>SDBT01017967.1_pt1 | contig 11137 bp, 13 predicted proteins | sample 2277101 | NCBI WGS metagenome assembly SDBT01 (sample SAMN10404973, study PRJNA504765) | marine sediment metagenome | isolation source: marine sediment core GS10_PC15, 103 cmbsf | place: Arctic Ocean: Southern Knipovich Ridge | collected 2010 | reverse complement strand
CCGCCCTTCCCCTCAGCAGCCTCGGCCAGCCCCTCTTTAGCGATCCTGAGGGTTTCCTCCAACGCATTGAGCACACGATCAATCTCGTGACCACGGGTGTTGATGAAGCGAGCGGTCTTGGTCTTAGAGACAGCCTCGATGATCTCATCAACAAACGCTTCAGGTCGTGCCGCCTTTATGAGCGCTGCCCGAGGCGGGATCTCCTTGATCAACCCAGACGCATACAACACAGGATCTATGAACGACTCCACGAAGGCGTCAACGTTCTTGAACCCAGCGCCCACCGCCCTCTGGACGAAGAGATCCAGCCCTGGGATCTGAACACCAAGTCCCCCCTCAACTGCGATCTCAAACACCAACCTTGCAAGTGTTGAGGAAACATTCAGTTCCCCGGTGTTGCGGAAGCTGCGGAGAGCAGTGACCCCGGTTGCGCCCAACTGAAGGTTGTTGAACACCGATCTCTTCTTGCTGTTCTTCCCCTTGTCTACCGGACCATTGCCTTGCTCGGGAGCGAAAGCTCTCCGGCAGTTGGGGTGCTCAAGGACGTGCTCCATGGCGTAAGCCAGCGCCCACGTCTGGCCGTTGGCCTCGGCACACTCTGGGTCGTCCTCAACCCCATCGAAGACCTTGACCCTTTCAACACCTTCCTCGGCAGACTTGTTCAACGACCCTGCGTTGTAAGCGTTGGCGCTCTTAGTTCGGATCAACATGCGGGTGTACTTCTCAGGGTTCCACTGACGACCCCCCGAGTCGATTATGGAGACCCCGTCTGCCCACAGGTCTTGCGCTAGTAGCCGTGAAAGTTTCCTGGGATCTTCTCCGGTGAGGAGAGCCTGCGCTACCGCTGACCGGCCACCCGATTGGATGGATGCGATCTGGCTGGGGTCAAGACCCTCGAAACTCTTCTGAAGCTCAATGGTGGAGTCGAACCCTGCCCGAACCTGAAGCAACCGAGTCGCTACATCGTCGTAGGCATCGAACGAGATCAGGTCGAGGGCTTCACGGTGAGGGAGAGTGAAATCAAAACCGGACCCGTAGATCTGACTCGCTGCTGTGGTGTGACCTCGCCGGTAGAAGTTGCTGATATCTCGATCAGCCCACACCTGGGTCTGTTCATCCAGAAAGCTGAAAGAGGTGTTCACCTCCCGCTTCATCTGGTTCAGGCGAGTAATCCTATTGACCCTGGATGGCTCCGTGAGCGGCAGCGACTGCGCCTCGAAGATGCGAGAGTCCAGCGTGGCTTGCGCCTGCTGGATCTCAAGCAGGATCCAGTCGAGTCGAGGATCACCTATCCCAGGAGCACTGTACGGCACGAGGCCATGCTAGAAGACTGGGAGAGGATCTCCCGTTGAGGGGTTGTAGTTGGTGAGGATGAACTCACGGTGCTCTAGAAGCTCCGCAATGATCCCACCGGTTCCTTCAGCGAAGTCAGGAACGATCTCCAGCCACAGTCCTACAGACGCAGCATTGGGATCTCTGGTCTTCCAGTAATGATGCATCGCCATGGCGACCTTGTATCTCTCAGTGGGCTGACCGAAGGACTCCGAGGTGTTGCCGATCGATTCAGAAACGGAACCGTCACCTGTCTCGGCTGCGATGAGCAACCAGCCCATAGCTGTTCCGCCCTCCGGTGACCCAGCCCCAGATAGAAGCTGCTGAATATCCTCATCGGAGAATCGGAAGTTGTCCTCGTTCTGATCTCGCAGCCAGAGGCGCATCTTTTCTATGTTGTTCATCGCCATGAGAACTCCACAATGTAGGAGAGGAGAGCCTATCTAGGGGACAGGCTCTCCTGCGCTAATTTCTCCTACTCCGATTCGTCGTCAGTGACGACGACCTCTGGTTTAGCTTCTTCCTCCACCTGAGGTGACTGATTCGGATAGGTGCCGTCACGAAAGGACACGCCCTTCACTCCGACTCCGGTAACAGCGCCCTCTAGGAGAGGCCCGAAACCCGCACCAGCTTCCGTGATCGTCAGCTTGCCACCCGCCTCATTGACTGCGACATCATCGGCCTTCGCCATGTCATCCTCGTCGTATGAAAGCGGGTAGTTGGCATTTGGATACCGTGGGCTTGGACTCATAGTGGCACCTGCGCTCCTACTGCATCAGTGACCGCCACAGATCCAGGCTGGACCTGAACGATGACGGTGCCGAGAGTCTCACCGGTTAGGAGAGTGTCATCAGCCACCATCAGCGGCACGTTGGACGGCCCTGGAGTGACGAACTCCACCAACACATCTGTTGGCAGATCGCCCCCGGTCACGTTCACCAAGGTGATCGTGGAGAGCAACTCCAAAGCCGTTTTGATATCAGAAGCGGCTGCGTCAAACGCAATCGTTCCTGTTTCCTGCCCCTCAAAGGTCAAGGTGAACGTGCCACCGGTCCCATCGCTGGCGACCGACTGCTGCTCAAGCTGCTGCTCATTGATAGCAACAGCATCAGCCTTGCCCATATTGGCTTCGTCATATGCCAGGGGGTAGTTGGCGTTTGGATACCGCTGAGGACTCATACGAGGTTGACCTCCCAAGCGCTGGACTCAGGAACAACCAGTAGACCCCTTCGAGTCCTGGCGACCATCTGTGCCGCAATCAAGCGAGACAGATCGTAAGGGCGGTCTGTGTCAACCCTGAGGTCGTGCTTGATGAACTCAAACGTGTTCCTCTTGGGCTGAAGCAGAATGACCTTGTTGTCGGCCAGTGTTCCGTAGTTCCACACGAGGTTGCCCATCTGCATGGTCTCGCCCTCGTAGGCGATGACCGTGCTGATCTGGTTAACGCTCGGGTTTGGCCCCGCAGTGTCTGACCGGCGACCGATGAAGATCGCAGGGTCTGCAGCAACAGGTCCGATCCCAGACTGATCTTGGATCAGGTTGAGAGCGTCGTTGACCTCGTAGGCGGTCGAAAGGTTGCACAGTGCGATCGTTGGACGAATCGCATGCTTCCTTCCGAAGTTGTCCTCCTTCTGAGCCGCATCAAACATGGCCTGGCGAAGAGTCAACCGGATGTTCTCCAGTCGGTCTCCCGACGCATGTGTCTGGAGCGCTGTCGTGTTTCCGAAGCCAGTGGCGACGGTGTAGTCGGCGTCCATGAACGGTGAGAAGTGAAGGTGGTTGAGCAGAGCGTTGTGCGCCTTGCCCATGGCCTCGTTTGCGATAGAGACCTTCCATCCCTCGTCGTAGACCTCAACGTCCTCGTTCCACTCGAACCCAGCCGTGTAGGTGAGGATTGGCACAGTCGGACCCATCTCGCCACGGGTGGTCCCGAACCGAACCTCTTGACCTTCGAGGTGCTGCAAGAACACAACATCCGCAAAGATCGTGAAGCCCGAATCGATCAACCTGGGGAAGTTGGGATTCGTCTGTGTGTTGTAGATCGACTTGTACAGCAACGGGACTTCTTGTCGTCCTGACTCGATGTCCACGGTGACGTACTGAGCGAGTTCCTCCACCATGTTTCCGGTACCCAGGAACTCACCGAAGGGCTTCTTGAGTCGAAGCTTCTTCAGAGTCCCATCCGGATGGCGGGGGATCTCGAACTTGGTGACCTGTTCCCCGATCGCATACTCGGTGACCAGCTTGTCGCCAAGCTGCCGAGTCTCAAGAACAGAGTCTTGTGTGATTAGACGGCTCATACAGTCCTCTCGAATGCGCCAGGTAGCACAATCATCCAGCCGATGCCGCCGCCAGCAGGAGCTATCCGTGAGACGACCCCGACAGGGAGATCCCAAGGTGCAGCCGCAGCTACGTCATCGAAGACGGTGCCGTCGAAGAAGATCTCGTCCCCTTCGCTCCAGCCACCGCCCTTCGCTGGAAGCAGTACTTCCCGCTCTTCTTGGATGATCGAGACCGAGACATCCTCAGTGTCCGCAGCGTCATGATCGGCAAAGCCGAAGATGTTGTTGAGGAATACTGGATCGTCCTTGGCTACGTCTCCACCAGAGTCGTTGGCGATAACGAGAGACTTGCCGTCACTTACTTTGTGGCCCATGTCTCTCCTTTACTCCCACTCCGTGTTTTCACGGTTGGGTTCTTTTTCCTTGCCCCCACCACCGGAGAACACAGGGATGACGGTGCCGTCAACCAGTGCCTCGATGTACGGGCGCTTCAAGGCTGAGTCGATCTCACCAACGATTTCCTCGTCGGTGGATTTGTTGGTCAGGCTGGATCGGATCGCATCCTTCACCGCAGCCTGAGCCATCTCAGTCTTGACCTTGTCCTCCAAGACCTTGTCGATCTTGTCATCAAGTTCAGCGGTCGCACTGGCGACCACCAACTCGGTGACCCTCTCAACGATCTTGGGGGACTCGTCCTCGTCTAGGCCGAGGAGCTTCCGAATCTCGTCGGCAAGAGCGGCTTTACCACTCACACCCTCAAGAGCTTCCTTCTGGATGCTCTCTACGAGATGCGTTGGCACCTCTTCAACCTTGATGGACGCAATGACTTCCTCACGAGTGAGGGCCATTTCATCATCCTCCTTGGCTTGCTCGCCACTTACTGACAAGAGTTCGGCCTGCATCCCCGACCGACCCTTGGGGGTCCAGTCGAGAGACCAGAGATCGAAGTTCTTGACCTGATCGCCTTCAACAGATCTCGTTCCGAAGATCGAGACGCTATTGACAACGTCAGCGCCAGACTCAGCCAGCTTTAGCTGAGTCCTGAGGTCCGGTGCCGTTGTCGGCACATACCCCTTGACGATTAGTTCCCCTCGCCCTTCTGCGTCGGGGACAAACATTGCACCGACCCAAGCCGTGACAGGCTCTCGGTACTCCCAGTCCACGTTGTCGGGATCTTGGTGTCCCTTGTAACCGGGGGGTCGCTTCTCATTGATCTGATCAGCGAGGCTCTCCATGATGGAGTCGTCATACATGGCTCCATCGCCTTGATCACCCTTGCCTGATCTGATTCGGACAGTTGCGAAGAACGGATCTTCATCGACCTTCTTGAGAGCCTCTAGATCAAACCCTGGAGCGAACGGAACTTGGTAATCACTCGCTTGGCTCGGGGTCAGTACCGCTACTTCCCCCACCAACTGCGATACCTGTTTCTCTGTCTTCATCCGTCAATAGCTCCTTGCGTTGCTCCAAAAGGTCGGACGCCTGTTCCATCTTTTCTGCAACTTCTGCGGAAATCCTATCAGCCTCGACCCGCTCATCGTCAACTTCGTAGGGAAGAATCTCTGGGAGGAGCTTCATGAGGATGTTGTTCATGGTGACCTTGGACACGGTTTGCCCGTCGTTCAGAGCCAAGAGCGACTCGGAAAAGTTGCGGAAAGCTTCGGCTTCAGTCTTGAGATCCCGCATGGCGAGGTTGCTCCACGACACGTCAACTCTCGTGGTCTCGTTGGTCACGGTCTTCAGCATCATCCGCCCAGCCAAGGCCCAGAGACCCTCGACCATGGTCCGTTTCCGGTTGATCTTGTGAACCAGGGGAGCGGACTGCTCGGTGACTGAAGCCTTCGAGGAAGCGATAGCTCCACCGAAGGCCCACTCCGGAACCTCGGAGACATCCACGATGTTCAAGAAGATGAACTCCAGAAGTGTTGTGGTCTCACCTAGTGGTGCGGACGCCTGGATGATATCTGCGCCTTCTGCGTAAATGGATCCACCCGAGGTGTTGATCGCTGGAGACCCAGACTCGAAGAAGAGCACGTCCTTGTTCTTGAACTTCAGCCGCCCCTCATCGATCTCTGTGTCGTTGAAGTTGTTGACCAAGAACCGGTCAACGTCCTGCGCCCTGATGATGAGCTTGGCTGTGGAGTGAAGAGCGCTCGCTGATCCGGCGTGGAGCATCACGTCGTTGTAGAACATCAGGTACGGCTCTAGAGGCTCAAGCTCTGAGGAGGCATGAATCTGATGCACCTCAGGCTCGTTCTCCAGATGGATAGCAGGGACGAACCCGAGAGGGTTCGGGAACCGTCGCTCGGGCTTCTCGTCGTTCTCGTACTTGAGATGGATCTCGTTAGCTGTGATCGTCTCGAAGAGAACCACCTCACGCTCCTGGCCCTGATCATCGCCATCAGTGGGTGTCAGGAAGATGTGCTTGAACTTGATCCCCTCGATGGCATCGAGATCCTCGTCCTTCCCAAGGATCTCGAACCCCTCGGTCGGGACCAGCGCCAGTTCCAAGTCCTTGTCCTCATCGGTAAAGAGCGCCTGGTATGCCGGTGCTCGGTTCATCGGCCTGAGACGGGCCACCACCTCGCCGTCTCTCATCACCATCTTGTGCGCCTTCCGGATCGCACCGGCCCAGTTCTTCACGGATCGATCGAGCCACACCTGTGCCTCACCTGTGACATCCTCAGCGGTGAGGATCGGGATCCCCATGAACCCAGCAGGTACATCGATCGCTGGGCGAGCGAAACCTGCGCCGAGCTTGTACCGCTGATTGGTGTTGTAGTAAAGCTCCCGAGCGAGATTGAAGTTGACTTCGCTCGTGTCCAACCTGTACGGCGAGGCGAAGGTCGGATCGAACCGCTTGGGCAGATCACCAGGCTGTCGGAGCTTGGTGGCCGAGTTCGGGTTGAAGAAGTTGAGCGTCAAGAGAGCTTGGCCTTAGTCAGAGCGTCTCTGATCCTACCTGACTTAGCTTTCGCAACTGTTCCAGAGATCATGCAAGCCTCCAAGAACTTCTCCACGGCGTCGATGCGATCATCGTGTCGTCCCTCGTCGTAATCGATCCATTGGTCATAGAAGTTCTCCTCCTCTTCCCCGTAGATCCCTTCACCTGACTCCAAGATGAGCACCCGCTTGGTCTCGAAGTGACCGGCCATGGTCTCGAACCTGATGTCCTTCTCCTTGGTGGTGTTGCTCTTGTACGCAGGGATGTTGGTGTGCGCCCACATGTCCTGCTTGGCGGCAACTGAGAACGTGACCGCCTCCACTGCCACCCTCCGGAAGGAGTGCTTCTCGTGGAGCTTCTGAAGCTGCTTGGTCCCCTCGAAGATGTTCCAGTGGTACTTGCCCTTGGTCCCGATCAGGTAGACCTGACCATCAGGAGTCCTGCCTCCCCAGGCGATGGCGTACTCATCGGGGTCAGCGTCCTCGGCTTCACCGGTAGCGGGATCCACGCCTGCGTACCAAGTCATTTCCTTCCACGGCACCTTGTCAGCGGTAATGAAGTTCAGCCACTCAGCCTTGAGCTTCTTCCCGCCTTCGTCCTTGGCGTCGTTCAGGTACTTCCGTGAGAACCGTCTCTCCCCCTGCCTCGATCGTGCTTCTGTGATCCTCTCCGCTGACAACCAGAGAGGCGACCCTGGCTCCCCGTATTTCCCGTCGTTGATAGCCGAAAGGTGCATGTGCCTGTAGCCCTCGGCTCGTGACAACGTGCCGGTCAGATCGGCTGAGGTCTGGAGCGTGCCGTAGCTGGCGATGAACCCACCGTCCACGATCCTGTTCTCGTTGATCTCCTGCCAGACCTCCTGATCCTTCAGGTTCTTGATCTCAGAGAGAGCACGAGTCCTGTCTTGAACGTCATCCCCGAGGATCCAGTCGAGCCGAGCGCCCTGGATCGTGCCGGTGATCCCCGAGGTCTGGATCGAGGGATCCTTCGATCTCGACTTGCGCTCAACGAAGATACGACTGTTGTCCCAACCAGCGTTGAAGTCAGGACGTAGCTCAGGGAACTCAGCGTTGAGAAGCTGATTGAACTCGATGTGCCACTTGATGACCCCCAGGGGCTTCATGGCATCGGCCTGCCGGTTACCTAGCAGTGCGCCCATCGTCTCCTGATCGACAGCCAGGGTCCACAGCGGGATAACGATGGAGAGCCAGGTGGTCTTGGTGTGCTCGATCGGGATCCAGAGGGTGCGGAACCCGATCGAGGAGTTCTCCTTCGCATCGACAGGTCTCGGGTACTCCTTGATGATCTCAGGATCGAACCGTGTCCCCTCCAGAAGGTGGAGGACCATGTCCTCTTGGAAGGGCTGCGTGTCCTTCGTCCAGCGAGCGTCGTGGGGTCTGACGTAACGCTCACCGAAGTAGATCGGATCTATCCTGGCTCGTTGAGCCTCAGGACTCTGACTCTCCGGAACGTAGTACCTCTGGAGTCGGGTCAGGACCGAATGGTTGGACCTTTGGATCGCTGTCTCCACCGGACGTAAGCCCGACCGTAAGGGTGACTGTTGCGTTGTAATAGCTCTTCGCCTCCTGAAGGAATCCTTGCACGTCTTTCTCCCCGTCCATTATGTACCGGATAGCAAGCTCGTAGAGATGCTCGGCCCAACCGATGAACTCAGGTACCTCGATCGTGATCTTCCGCTTCTCCATGATCTCGTTGTGCTGCTTGGTGAGGTTCCCCACCCGAGTCATCAGAGAGGCCAGGTCGGTGGCATAAGCCATGCCGACATCTCCATCCTCACCCACCAGTGCATCTGCCGCCGCCCACACCGTGGCGATAGCCCCTCGGAGATCCAGCAGATCCTCTGACTCGAAGAACTCACGGACCTTGGGGGACAACGACGAGTGACTGAGGAGAGAGAACTTGGCGGTTGGGTCCGTGTTCCCCCCGTGCCGGTGGCACCGACCGGTGCCGGGGTGCGAGGTGTTGAGTCCCGCCTTGAACCGGCAGACCACCACCAGGGGATCGGTCTCGGCTTCCTCCTCGGTGACCTTCTCACCTCGGATCAATTGATCGACCTCGGTCTGTCGGAGGCGAGACCCACAGATGGCGTAACCGACTGAGGTCTCCACCTCAGCTACCTGGATCACCCACTCCTCAGACCACGAGCCGCTGATATCCGTGCCATAGGGGAGGAGATCCTGATAACGGGTCTTGCGCTCCAGTTGCCGGTCGTGGCTCGTGTCGCCCGTGCGCTCGATCTGTGTGGCTCTCTTCGCAGGGAGAGGGGACACCCGCTCAATGGTGTCCTCTTCCTCGGTAAAGATTCGCTTCTGGGCCACGACGTAAGGTTAGACTCCGACGCATCAACCGGACATTAGATCTCCGAGTTGGTGCGTGAAAAGAGAAAAGCCCCGCCAAAAGCGGGGCTTCTCTTTGTCAGGCGGGCGGTCTCATTTCCCTGGAGATCCCACCTCTTACACGGGGTCTGTGCCTGGCTCCAACTCACCAAGATCTGAGTTGGATCAGATCCCGGCCAGCAGCAGGGTAGCTGCCTTGTCTCGTGACTTGCGACCAACTCCTTCCCAAGTGCCGAGCGCCTGCGACTGGGGACTCCGACGTGCATCCTCTTCTGCGAAGCGGATGTGATCGAAGTACTCACCAACTGCGTTAAGCGCACCGAGCCTGGTCCCTTCGACCACTGTCCCCTGGATGGTGGGGCTGGCCTGGAAGAGCGTCTGGATCGTGGCCCTCTGCTCTCCTGCGGCTCTCGGGCCTTCAGGGATGACCTTCTCCAACAGGTTCTTCATCTGACGGTCAGAGAACTCACTGCCGAGCAGGGTCTCCTGATTCTCCTTCCAAACGTCCAAGTACTTGAACGTGAGGTCCAGGGTGGTGCGGGCCTCCTCGATCCGCCCCTGCATGGTGGAGAGGTGACGTGCGCTCCAACTGGAGCGGGTCTGCTCGTATGCCATGTTCAGGGTGTTGCCACACACGACCCGAACCGGTGTGACATCCACACGGACGGCCTTGGTGCCGTCGTGGGAGTTCGACAGGAGCAGATAGACATCGTGCTTGTCTACTCCACCGATCGAGATCTGCCCTGGAAGCTTGGCGGTCATCCATACCCATGCACGGTTCCGCAGTGAGCCTGCGGTCTCGTACCTGAGACCCTCGTCCACGAGATTGTCCATGAAGGTGAAGGCGTCCACGTTCTGGAGAACCTCGTATTTTTCCGAGACGACACGGGTGGCGTTCCCGAGGAACTCCATGATCCCGTCGATGTTCGTCATCGGGAAGTAGGCGTTGGTCTTCCGGTGGATGCCCTTACCGATTGCTACTGCGGGAACAAGCTCGACCTCGTAGTCGAGACTTGCCGCAACGATGGCCTCCTGAGCGTGAAGCTCTTCGGGGACCACCTGACCGATGCCGTGCCAGGGGACTTCCCTGGCACTGAACATCGAGTCGTTTAGTTCGAGTCCATGACTCATTTATCCGACCTCCTTGGGGTCTGTAACTGACATGGCAATTGTATCACAAGTCTGAAACAGTTGCGAATCACTCCTCCTCATCGATGACTAGAACCTCGCTCAGTTCGGACACTGACGTACCGATGGAATCGAGGGCGTCTGCCAGGATCCTGATCGACCCAGCGAGGATCCTCAGCTTCTCAACGATCCTCTGGATCTGACGTGCTTTCTCTTTCATGTGATCATCTCCTTGACCTTCTCTTGGTTCTGAGAGAGCACTCCCTCAATGAACCCGATCGCCATCTCGTCGGTCATGATGGCTTTCTCGCCGTTACCGTTATCAACCTCCCAGTAGAGATCGGGCCTCTGTGTGAACCCAGTGATCAGACCGTGCTCCTGAAGCCGTCTGAGAGCGGGCCGGATCTTGGTGATGTACTTCTGCTTTCCCATTTAGATCTCCTTCATTTCGTAGGCTGCACGAGAGCCGATCTCTCTTGATAGTGGATCCCCAAAGGGGCCAACCACGAGAACCGACGATCGTCCTTTCCCAGGTGCATGACCGATTGCGAAAGCTCCGCCACGGTCGAGGATGTCGGATGCGCTGACCTCAGCCCATTCTCTCCACATCTCATCTGTCCATGGAGAGGGGCGCAGCACCAGACGCTCCAACCGCTCTCTCCGTTCTCTGCGTGTCATTCGTCCTCCTACTTATTGCGGCAGATCGGGCCGATGCCCAACTCCACCGAGGTCTCGTCTTCAAGCTTTAGATTGCAGCGGTAGCAGCGAGTGGTGATGGCTGCGTAGGCCCGTCCTGCGGCCTGGGGGTCGGCAACGATGGTGCGAAGCTGGTCTTCGATCTTGCCCTTGTACTTCCCGTCAGGACGCTGCATGCCGTACTTCTGCTGCGAGCCGTACTCGGCACCGTCGTCCACGAACGTGAACCCGTCCCACTTGCCCTTGGTGACGTGATTGACACGGACCTTGAGTCGGGTGTCGCCACCGGGGACTGCGTAGTATCCGGAGGGAAGCTCGGACAGGTCGATGTCGGAAGTAGCGCCTTTGTTGGTGTCACGCTCGTCCTGCCGAGCTTCGACCTTGGTCCTCATCGAGGT
>SDBT01017966.1_pt1 | contig 11138 bp, 7 predicted proteins | sample 2277101 | NCBI WGS metagenome assembly SDBT01 (sample SAMN10404973, study PRJNA504765) | marine sediment metagenome | isolation source: marine sediment core GS10_PC15, 103 cmbsf | place: Arctic Ocean: Southern Knipovich Ridge | collected 2010 | reverse complement strand
CTTCTTATGGCCACAACTATTTTTAGTATCTCTTTACCCTATATTACCAGGTTAGCTATCGACCGCTACGTTGTTCTCTCTCATGTCAAATTAGAACTTTCTGGTAAGAACGCTGTTTTTGAAAAGACCATTAAGGAAAAATACACCCATAACCTTTTACGCATCACCGATGAAACTTATTTGGTGGATTTATCCGAAATGGCAAAGGAAGACCGGGTTCTACTAGAAGAGGGTGATTATATTTCAAAAGAGAAGTACCTCCTCGTGGACCCCTCAATCCTGGCACTCCCAGAGAAAGAGAAGACTCTAATAGCAGTAGGAAGATACCCAGAGATCTTTAGGGAAAAGGAAGGTTTCTTTTTTGCTCGCGCCGATGATCTAAAAGAGATGGCAAGAGAAGATATTAGGACCGTGAGGACGGAAGACCTGCAGGGGGTAAAATTTCTTGCTCTCATCTTCATCCTCATTCTCATCTTCAATTTCTTTTCCAATTTCTTCTACGTCTATCTTCTTGAATACACCGGCCAAAAAACAATGTATCATATGAGGCATGACATTTTTTCGCATCTCCTTCGCCTTCCTCTCTCATTCTTACAGAAAACTCCGGTAGGAAGGCTGGTAACCAGGGCTACTAATGACGTAGCCGCTGTCAATGAGATGTACACTGCCGTGCTTGTCAATGGTCTCAAAGATATCTTCCTTCTGGCGGCAATCCTCTTTGTGATGTTCAGGATGAATGTAGAACTCACCCTCTTGATTCTTGCTCTCACTCCTTTCCTTGTCTATATAAGTTTTCTCTACCGCTCCAAAGCAAGAGATGCCTACCGAGAAGTCAGGAAGAAGATTGCCAATCTCAATGCCTTCTCTCAGGAGAGGATATCCTCAATGAGCATAATTCAGCTCTTCTCTCGCCAAAAAGATAGTTGTCAGAGGTTCAAGAAAATAAATCGTGAAAATTACCTGGCAGCTCGTCGCCAGCTTGTCCTCTATTCCCTTTTTCGGCCGATTATAGAAATCGTCAGCTCTGCCGCCATCGCCCTTCTAATCTGGTACGGAGGAAAGGGTGTACTCAACGCAAGTTTCACCTTTGGATCTTTGGTAGCTTTCCTTTCCTATATTCAAATGTTCTTCAGTCCCATAAGAGACCTAGCCGATAAATATGACATTTTTCAAGGAGCTATGGCCGCCTCTGAGAATATATTTACTCTTCTAAGTAGGAAAACCGAGAGGGCAGGGGGGAAAAGGCTCGTCCATCTTGAAGGTAAGATTGAGTTTCAGAATGTTTGGTTTTCCTATAAGGACGACTGGGTGCTGAAAGATGTATCTTTCAGGGTGAACCCTGGTCAAAGGGTGGCTTTGGTTGGGCACACCGGCGCCGGAAAAACCACTATTACCAGGCTTCTTTTTAGATTCTATGAGGTAGAAAAAGGAAAGATACTATTGGATAACTACGATATTTGCCAGATTGACTCCTCCTCATTTCGCTCTCAGATGGCCCTCGTTCTTCAGGATATTTTCCTTTTTTCCGGAGATATTGAACATAACATACGACTTGAAAATCCGAATATTTCTGAGGAAGAAGTGAGAAAATCGCTAGAGCATGTAAATGCCAAATCTTTTGTTGAAAGCCTCCCGGGAGGGTATAAGGCAAAAGTCGAGGAAAGAGGCGCCACTTTTTCTCAAGGGCAAAGGCAACTTCTGGCTTTTGCCCGGGCTCTTGCCTTTAATCCCAGAATTCTCGTCCTGGATGAGGCCACTGCCAGCATTGACTCTGAAACAGAAGCTCTCATTCAAGATGCGCTGGAAAAACTCCTGCAAGGCAGGACATCCCTCATTATAGCTCATCGTCTCTCCACTATAAAGAATGCTGACAAAATCATTGTTCTTCACAAAGGGATGGTTATTGAAGAAGGAACACATCAGCAGCTATTGAAGAAAAAAGGGCACTATTCTCACCTTTACCGGCTTCAATCGGAAGGACTACCTCGCCAAGCTTAGGATAAACGAGACGACTCTTTTCACCGGTTCAAGGATATATATAGTTGACCCAGCAAGGATCAACACCTAATCTTCCATATTTCTTTCTTGCTTTGGAACGATGTGACGAGTCCTCCCCATTCTTTAAACGATGTTAGGCCTTAAGACTGAGGAGGATTCTGCTTTAAAGGCGATAAACCAATAACTTTCTCCCACTCGGATAGCGTCAAGTTAAGCAGAACCTCTGGTTTTTCTCCCACAGGCACTACTTTCCTTGCCAGTACGACATAGGGAGCACAAGTCAATGCGGATCCAACATGTCCTTCAGGTATCCATTCTATTTTGCCGCCCACAAAAATCTCTTTGTATTGTACCTTCTGGTCATCACCGCAGCGGATGACACTCTCAGCAATATTTCTGTAGAGACGATCCAGGAAGATTGCACGGTCCTCTTCCGATTGCAGGGCAGAGTGACCAGCATCTTCAATAAAAAGATTAGCGGCCGCATTGCGATCTTCAGCTATGGCTAGAGCAATTGCAGACCATATGAAAGTGGGTCCTTCCGCAGTTTCTGACTTAACCGCGCATCTTACGTGGGCTCCTGGCAATAAGGGAAACCTCCTTTGTCCAACAGTGCCAAAAAGGCGTTTTCCTGCATCCAACAGCGGTTGCACTGGATATACCGGAATTTCTGTCCCATCACTCCGTTTTTTCATAAACAAAGGCTGCAAGGTATTATTCGCTACGCCCTCAGCTTTGGCGATATGGTATCCCCACACCGCACCGTTTATACCGTTGAAGGATGAAGCCGTTATCATATTAATCTGACCGATATAGGTACCACCAGCTTCAGCCCGATCATAAGCAACAATCTCTTCCAGAACCACATCCATATCCGAGGCGACTGTTCCTATCTCCAGTGTCAATACAGATATATATCCCAGACCGCTTGCACCGGGGTTTCCGTACCCATCACAATAGGAATCAAAGGGACCAACGGCACCGTTTACAACATCTTCTATTGTTAAACTCTCGTTCAGACTTGCCGTCTCCGAGTTAAGTACAGTTTCTTCATCCTCACTCATCGCACTACTGCTTAAAAAGATAAGAAGCATAAAGGCAAGAAGTAATTTTTTCATTTTCGTTATTATCCTTTCTTATAAGCTGCAGGACTTCTAACCTGGCTAAATTAAGCGGGTTACAATCCTAGTAACTCTTATTCAACGGTAGTGGCTATCGCTTTTCCCTGGTTATAATGTGTGCCTATCTGGGCAGTAACTTTGACTTTGTCTGCTTCAAACATAATAATAATATCGGAACCACCAAATGCAAAGTAACCAAATTCCTCTCCTTTGGCAAGTGTCGCTCCCACCTGGGCAGTAAGATTTACGGATGAAACTTGCCCCATACCTATTGGCAATACAGCCACCAAACCTAGTGGTGATTCGATAATAATCAATCCTCGCGCCTGGGTGAATTGATAGGTATTACCATCGGTCATATCAAGAGAGCCATCTTCCTTTTTAATCACATCGAGGATTACTTTCCCGGGTATGTTGCGTACTTCTCGCACTACTCCTCGCACGGGGATATGGAAGCGATGATAATCATGTGCACTAAGATAACTGTGCATATATATTCCTCCCTTGAACCTATCTTGGAAGGGACTACCATCCAGGAGTTTGTGCACCGACCACTCTACGCCTTTCACTGTTATTTGCGAATCTTCATCAATTTTCCACTGTCCATGAAAGACGCTGTCAGCCGCAGAAACGATAACACTGTCGTCGCACAGTCCATCTATTGGTCTCTTCCCCGGTCTCACATGTCGGGCAAAGAATTGGTTAAAAGTCAACCATCCGCTCGGTGCTTTCATATAATCATCTATTTGGTAGATGGGATCGGTATATAGCGTTTCCAGTCCTTCAGCGGATTCAGTGGTATCCAAAAAATTTCCCCAGTCTTTAATAAATTCGAGTGTCCACTGTTGGAACAAATCCTCCTCTTGAAGTTTACCCTGCGGGGACTGGTCGATCAGGTAGTAGAATTCCAGGCACTTGGGAAGCAAATTTCTGTCAGTAGGAATCATCGTTACCATTTCATCCAGGAATTGGTAATATGCGGTAAGAGTTGGGGCATCTAATTGTCCAGCTTTAACAATTGACTCTTCAAGGGCTTCTTTTAACTCTGGTTTAACTTCCAGGATCCTTATTAACTTCTCAACGATGGGTTGATGCTTGATATTCGTATCTCCACTCGAACTACCAGATACCGCTAGCACCGAAAAGCCACTTACAGTCAAAATCAGCAGAATAGCACCAACTCTGGTCAGAAATTTTCGGCTAATAGACAATTTCTTTTGCATTTTCGACCCTCCTTGTAATTTGGTTTATTTTACTGCTAAGCATTAATACTTATTTAGCTTGAATCGGGGCGTTATGTCTTGCTGCGATTATTCCATCTCATCTGCCCGAAACAAGGTCCATGGCTCGGTTGGCCTATCCTTGAGATAGCCCTCCAAGTGAGACCACTGGATGTGTTCAGCCAAAAACTTTTCTGCATCAAATGGCATCCCGCTGGAGCTACCCCATCTGGCCCAGAAACTGAGGTCCTTGGCCAGGTCGCTATCCATAACCTTACCGTCCACGGCTCCTGCCGGCTGGTAGGGGATTCTTGCCCCCCAGTACTCGAAGCGGTCCAGTTCGTAGTGACCCTCTACGGTGCGTGAGCACGGATTATCCTCTTTCTGTAGATAGACGTCATAGTGATCAGATAGAACTTCTTGCGCCACTTCGACATCAATCTCACCGTAGTACTCTTCCATCAGTTGGGTTAGGCGCACTCGACGGGCTCCGGTGGGCATCCTTATATCTGTGTAACCCGTGTTACTACATTCCAGATTACGGATCCTGGGGTCTGCCGGAGCATTGAAGCCGATGAAGTAACCGTTGGTTTTTCGCTCGACATTCTGGTACTTGAGCCCGAGTTCCAGACGCATAATTTCTCCCGTATTAGCGTTGGCCAACAGCCAGATATTTGCGTAGCCCCCATTGTTCTGTTTTTCCATCATCTTCACAAACTCATCAAGGTTGTCCGTGTACTGCATGGCCCGGCGCACCCGAATGAATTCCGGCACCTCATCAGGATTGTAGCTCCCAAAAGCACCGATAGTGGTTTCTGTACCCATGATGCCTGCGTCCGTCACAAAGAAATCGGCCATGCTGTGAATGTAACCGGGTACGCTCTGCATCAAGATACGATGGCCTTCGGCAGGACGTATGTCCAGAATTAGATTGAAGAACTGTCCCTGCTCAAATGCATCCCAACTGTTATGAGCCATGACTACCTTCCCATCTTTGGTGGCTGATCCAGTGGCAACGAATGCACTACAGCGGTCCTTGTTAGTTTGATCACCGGCCTCGAATTCCCCAGCCTTCTCGTTGGGCCACCAGTATCCGGTTAGCTCAAAGTAACCATTCCAGGTCAGAACCTCCTGCCAGGTTATCTCTACCCCAGCCATCTTGGCTCCTTCTGCGATACCCTTAATTTCTTCCAGAAGCTCCGGGTCCACTTTGGGTAGGAACAGTCTCTCCCCCGCATCCACGAAGAAGTCCCATTCCTTACCGGTATTCCAGTAGGTAAGATACCTAAGACTCCTCAGTATCTCAGCAATCTCCGAAGATAGCAGGTATCCGTGCTGGACACCTCTCTCGTACGGCTCGCCCTCAATGTGAACATAGATCCAGCCATTTCTGTCAAAGCGATAACCATTTCCATAACGAGTAGCCTTGATTACTTCTTCTTGTGTAACAGTCTGCGTCTCCGCTAAGGACGCACTCACAGCTAAACTGAACATCAGGATACTCACTAGCAAGACTTTCAAGAAACGTCTATTCTCCATTTTCTCACTCCCCCTCTTCTTCTTATCATTTACCAAAGCTATTATTACTTGTATTTAGAGGATAGTCAAGCTATTCTGCGAACAAGGCTTGACTAAATAAAGAGATGGTCATATAATATTTCTAGCTAAATCAGAATTTGCCTCTTCGGAAACGGTGTGAACCAGTCCTCCTCGGAATCAAAAAAACGAAGTTGCTGTCATTCAAAGGATGAAGGGCGGGATTATGAAGGAATATTTTAGCGTAGCTCTGACGTTGAATATGGTTATGTCCTTAATGCTAGGGACCTTCACCCAGAACGTTTCATCCAGCCAGCAAGCACTGGAGAAAGGAGCAATAAGAATGGTAGCGGTAGGAGATATTGAGCTAGCCTACCAGATATTCGGTGAAGGGGATCCTCTTCTTTTAATAATGGGCTACAGCGGAACCATGGATCTCTGGGCTCCTGAAGTGCTAAAAGAGCTTGCGTCAAAGTATCAGGTAATTATCTTCGATAATCGCGGTATGGGAAAGACAACTGCTTCCGATAAGGAGTTTAGCATCGAGCTCTTTGCGGATGATACCCGGGGGTTCCTGGATGCCCTGGGTATTGAGCGCGCCCATGTGCTCGGTTGGTCTCTGGGCACCTACATTGCTCAGGAACTTGGCCTGAGGTATCCTGATAGGGTTGAAAAGCTCGTACTCTATGCTGGGGACTGTGGAGGCAAAGAGGCGATATATCCTGGCCCTGAGATTATGGATGCCCTTGGCGACACCTCAGGTTCGTCCCGAGAGAGAGGAGAAAAACTTTTGGCCACGCTTTTTCCTGAAAAGTGGCTGAAAGAACACCCTGACCCCCGTACCTATTTTCCCAGGGTGACAGAAACAAGTTCTCCGGAGAACACAAAGCGCCAGTACCAAAGCTGGCAGAACTGGAAGGGTAGCTACAGCCGGCTGGCTAAGATAACTCAACCTACCTTGCTCATTACCGGCGCAGATGATGTAAATACTCCCTGGCAGAATTCCCTTATGATGATTGACCTCATTCCTGGAGCCTGGTTGGTCCAATTGGAAGGTGGGGGCCATGGTGTGATGTATCAGTATCCGGAGAAATTTAGCCGAATCGTGCTCACCTTTCTAGCCAGCTAGCTGCGTATTAGTGTGGTTCTGCCAAGCGGCTTTTCAGCATCGCTCCTTCAGAGTTCCAGTGAACCCAGAATAATTGAAGCATCCTTCCAGGTGTCAAAAAAGGGGGGGCAGGTCTCTATCTTTCTCGTTACGGTCAAATCGGGTTGCATTCATCCCATATCTTTCCCGAAAATGTCTCTAAGGTAACCTTCTTTCCTTTCCGGCCTTTGATGTATTGATAGTTGAGGGGTACTTTTCCGTAGGGAGTGTCAAGGACATACTGGGGAATGGCAAAACCGCTGGTCCTTCCACGCAGAGAACGCACCAGCTGAATACCGCGTTCAATCTGCACCCGAAAGTGAGCTGTGCCCTTGAGAATCTGGCACTGGTACAGATAATAGGGTCGGACTCGCGCTGCGACGAGACGTTCCCCCAATTCTTTCAGGACAGCACTGCTATCGTTGACACCCTTGAGCAATACGCTCTGGTTTCCCATGGGGATGCCTGCACCTACGATCTCTGCGCAGGCAGATACTGCCTCTGTTGTTAGCTCCTTTGGGTGATTGAATTGAGTATTAATCCAGAGAGGATGGTAGCGAGCAAGTCGACGGCACAAGTTGGGAGTTATGCGAGAGGGAAGTGTGCAGGGCGTACGAGTACCGATTCGGATGAGCTCAACGTGTGGTATATTGCGGATGCATGCTACAATTTCCTCTATCCTCTCATCCGACATCAGCAGGGGATCACCCCCGGTCAGTAGTACATCGCGAATATTTCGTTGGCTACGAAGGTAATCTATCCCTTGCATGAAGTTATCCTCGTCTATGAAGCTGCCCCTCGTATTAACCTTGCGCTTACGAAGGCAGAAACGGCAGAAGGTAGCACAACGTGAACTGATACAGAAAGCAACTCGATCGGGGTAGACGTGAATTAGATCTTCCACCGGTGAATTGTCGACCTCACGAAGCGGATCCCAGATTCCGAGATCGTCATGCAATTCTTCAAGCGTTGGCACCACCTGCAGACGGACGGGACAGCTTGGGTCGTCGCGGGCAATCAACGAAGCGTAATAGGGACTTATTCCCCAGTTAAAGACATTTCCGATCCGCTCAATTCCTTGCCGCTCTTCCGGTGTCAAATCTATATATTCGCCAAGCTGTTCTATCGTATCTATGCTATTATTTAGTTCCTCTCGCCAATTGCTCACAATTTTGCTCCTGTAGTCTGTCTTCTTATTAAGGCTTTCTTCATTATTGCTCCGATAAGGTCTGAAAGACTATAGCCTGCAGCCGCAGCAAGCACAGGCATAATTCCATAGTAAGGACTCAAGCCCGGCAAAGGGTTTATCTCTAAAAAATGGGCTCGGTTTCTTTTGTCGACAATGTAATCGAGACGCGAGAAGTCGACTGCTCCGATGAGACCGTATATCTCCAAGGACCAGTTAGTAAGCTGCTCTTGCAACGAGCGAGATAATGGAAAGGGGCAAATGACTTTTCGTTTTCCCTCATAGGTTACGGTCTTGCCGGGAGGAAGTACCTCGACAGGGAGATTGCCCAACAGGCCCACTGTTACATCGGTCCCATTGATGTAGTTTTCCACCAGGCAGGGTTGATTGTACCTAGCCACACGTTCGCTGACGAGAGTGGAAAGTCTGTCAACATCATAAAGTACAGACTCTGAAGTGATACCGACTCCGGAGCCGCCAAAGTTGGGTTTCAACAATACCGGAAATTCTAGCTCTCCCAGGTGCTTGGCCACATCTGCACCGGACCGGAATAGTTGAAAGCTGGGAGTGCGAATGCCCGCCTGAGCTGCGATACGTTTGGTCAGAGCTTTGTTCAGAGAAATTCCGAGCGTTATCCCATCAGAGCCAGTGTAGGGAATGTTGAGATATTCCAGGATGACGGGAACAATAGACTCACGGTTGGGTCCTCCACGTCCTTCGGCGATGTTGAACACTAAATCTGGCCTCTCCTTCCTTATCTTATCGATTAGTCTCGGCCCCAAGGCTATAGGGACGGCCTTATCACAATGCTCTTCTAGCACTTCCAGTAGGGCTTGTATGGTCCGAGGATTTTCGTACTCTGCTTCTACCCAGGAGTCCTTCCCCTGAGGCGCAGTATCATCGTAGATCAATGCCGTTTTCATTGTTAACAGGTCCTTTCCTCTGGTTAAAACAGAACAATATCAAATTTTGGGGAATCCCCGGCTACAAACTATTTTTCAAGAAATTTCGAAAATCTTTCGCCTCTCTGGCCAAATTTCTTCCGTTGCTCCTTATTCATTAAAGAATAAATGAGCAGCTTTGCCTTTTATGGCCTGGCAACAACAATTCTTTCGGGCATCAGTCCAGCCAGCATAAACTCCTCTGTTTTTACTATCCTATATCCAGTATCTCTTATTGAATCTTCAAGATAGATCGGTCTGCAGCTAACATATTTTGGGATCTTCTTATGCAGCCACTCATAAAATCTTAGAAAAAACGAGTTTTCGTGACCTTCCTTTGATATACTGACTACGCACAATCTTCCGTCAGCTTTTAACACCCTTTTAATCTCCTTAAGAACTTTTGCAATTTCGGATGTATCGAAGAGTTCCAAAGTCGATGCTGTATAAACTGCATCAAACAGGTTGTCATCAAAGGGCATCTTTCTGGTATCTTCCTCGTATATTTCTACTCTATCTATCAACGCCCTTTTCTCTAATCTTTTCCTCGTTATTTCTGCCATCTGGGGTGTTATATCAATACCATATGCTTTGCCAGTTTCACCAACAGATCTTGCCAGCTCACACAAAGTAAAACCTGTTCCAAAACCAATTTCCAAAACCAATTCTCCTTCCTGGATAGCCAGAAGTTTCAATCCCTTCTTTCTCAGTCCCTTTTCAGCTATCCCTTCCAGTGTAGCATAAAACTTGCTTATTTTCCCGTAGCTTTCCTTGATAGCTTCTGTAGTAATCTTGACCCTTGACACTTCCTTTTTCTCAGTCATTTTGTCTACTTTGAGAGCTCCGAAAAACTCCAATTTTGTCATTGCTGTCCCTGGTTCACGTTTTCCGAACCAGCGCGAAACTATTTACGCAGATACTATGGAGGATAGAGGCAGCTTCAGCTCCAACCCAAATCTATCATCTGCCAGAGATTCTGTCAATTGACACGACTTCCACTAAAGTGTCCAATGAATAAATCCATATACCATTATCTTTGTGCAACAGTTGACAACTGCGTTGTCTCTATTTACTCCTCGTGATAGTCCGTGATGTCCAGAATATGCGAGCCGGTCATTTTTACCAGGACTAAATCATCAAAACTTAGTACAGTACAAATCTTCGAATCTGTCATCCGAAAGAGACCTCTGGACACTTTTTGAGAGCTAGCTAAAGAAAGGGTTTTGTTATTATAAGTCCTAATCAGAAAGAGAGGGGAACCATAAGAAGCAAGAATTTTTTGATTCTATCCATAAGTGCTGGGTGGATATTATGGATGGTGTTACTGCCAGCAAGTGAAGCACATGGCAAGCAGCCTTTGCAGTTAGAGATGAAATGATAAGAGAGTAGTACAACTCCCTTTACTCACTTCCGGTCAGGAAATTTGACAAATGACGGCTTTTCGCATACAATTTAGCAAAATTGGATTGAGAACGTCAATTGAACACGAATAAAGAAGCAATATTTGCTGTGGAAGAATCGGCAGAAGCCTTAGGGAATTTTATCTACACGGAAGAGGAAGACTTCGAAGAGCTAAAGGGGACAGTAAAAGATGCGGTGAGATGTCAATCTTAAGAAGAATATATACTTCATGTCATCAGATTACACCTGGTGAAGGATGAGGTTTTGGCGCCATGAGAATACTCACGGCATTACCTTTTGTCTGAAAGTAAGCAGAAAAATGCTATACAGGGAGCTATTTGGAAAGGAATGAGACTTACCATGGAATGTCTCACCCCACCGATACAAAACTATACCTCTCCCGACGCCAGATCCCGACTGATCCGTAAGGGTATTCGATTGCAAGCCAGTACACTAATTATTTGCAGGCAGAAAAATCCAATATGACTGGAGGTGTTGAATTGAAAGCCTTAATAGTCTGTGACTCAAAGTTTGGTAACACAGAGAAAATAGCCAGGGCCATTGGCGAAGCTATCACTCCATTGGGTG
>SDBT01017965.1_pt1 | contig 11138 bp, 10 predicted proteins | sample 2277101 | NCBI WGS metagenome assembly SDBT01 (sample SAMN10404973, study PRJNA504765) | marine sediment metagenome | isolation source: marine sediment core GS10_PC15, 103 cmbsf | place: Arctic Ocean: Southern Knipovich Ridge | collected 2010 | reverse complement strand
TGGCGGTGTTACTGATTCAAAAGTATTTGATATCCAAAATGGATTTGAGCGACTTCAAACATTATTACTCGCGGCTCAAGCGGGGATTAATTATATTACTTGTGCAGGCACGTATGAAGCAACATTAGTCGGAGCATTTGAACTCCTTGCTATAGATAATGAATTAGCCAGTATGATATTAAGAGCACTTGAGGGTATAACTGTAAATGAAGACACAATTGCGCTTGATCTTATTAAGAAAGTTGCAACAAGTACTCAAAAAGGTTCTAATTTCCTTGGTGAAAAACACACCTTAAAACATATGCGTAAAGAATTATTTTTCCCAAAGCTTCTTGATCGCAATCGACGTGCTACATGGCGGAAAAAAGGTTCGAAAGACATAATGGAAAGAGCTCGAACAATAATAGAAGAGATTCTAAACACTCAAAAAGGACCCGGCCTTAGCACTGAAATTGAAGGTAAATTAGCTGAATATACGAAAATGGTATCAAAGCGAACATTTGAGGAATATCAGAAAGAAGAGGGCATCATATCAGATAGTGTAACTCTCCCAGATGGGATTGAAGTAAAAAAAGAATGAAACCAATATTTTATTTGAGTCTCTCTAATTTTTCAAAATATTCATCTGGATCATCAATTCCAGATATTAATAATTTAAATTCTTTTAAAATTCCTAGATCATTACTATTTTTATCTAAATAATCAAGATTGAGCATTTCTGAAAATCTTAACCAACAACCAAGCGCATCCGTAAAATCTTGGTAGCCACCATAAACTAACTTACTTAGAATAAAATCTTCTTTAGAAACAACCCAACATTCGGTCCCGAAGATTTTCTCTTTTACTCTTCTTTCTAATGCTATTGGTCCTATTTTTTTGTATTTGTTCGAACTAAATCTTTCAATAATATGATTATCATACCTAACAGTTTCGGTCTTATCTAAGAATTGGATAATTTTAGATTCTATCGCTAATTCAATTGTTGTATTCCAATCTTGATATGGAAAAAAACTATTTCTTTTGAGTTCATTTATATATTCTTCAACACCTATAGTAGAAGAATGAAAATCTATAACTATATCAATATCTCGTGTAATTCTAAAATCAGAATAAATATTAACCATAATTCCTCGTCCTAAATAATATTTAGTCTTATGAGTCTTCTCAAGATCATCAAGAAAGTTAATAATTTGTATTAAAGCATTCTTATAAATACTTTCCATTCAGAAACGCCTCTTTCTTAATTTATCGTGAAGCTTATACATATCTAAAATTATTTCTTTCCTTGTTTTATTTGGAAATCTTTTCTTTTCATTTCTGATATAGTCTTGTAACCCTAATTCATATACCTCAAGAAAAAGTGATTCTATATTTTCTAAAGGAGTTTCTTTCATTAACTTTATTCTACCTTTGAAATCTCTTGCTAGCTTTCTATAATTTTCTACGTTATTTGTTTTCATAGATATTATTTTACTTTTGATAGAGATTAAAATTTTCTTTTACTAACATAATTAAGACTAAATTTACTTTTAAGATTCCCTCAAAAAATACTTAGATACTTGTAATATTGATTAGTAGTAGAAAATATTTTAATCATAACTCTTAGTTGATTTATAAAAAAATATCTATTTTTCTGAATTCTACCTGTAAATCAGTATTCTGATGAACTAAAATTGTAGACATTCCTAATTGTTTAGCAGGCTTCAAAAAACTTGAATGATCATCCAAGAAGACACATTCCTGAGGAATAAGATTATAACGACTCACTAATATATCATAAATTGCTTTTTCTGGTTTAATAACTTTCTCTTCATATGATATAACTCGGCCGTCAAACAGGGAAAAAAAATTATACTGTTCAATGACATGATGAAATGCTTCTTCGATAAAGTTCGATAAAATGAATAATTTGTATCCCTTTTTTTTTAAAGGTTCTAATATTTCTATCCTACCTTGAATGGGTGTCAATATTTCCAACCAGTGTTCGAAATATGGGACAAGCAGGTCTAATTCCTCAGGATATCGAGAGGATAGGATTTCCCTCGCCTTTTTTAGTGATAATGTTCCTCGATCTAGTTCAAACCATGTCCTACTAAATGAAACTTTTGAAATAAAACTATTAATTCGCTCCTGATCTTTGGTAAATTGCAATAAAAATTCCATTGGCTTATAATTCAGTAAAACGTTCCCTAAATCGAATATTATATTTTTAATCATAGTCTTTGACAGAGAAGAATATGGTTATGAATCAATTAGTTATTCTTTAGTAAGCAAACTACTCAAATAGGGAGCATTTACCTCTTCTATGAAATCTCTGATATGGTTAGGTATCATAACCATATCGTTCTCATATACTTCAAGAAATCTAAGAGCTTTCAGACCCATGATTGAGTCTGGTATATAATTCAGAGAGTTGCCCCATATGCCTAAATACTCTAGACTTTCTAGCTTTCCAATTGAATCTGGGAGCTTATGAAACTTATTGTTGCAAATTGTCAAAGATTTCAGTGATTTTAATTTCCCAATTGAGTCTGTAACCTCTTGAATACGATTCCAGCCTAAGTTTACGACTTCGAACGAGCTTATATTACAAAATGGCTCTGGAATAGTATCCAAATAACCAAAACTTGCATCTAAATATTTAAGTAATTTAAGCTGACTTATTGATTCTGGAATTGTTCCTCTTTGACAACCTCCCGCTAAAACAAGAGACTCAAGGTTAGTCAGCAAATTGATATTCTCGGGAAGGCTATGTAACAAAAAAGCATCAGTTCGCCCTATTTGAATTTTCGTGACATGACCATTTTTATCAATCTCGTAGTATTTATGATCTCGATCTGGTAAAATTGTTTCTGAACTAGTTTTCTCTAAAGGGAAACCAATGCTACTCTCAAATTCGTATAGCACCGGAGCTTCTTTTTCACTAACACCGCTATCTATATATTTTTGTAGCCATCTAATTGTGCATCATCTCTAATTTATTATTAAGTGTTTAATTGAATATTAATATTTGGGGGCTGCTAGTTTACTGTAAAAGATTGCTTTCAGTTTTTATATTGCTTAATTTTACTTTAAGCTTTTTGGAATATTCAGACGTCGGGTTAATTTCCAGACATTTTTCAAGGGCATTTGAAGCTTGTTTGTATCGACCGATTTTTAGATAAATTTTAGCTAAAAGATAATAGGCAAGCAAATATTTAGGATCAAGTTCTATTGATTTTTTGACGTATTTAATCGCTTTTTGATAGTTACCCTTCTTATGATATATATAACCTAAGTGCTTGCGTACAGATATTATACCTCTTAGTGTTTTAATAAATCCTCTCACTCTAAAGTGATTAATAAGTAGTGTTATTAATATTAGTAAGCAAAGCCTTTAAGCGCATTCACAGTCGTATAAATATGTTTTCCACTTTTTCTAAGAAAGTCCATTGCCTGTTCGATTCCATCTACCGTTAAATTGAACATAGGTATTAGACTGGAAATAACTTTTCTAGTATAGGGAAGCCATTCAAACCTAATTAATTCTGGATTTAACCACACGATATTATCTTTAAAATGGTTAGAAAGCTCCCTAACGTAGTATATTCCCGGCATATCGTTCCTATGGTAATAGTAGATGCTCCCATATTTCTCCGTTAGCTCCCACGAGGCCATTGCAGCATCCCCGACTATTACGCATTTATAAGAACTATCATATTTTACTATAAAATCTTCGAATGTGATTGATTCCTCTGGATTTCGCTGAGCATTATCATATAAAGATTCATATACGCAATTATGAAAGTAATAATATTTAAAAGCCTTCCAGTGAGACATGTTATTAGCTGCCGAAAAGAGAAGATTAACTAAATGGGCATAGGGCGTCATGGATCCCCCCACATCCATTAAAAGTACTATTTTTACATTGTTTTTTCTTTTTTTCTCAAAGACTAGATCAATATCCCCGCCATTTTTTGCTGTGACATCTATGGTTTTATCTATGTCTAATTCGTTCTTTTTTCCTATATCTTCCAATCTTTTTAACCGTTTAAGTGCGATTTTAATTTGTCTGGTATCTAATACTATGTCTTTTCTGTAATCTCTAAAAATTCTTTTTCGAGCAATTTGAATTGCAGTTCTCATTCCAGAACTACCTCCGACTCTCATTCCCATAGGATTTCTTCCAGCATTTCCAAATTGAGATTCTCCCTCTCTGCCTATCCAATGATCTCCTTCATTGTGTTCCTCATCTTGCTTTTCCATTAAGCGTTCAAAGAGTTCTTGCATTTCTTCTATATCAAAATTATATTTCATAAACTCTTCAAATTCTTCATTCATTCTTCTAATTTCAGCAGGATCAAATTCTTTATCTAACCAATCCCAGATTTCTTCTTTAACTTCATCTGGAAATTTTATACTAGCGTCCTTAAAGAAGTTAGCAAAAGAAATATCGAATACATCGAAGTTACTCTCATTTTTGCAAAATAAACTCCTGGAAATGTAATAAAATTCAACCATATTATGAATTAGACCCTTATCCAACGCTTTGATTAGCGTCATATATTCCGTTAAACTAACCGGAAGTCTTTCTTTTAGAAAATAAAAAAATTCAACAAACATAATTTTTACAATTTTAATTATTGTTATCTATTTAATTAATAGGTTTATTACCTTTTTTTTTTATTATAAATCTTAATTGGCTTACTACTTATTTATTATTTGGTTATTAGTTAATTACTTACGTTAAAAAATTGCTAACTGAACACCCTTTAATAAATCAACTGTCGTAAATATATTTTTTCCGTTGTTTCTCAAATAATCCATACTCTGTTCAATGCCTTCAATCGTTAAAGGAAATGTTGGGATGACTTTAGAAATGACTAATCTCGTCCATGCAAACCATTCAAATTCAAAGGTTTCTGGATTTAACCATATTATATTTCTTTTGAAATGATGTGCGAGTCTTTCGAGATAATAAAAGCCGGGTTTTTTATTCGAACCTCCGTCATGGATTCCCCCATAAGGGCTTTTTAATTCACTTCGCGCCATTGTCTGGTCACCTACAAGAATACAACGATATGATTCATCGTATTTTACCAAGAAATCTTCAAAGTCAATACAATTATCATCGTTTCGAGCAGCGTCAAAGTAAACTTTATCATACACACAATTGTGAAAGTAGAAAGGCTTAAAGGCTTTCCAATGTGAGACTTGATTTGCAGCAGAAAATAAAAGATTAACCATATGAGCATAAGGATCCATGGTTCCGCCAACATCCATTAGTAGGAGAATTTTGACGTTATTTTTACGTTTCCTTCTCATCACCAAATCAAGATCCCCGCCATTCTTACAAGTTTCATCAATAGTCTTATCTATATCGAGCTCATTTTTTTTACCAATTTCGTCTAGTTTTCTCAGTCTTTTTAAAGCGACCTTTATCTGTCGAGTGTCAAGAACAATATCTTTCCTGTAGTCTTTGAAGATTCTTTTTTGTGCAATTCTAACTGCTCGATGCATACCACCATCACCCGCAATTTGAATTCCAAATTCATTAAAGCCCCCAGTTCCGAATGGGGATGTTCCTTGAGTTCCAATATATTTGTTTCCAAAATTATGAGCTTCTTTTTGTTCGTCTAAGAGTTGACGAAGTTGCTTTTCTAAATCTTCTAAATCAATATATCTGGATAATTCCTCAATAGGGAAAGGCAAACTATATGGTTCTATATCAGTATTTAACCAATCATAAATCTCATCTCTGATTTCAGCGGGAAATTTCAAACCAGCATCCTGAAAGAAATTCGCAAACGCTATATCGAAGATATCGAAATGGTACTCATTTTTGGCAAACAATGAACGCGTTGTGTAATAGAATTCGACCATATTATGAATTAAACCTTTATGCAACGCTTCAGATAACGCAAGAAACTCATGGACCGATACTGGGAGTCTCTCCTTTAAGTAATAAAAAAATTCAACAAACATATTCAATTATAGGAAATTAAAGAAAATTAATTAATTTTTGGATATTTTAAAATAGAATTTAAAAAGAATAGCTTCCGAATATTAAATTAAATCTCTATACAAATAATTTTTCCCAAAAAATTACAGAGCACATATTATGTTAGAAAAAGAAAATAAGGTAAAAGAAGAGACGTATTCCAATAAAAAAGCTATAGCTTATAGTTTTGGACAAATTCCAGTTATTACTTCTTATCAAGGTTTTACATTTTTAATATTTACATTCTATTTTGCAGTAGTTGGGCTTAATGTGGTCTTAATTAGTCTTGGATTTATAATATGGTCAGTGTGGAATGCAATAAATGATCCAGTTTTAGGTACATTATCAGACAGAACTCATACTAGATGGGGGAGGCGTTTTCCATGGCTTATGTTTTCCTTAGTTCCTGTAGCCATCATAATGATTTTATTATTTACTCCTCCACTTATTCTCGGGATATCAGACCAAATTTCAAACTTTATATACTTTATTATAATCATTATCATCTTCGAGTTATTTTTTACGATGTTTGATTTAAACTATATTTCACTTCTTCCAGAAATCTGGCATTCAGTGGAGGATCGGGCAAAAATCAATAACATGAGACAGACTTTCGCTATTGTAGGGTTAATAATCGCATTCATTTTGCCAACGTTGTTCATTCCTGATTTAACCAATAGGGCATATCTAGCAGAATACAGGTTATATGGAATTGTTGTAGCAGTAATTATTATCTTATGTGGACTTATTTTCTTGAAATTTTCACCAAAAGAAAAAGCTGAATTTCAAAATGAATACAAAAATGCTCCAGGATTTATTACCTCAACTAAACTATGTGTTAAGAGTAAGAGTTTTATGCGATATATACCAGCTGAGATCGCGAGTTGGTATGTATTTGGGATGCTTCCAACCATTATTCCCCTTTATGGAAAATTTGTGTTAGGCATTGGAGAAGGTGAATCCATATTTTTAGCATTACTTTTAGGATTGACATTTATTTCAGCAGTATTATTTATGAATTTTCTATGGAAACCCGTGGTTCAAAAAATTGGATTAAGAAAAACGTGGTTAATATCTATGTCAATTTGGATTGTAACTCTAATACCTTTGATGTTTATTAATGATGTTATAACAGCTATGATTGTATTTTTTCTAATTGGAATTGGTTTTTCCGGTTCATTGTATATTATAGATTTAATAATTGCTGATATCATTGATGAGGATGAGGTAAATACAGGTACTCGTAGAGAAGCAAGTTATTATGGAGTTAATATTTTTTTCCAACGATTTGCGACAATTTTTGTGTTTTTAACCATAAGTCTTGTATTTACTAATGTTGGGTGGGCTGTGTATGAACCTGAAAAAGTAACACCTGAAGTAATTTTTGGATTACGAGCTTTAATATGTATTTTTCCCGCGATAGCATTGGTAATCGCGATATTAGCAATCTATAGATACCCATTAGATGGAGATTATTTAAAGAACATAAAAGACGAACTTAATATAATTCATAAAGAAAAGAAATCAAGAATTTAATTCGCGTATATGAAAATCGAGTAAATAAAAAATAAATATAATTTTAAAAAAGAGGTTTTTTAATTTTTTTGTTTTTTTTCTTCTTTTTCTCGAAGACTTCGACGTAGTATTTTTCCTACGGGACTTTTAGGTAGACTACGAACAAACTCTACTATTCTAGGATATTTATAAGCTGCCATGTTCTCTTTAGTCCATTCTATGATTTCTTGTTCGGTTATTTTACCCTTATATTCTTTTCGGATGATGATAAAAGCTTTAATATCTTCACCCTTGACCGGGTCTTTTATACCTATTACACTACACTCTTGAACAGCAGGATGTTCATAGAGAACTTCTTCAATTTCTCTTGGATAAACACTGTGACCTTTATATTTAATTAAATCTTTCATGCGATCTAAAATAAAGATATACCCCTCATCATCAAATTTCGCAAAATCTCCTGTTCGGAGCCATCTTAAACCTCCGGCCTCAAAAAAGACCAATTTATTTTCTTCAGGTCTATTATGGTACCCTAGCATAACTTGAGGGCCTGATACCACTATCTCTCCGGGCTCTCCGATGGGTAAAAACTCTAGATTCTCATTAATAATTCCTACTAAGGTACTAGCGTTTGGATGACCACAACTCCCTAGTTTTTTAGTTGCCCATGGAGGAGAGTTAGTCACACCTGGGCTGGTTTCACTAAGGCCATACCCCTCACCCATAGCAAATCCTGATCGCCGCTCCCATTCCTTTGCTGCTTCAATTGGCATTGCACTTGCTCCCACATTAACATATTTCAAACAAGAAAAGTCTACATCTTTAGCCAAATCCGAATTTAAGAGATTGAGGAACATGGTGGGCACTCCAAGCATCGTATTTGGTTTATGTTTCGCCATAATTTCGTAGATTCTTTTCAAATCAAATGTAGGCAATATAAAACCTTTTGATCCTATCATTGGGGCAAGTGCTACCTCACAGGTTTGGCCATAGATATGATACCAAGGAAGTACAGAGATAGAGATTATATCTTCCTTAAGATACTTCTCTTTCATATACTCAGAAATTTGTTTAATCTGTAGTATGTTGGAAACGACGTTATAATGAGATAATTCTGCTCCTTTTGGGAGTCCTGTAGTTCCACCAGTATATTGTACAACAGCAATTGCTTCTTTGGGATTAACATCTATTTTAGGAAGTGGTATTGGTTTTTGATTTTGAGCCATAAGAGTGTCAAAATGGATAATTTTATCTGATTCTGCTTCAGTTGGAGTTTGACCTTCAACATTTACTACTATTACTTTTTCTAAGTTTACTTCTTTTTCAACCTTATTATACTGACTCATAAATCGATCAATAATTATCAAATATTTGGCTCCTGAATCTTTAATTTGATAGGCCATTTCTCTTGCAACATATAAAGGGCTAATAGCAGTAATAGTAGCGCCAACAGATAGTGCGCCAAAATAACTTATTGCAAATTGTGGACAATTTGGGAGCCATAAAGCAACCACTTCTCCTTTTTTTACTCCTAACTTTAAAAGAGCATTGGAAAATCTAATTGTGAGATCATATACCTCCTTAAACGTATATTCCTTTTCACCATAAACAATGTTAACTTTATCAGCGAATTTTTCAGAGCCCATTCTAAACACGTCTCCTAATGTTAAATCATCCGGAAGATCGATTTCTAAGGTCATACCTGGAGGAAGATAATCTTTCCAATATCTATTTTTTATATAGTCTGGTAATTCCATAATTTATCACTTCTTAATCGTTCTTATATTAAAATTTTAAATATTATATTATTTCATTTTTAGAATTTAAAAAATTTTGCAATACATAATTCCTTTTTCAATTATTTCTCATATAATAGAATAAGTGTTTAGAAATAAAAGATGGTTTAGAAAATAATGTTGGTAGATAGAAAGAAATACGAAAAAATAGAAAAAAAGTATTAAATATATTGAACTTAATTAATACCTATTAATTTGCAATATCAGCTTTGGTGAGAGCAATCTCTAAATCTTTCTCCTTTTTTATCAAAACGCCTAAAAATGGGATGCCTTTTTTTAATTCTTCAAGGGTTATTCCAGACTTTAGCAAGACACCAATCCAATCAAGCAGTTCTGAAGTAGAAGGCATTTTTCTCATTTTTGTAATTGCGCGTAGAGCGTAAAAATGCTTAAGACATTGATCAAGAAGATTTTCTTTCAAACCGGGATAATGTAAATTACATATATCAACCATAAAATCCTGTGAGGGGAATTCAATCCAATGGAATACACATCTTCTTAAAAACGCATCAGGTAATTCTTTTTCGTTATTGGAAGTTATAATTACTATTGGTCTAGTTTTAGCTTTCACGAATTCGTTGGTCTCTTTAATAAAAAATTCCATAACATCTAATTCTTGAAGTAAATCATTTGGAAACTCAATATCAGCCTTGTCTATCTCATCAATTAAAAGGATTGGTTGTTCATCAGCTAAAAATGCTTGACCCATAGGTCCATACATTATATAATCATGAATATCATTTACATCTCGATCCTCGCATCCAAATCGACTATCATTTAATCTTTGGACCGTATCGTACATGTAACAACCATCTATAGCCTCGGTTGTAGATTTTATATTCCAAATTATTAATTTCTTTTGTAGTGCTTCGGCAATAGCGTGAGCCAGGAGAGTTTTACCAGTACCAGGTTCTCCTTTAACAAGAAGAGGTCTCTCAAGAGCAATAGATACGTTTACGATGTTCCGTAATTGCGGATCTGCGATATATCGTATTCTATCAGTATTAACACTCCCAATAAACTTATTAAAATCATAACTCATATTTGTGTAAATAAATTAAAAATTAAATAGTTTATGTTTATTGAAATAAGAATAGAAATACCGGAAAATCTAATTGAGAACTATTGTGCCGACAGAATACATTTCGTTAAAAGAGAGAATACTACTATAAAATCCCCCCTCAAGATCTTTGATTAATTCGGGATACCTTTTATAGAGAAATTCTATAATATTTTCAAAAAATTTAAAGAATTTCCCATAAGGAATTTCATACAATATTTAAATATTAGATTGATCAATAAATACAATAGTAAATTACTAAAATTAATATAAAGAAATAAAAATTAATTAAAAAGAGGGTTATGTTATGATAACAGACCGAATTTTATTGACGACCCCTTGCTATCCTTATCCAACGCTCCCTGCGAATGATTCTCTCACGGATGCGACTGGTCAACGGTTTACGCATGGTGATGATATTTTCACAATAGTCTCTCATACTCATTGTTTCGCAAATCATATTCTGGCTCAGAATATCAAGACTCCTTCAACCTTACTTGAATATCCCAGATGGAACAATTTTACTGATGAGGTTGATAAAGGATATTCTATAATTGGTATCAGCAGCTTTCCAGTTCACCTTGATATGGTCATGAAAATGTGTAAATATATCCGAGAAAAATCTCCTGAAACCAAAATATTACTAGGAAGTTATGGAGCTCAAGCATTTGATGCACAATATGACGAGGAAACTAAAAAACAATATGTGGACCATGTTGTATTAGGAGAGGGTGTGAGATTTATGCGTGAATTGTTAGGAGAAGATACGGATCGTCCAATTCAACAG
>SDBT01017964.1_pt1 | contig 11138 bp, 13 predicted proteins | sample 2277101 | NCBI WGS metagenome assembly SDBT01 (sample SAMN10404973, study PRJNA504765) | marine sediment metagenome | isolation source: marine sediment core GS10_PC15, 103 cmbsf | place: Arctic Ocean: Southern Knipovich Ridge | collected 2010 | reverse complement strand
CAAGAACAGCGGGTAGCAACTCCACGTGCAACTTGTTGAGAATATTCCTATAATTAGGTAGGAGTCTAAAAGGAGATTTTTATGGCTAGTGATGACGCGACACTCCAGAAATGGACAAGAAAACATGAGAAGAATGAGGACGAGGCCAAAAAGGCTGAACAGGGCATGAAGGACGCCATAGCTTCTGCTATGAAGGACCCTCAGACCCACCTCAATATCATCAAAGAGCGCCAAATCGCAAGAGAAGGAGGATCCCCTATCAAGGATCGAGCCTGCTGGGGCGACGATGGCGAGGAGTTCACCGGTATCTATGAGGAACGCCCCTGGGAACGAGAGTAACCATGGGTAAAAAGGAGACCGAAAGGGAGCTTGTCTTCTGTCAAGCACGAATTGAAGCACTAGAAGAGCAGCTAAAGGGGTCCCTGGCTGAGAAGGCAGGGATGCTCAAGCAGATTGAAAAGCTTCAGGATTCCCTTATCTCGGTTAGGGCTCCTGATGCGTACCTAGATCAGCAGCTAGATAGGGAGGGGCCGAGGCCAGCGATGTCTGCTGAGCTACTGGAAAAAAACAGGATAACGAAGCAAGTTACTGAGGACTACATGAACGCGCTGGAGCAACCGCTGTTTCGATCTGGAGAGGATCTGGATGATCTGGCAGCAGAGGGCATAACGCGGTTCAGTAACCGAACTCCTACTAGTATACATGGGAACGAAGAAAGCTAATGGGCGAAGCTAAAGCGACAGGAGCGGCACAATCAGACTGGAAGAAGGGCAGGCTGCATGCTCTTGACGCTATCCCCAACGGAGACAAGTCCCTAGGGCAGGCAATCCAGATCTATGCCGATGAGGTGAACACCAATCGGAATAGCCGCCACTGGGTTAGAGCTGTACAGTGGGTGGAGAACTTTCTCTTCACGCTGGGTAGGCACTACGTCGATGATATCCTGGTGGCAAGGCTATCGAGAGACTCTGACGGGGACCAGAGCATCGTCCAGGATGCGGCAGATAATATACCCAAGCCCGTAAATGATCTGCTCGGACGGTACATCGAAACGAACATAGCCCTACTGACCGAGAACAAGCCTATACCCAGGATCGAGGCGAAGTCAGGGAGAGCAGAAGACGAAGACGCGGCGAAGCTGTCAGAGCTGACCATGGAGTTCATGTGGGAGGCTCTGGACCTCCCACAGAAGCACAGGGAGGTAGCACGGCTAATCCTCCATTGTGGTATTGCGTGGTTAGAGATTATCTATGATGAGACGACGCCCAGGAGAATGACCGTCCCTGAGACCAAGACCGCTAATACCTCAGAGTTGCCTGGAGTAGATGGTGGGGGCGGTGGTGTAACGATACCGGTGGAGCGGGAAGTCCCTCAGCACGATGAGGATGGACGGCCCATCTACACGGATAAGGTAGAGTACGGAGACATCACCGCAAAGATCGTAAGTCCGTTCGAGATGCACCTTCCTATCAACCATTGGTGGGATGACGAGAGCATGGGCTGGGTCATGCGGGAGTACTACACCAGCAAGGACCTACTGATCGACAAGTATGAGCACCGTCCTGGCTTAAAGCTGTTGAAGAAGGACGGCTGGAATCTTGATGCCCTACAGAAGGGTGGAAACGTCAATGTAAAGAACCTGCCTATTTGGTGGTGGGAGCGGCTAGCGGACATAGTGGAAGGCCCTGGGCCTTCACTGTACGTGGGCACCCCCGAGACCTGGGAAGGTTACACGACAGTTCGAATCTTCGATCGGAAGCCCAATACCAAGTGGCCACGCGGTAGGACGATAATCACCGTAGGCGATCAGGTGTTGTACGACTCCCCGAAGAAGCGAGGCGCGCGGGCGTATGATCCCCGCTGGCCTACCCGGTGGCACCCGTATATAAGGTTCCGATGGGAGGCGATGGCGGGCAGCATGTACGGTAGGTCGCTGGTGTCCAAACTCCTTCCTAAGCTGAAGAGAGTGAACGCGATCGATACTACCATGATTATGTGGCGTAGAACCGTTCCTATGTCCGCGTGGGTTATTCCGAAGGGGGCTCAACCCATTGAGGACCAGTGGCTCGGACGCCCAGGACAGATCTGGGAGTATGACCCGCGCCGAACTGCGGGAGCTGCACCAGAACCGATCTACCCACCTCCTTACCCGGCTGCTGCCGCTGAGGAGAGGCAACAGCAGATACAGGAGATGGAAGCGATAGCGGGTACAGAAGAGATTTTGAGAGGACAAAGACCTACCGGCGTCAACTCTGCGGCTATGATCGATATACTGCGTAAGCAGGCGTTGGCGGGTCGCTCCTCTATCTTGCAGGAGTGGGACGAGGGTCTCCAGAAGGAAGGCTCAATCATCCTCCAGGAGATCATTAAGCACATCCGGAACGATGAGCGGTATGCCGAGAGGCTCCGAGTGTTGGGCCGGGACAAGGTATCGACGCTGGCAATAAAGAGCTTCAGTGGCGCCGACCTCAGCGACAACGTACTTGTGAAGATTGATACGGCCTCGATGGCGCTATCCAGTAAGGAAGCCAGACAGGCAAAGGCCATTGAGATGATACAGTACGCGTCTGGGCTTGATAGCATGGACCCATTGCTCAAGGCGAAGGTGCTGGAGGAGATAGGGTATGACGACACTATGATTCCGTCTGGACCGGATGTGAATCGCGTGAAGCGGCTCATGGCGTGGATCAGACAGGAAGCATACAACATGATCGTACCCATGCCAGAAGACGATCCGTTCATCTTCTACGCTATGCTTGTTGAAGAGATGAAGTCTGATGGCTTCCATAACCTCAACGAGCAGCAGCAAATGGTACTGCTGACATTGGTTGATCTGTACAAGGGACAGGTTGAGATGCGACAGAAACAGATGATGCAGCAACAGATCGCTATGCAGCAAGCCATGGGAGGTAATAGTGCGGGTGGTGGACCACCACCGCCGCCACAAGGTGGAGGGCAGCAATAAGTGAATAGTGTAGGCCAAGCATACGGTATCCTTAGAGGACGCCGACACGGGAACCGCGAAGAGGCGGCGGGGTTCTTGGATAGCATGCCCAGTGCTGAACGCAAGGAGCGCAACCGCCAAGAGTCGCAGGCCCGAGGAAGGCCGCGACCGAAGAAGGCGTATAAGCTCGGGGAGCGATTGAGGGTACGACGTGGCTAGAGCACCCGACAAGTCATCGGCAGGACAGTTTAGTACAGCTAGTTATACTGCGTCATGGGCAGCTAACAACCCGTACTACGCTGGACACGTTAATTGGGCGTTCAACACATTCGACACAACTAGAGGCTCGCTTGGCGGAGAATCCCAAGCGGCCCTCAAATCTGGTGTCGTACACCAAGCAAGCTACAGCAACATCAAGCCACAAGATTCTGGATATGATCAGAAAAACCAGTCCAACTGGGCGAGCCCGATAAACAGTTCGGACGTCCCTTATGACCAATATGGACAGGTAAAGAAGCAAGTGGGCGATATGCAGCTCGGCTTGGTAATGATGGGAGGGTACCAGTTCCCCGGTAACGCGTTTGGGTACAAGAAAACGTTACAGGGCTTCGTTCCTGATGAACTGTCTCTGTGGATGATGAATCAGGGCACCGGTGGGGCGAGGACGACAGGCCTGCGCTACAGGAGATACAGCGAGAAGTGGAGAGAGAAAGGATGGCAGACTCAGTTGAGTCAGTCCCTCTACTCGAACAAAGGACCGGGTGGGATCAGTCAGAGTAGTGAAGACTCTACTATCGAGAGGTACAGTACCCAAGAGACACGGCGTGGTACTAGATCGGCGTTCACCGATGAGACACTGAATGCGGAGACTGGCAAGTTCGGAAGATCATGGGCTGGCTTTCAGCCGTTGAGTACCCACAGCAAGGAAGCACACTTCGACTTCAGATTAGGACAGATGTTCAAGTCGGAGAACCCTAATACGGGGGCAGCCAGGAGAACACCACGAAGCGGTCTCTAGGGAGGGATTACAGTGATTCTTTTTGTGGATCCTGATCCGAAACGTGCGGCGTTGGCGTTTCAAAGAATGACGCCAGAAGATAGCAATAACACAATCTGGGCTAAGACTTATGTGGAGGCCCAGACAACACTGTGGAATTACCGGCATGAGCTTACTAGAGTTCATCTGGAGCATGACCTTGGAGAACAGCCGTACATGAACACGGCCTCTGAGGAGAGCGGCATGGAAATTGTAAGATTCCTGGAGCGGATTGCGAAGAATTACGCTCCAGAGTTCCAGGCACTACAGGATGTACGGTTTATCATACACTCGTACAATGAACACGCAGCACCGATCATGGTAGAACGGCTGCTGAACATAGGACTGAACGTTGAATGGATACCGTTTGGCACTGAAAAGAAATAGCTAACGGCAGGAGAATTTGTGGATGTCGGATAAAAGAAAATACGTTAAGAAACCGAAAGTCGCCAAGGTAAAGGTCCCTCACTCTGAGGCAGCGCAGCGCCCCATCGTGGAGACAGGTACGGGGTTCAACACTGTTGGTGAGCTGAACGTTATAGCAGACCGTAGGGAAGCGCAGCGCCGATCAGCATCCTCACCAGGAAGCGCGGGTCGACAAGACACAGACCGCCGAGGCGTCGCCAAGGTCACAACGCCCAAACAGTTGAGTATCACCGACATAGAGGTCGGTGCGAAGGCGCCCAAGTCGAACGCCCCCAAACCGGCGGGCCTGTCTATAGGCCAGCGGAAGAAAGCAAACCAAGCGGCCCGAGTCGCTATCCGGACGAATGACCCCAAGGCCGCGAAGAAGGCACTGGCTGGTCTCCCGAAGGGAACGAAGAAAACCAAGAAGTACGCCCCGAAGCTTGAGGGTGTCATCAAGGCCGCTGTGGCTCCCAAGCCCTCGGCTTCCCCCAAGCTCCAGGCTAAGGCCCCGGCTGCTCCCAAGATTACCGCGCCCGACGCGGCGAAGGCTGCGGTTCACAAGGTGGCGCCCGTCCAGGTGGACGCTCCTGCGGCTAAAGCCCCCAAGACCGACACGCGCAGTGTAGCGGCCCAGCTTGAAGAAGTCCGTGTTGAGAACGAGAAGCCCGATCCCAAGCTGAAGGCCAAGCTCGCGAGGGCTAGAAAGACGAACGAGAAGCTCAACGCCGAGGTCGCTACAATAGAGACCCCCGAGGCTCCCAGAGCCGACACCAAGCACGCCGATACAACGCGTGCGGCCAGTGGTATCAAGAGTGTTGCGCCTCCGGCAGCGGCTGAGCCTACGGCCGACCAGAAGAAGGCCAGTGCCAGCAAGAAGTTCCACCGCGCAAAGAACGCGGGCTTCAAGAAACGCCAAGCTGAGTCGATTGCCGCGAAGGGCGTACAGACCATCCCCATCCGTGATACGGCCGCGGAGATGGCTGAAACTCCCGAGGCTGCGACTGTCCGAACGAGAAAGCTTGAGTCCGACCTCCTCAACGCTCAGGCACAGGAGTCCGTCTCTAAGACGGCACCTAAGCCAACAGCGGGTGAGGGCGACACGCGAGCCTCTACTGAGATGTTTGGTAGGGATGCGGTCAAGGAGGCTACCCAGAAGATCGCCGAGGCTCCTCGAACCGACCTCACACTCACCGCCGCTCCTAAGGGTACGGCACGCTACGGCGTGAACCTCCCCGCGGAAGACAGTGTAGCGCGAGCGGCGAAGGCTGATGAGATTAGAGCGGCGTCCAGCAAAGTCCGGAACGTGGCTATCAGCCGTAGTGCGACTCCAGAGATACTTGAGAGCCTCGACAGAGCCACTGAGTCCGAGCACAGCAGAGCGTTGGACAGTTACTTCGATGAGGTCGAAGCAGAGAAGCGCCCGATGAACCAAGCTGGTCCTCGTAAGGGTGACGCTCCTCGTCGCATACTGACTCCCACGATTGACGCCAATGCTGAGCTGACTGTGGCGCGCACATCCGCGCAGCCACCCGCTCCGAGTGACAGGACCACCATTCAGGATAAGATTGACCTCATAAATGAACGAGGAAAGCCCGGTGGTGCCGCGATATACAAGGGACCAGAGTCGATCGCTGCGTTGGAGAATCTCCGAGACCACGGTGAGGCGTCAACAGGTGCCGAGCCCCGAGTCGCACGGGTACTACCGCCCGGGAAGGACCTCGCAGCGGAACACTTCGGCCCAGGGCGACCGTCGATCAGAGCTGCTCGTAAAGAAGGACAGAGAGCGGGGCGGGGGCAACGACCCGCAGGAATCCCCGATATGACTGTGCCCGGTGTTGTTCCGGCTGGTCCTACTACGCCGCCTGTGACTCCCGCTAAGCTACACGCTAGGGTGGATGCTCCTCTCAAGTCCCAAGCTCAGATGTGGACAAAGAGAATGACAGACTGGGGCAGAGGCGCATACGAATCCGCTACTAAGAAGGTGAGCGGCCCAGCAGTCGAATTGGCAGGAGAGACAGCCAAGGCGCAGGGCCGACAGGTTGTTGGTGCTAAGACCAAAGCCATGCTGGGTAGAGGCGGTGTGGTTGGTGCTGGGCTACTTACAATGCTCGTTGGCGCTGAGACAGCAAAGGCGGCGATTGATGCTCCCGCTGGACAGAAACTGAAAGCAGCGAAAGAGACAGCCACTCACGCAGGGGCCAGCACCGCAGGTACTGTTGCTGCGATCGGTCTTGGCGTCAAGGGGCTTAGTAAGGTCAAACCAGTCCTGGGCAAGGTAGCCTCGGGTGCCCTTACCGTTGCGGCAGTGCCATTGATAGCAAAAGAAGGATTCGACATAGGATCGTTGGCCGGTAAGGAAGTCGCTCAGGTCAAGGAAGCTAAACGAAAGTCCGCTAGAGATAAGAAGTATGCCGACCAGTTCTACGGAACCGTAGAGAAGGCAACCAAAACCCGCCACGCTAAGGAAGCATGGAAGCGTATTCAAGCTAAAAAGGAGAAGAAGTAATGGGATTTTTACGCAAATCATTTAGTAAGTTCCTGGCCTCTAAGGCCAATCGTGACAAGGCTAAGGGGCCTGGAGGCGAGAAGTCAGCAAACGAGAAGTCAGCAAGCGAGAAGTCAGCAAACGAACCGAGTAAGGATAAGGGTAGAGTGAAGGGAGTTCGCCCCTTCGTGCTTTCTTCTAGGCTGGCCCGTGAGAAACACGCCAGAGTAGCTAAACAGGCGAAGAGGAAGGCCACGCGTCTTACTCGTAGAGCTGAACGGGCGAAGAGGTAATGGCCAAATTCAAGTCCAAACTCCGCGAGAAGATGAAGGCCAGATCTAAGAGAGATGAAGCCGGTGGTCGCGGCTTGGGCTATGGTGGAAGGACCGCTGAGAAACACTACAGTAAGAGAACAACGGTTACTCCGGAAAAGAGTGGAACCGGGTTCTCATCCGCCATCAAGTCCCGTGTACTAAGTGCAGTTGCAAGCCAGACTAAAAAGGCATTAGCGTCCAATACGAAACCCAGTAAGAAAAAGGGTGGGTTACTAGGAATAACGCACCCTTCTCAATTGATCCCCGCTATCCAGAAAGGAAGAACCATTTCTGGTATCATCAACGCACTTAGAAAGAAATAGGAGTAACACTATGAGCTATTCAAGATCAGCGTCAACAGGTGCCTCATCGTTCGGGACACCAGATATCCAAGGAAGTTCCAGCACCGGCAAAGAAAAAGCCGACATGGAGGCACAACTGAAGGCGCGAGACGATGCGGCACGCAGTAAGTCTACGTCCAAATCGACGTCCACGTCGACGAAGACAGCCTCGCCCGCTAAGACAACTACAACTACAAGCACTCCGGCTAAGAAGGAATCGCCCTCTAAGACATCGTCCTCTAAGACAAGCACACCGCGCCACAGCAAGCGACTTGCTGCCGCCCGGAAGGCGTACGCCGGAAAGAGGAATGCTAGCAAAAAAAGCGGCGGAAAGGCAGACAAGGGTCTGTTCAAAAAGGGCAAGACAGGGCGAAAATCGGAGCGAAGATAGGAGTAGACAGTGGCAGCTTTTTCTTCATTAGGCTCGGGGTTTCTAAGCAATACCGGGACAAATCCGCGTGACCAAAAGAAGCAGCCTACAGGTGGGTCTATCCACGCGGGGCAATACACGGACACGTCTCCCACTATAACTGGGAACCCCAATGATGGTATTGGGTTCTCAAGCCCCACTAACGCCAGCGCAGGGTTGTGGACACCACCCGTAGCTCCCGCTCCGGATCCGGAATACATGCCTAAGACTTCCCAGGAATGGAAAGACCAGAACGAGGCCCGAGGAATCGCTGACACTCACGACAACATGGGATCGCTGGCAGTCGACTTCCGGGAGTCAGAGGCTGCCCTTACAGCAGCAGGGAAGCCGACAGTCACGGAGCAACGAGACACGAAGATCCTAGATACCAGAGCAGCAGAGGAGCACAAGCGGACAATCACCGACCCAGCAGCAGCCGAGGCACACAACTTCAGAATGCAGGCCAAGGCAGCGAAAGACCTGTTCAAGTCGGGACATGGGTCAGGTTGGACGAGCCCTAGTGCTGAAGTCACAGGGAAGGCATCCAGCGCGCGACCTATTGGTGGACCGGGCAGCTCCGAAGGCGTTAGATCAAATAGTGCTTGGACAGGGGTACCCAAGGCAATAGCCCCCACCAGCGCCAGCAGACACGGAGTTAGCGCTTACCTGGATAAACAGACGCAGCGAGAGGCTCCGTATCTAGAGGCGGTAGCCAACGCACCTACCACCCTCCTTAAAGCGCTAGGTTCTCACTCTAAGGCCCCGAACACACAACCCCTGACAGATATAGAGCGGGCCAATAAGCAAAGCGCGTCAGGAGCCGCAACCGCTCAAGCGCAGATTCAACAGGTAGTCACCGGAGAGGCCCGTAGAAACCCAAACAAATAGGAGACGCCATGGCAGAACCCACACCGCAGATTTCGATGGATGAAGCACTCGCCCTTATGGACAAGCACGCCGCTGAGGACGCAGCCAAGGCTAAGGCCAAGGAGAAAAAGACTAAGAAGGTCAAGGACTTACTCGTTGAAGGGTCCAAACAGGGCCTAGGTGGTCTTGGATTGAATACCCAGCGCCTCTTGGACCAGATAGACTGATTTTTCCTGTGGGGTGACCCATAGGAGACCACAGGCGGGCTCTGTTCTCCCTCCTAGCCCCCTGTGGTCAGTACTTTACGGGGACACTTGCACATTTGTGTGGATGTTCCTATAATTAAGAGAGAGAGTGCGAAGAACTCTACCGCAGTTAGCTGCGTTGTGGCCCGCTCTCCCATGTAGAGAGTTCTTCTAATCCGCCAATATCCAGGCGTTAAAGGAGATGCGTACAAATGAGTACAGAAAATAAGGATGAAAATACGACTTCAGTAGAAGATAAGCTGAAGGCGGCTGTAGCAGCATCCACTACAGGAACCGAAGAGAAAAGCACCGAAGGAGCTGGAACCGAAGAGGGTGTGGTTGAAGGCAAATCCGCGGAGAAATCCACGGAGAAGTCGGATGTCCGCATCCCCAAGGAACGCTTTGACCAAGTGAATGAGAAGTTCAAGGAGGCTGCGGCCTCTCAGGACCTGCTCACACTTCAACTTGCTGAGGCAAATGACAAGTTGCTCAAAGCACATGAGCTTCTGGAGCTGAGAGACGATGATGTTCAAACCCTGAACGAAATCAAAAGTTTCGTCAATGACCCGGCGATGAAGGAACACGTAGTCGCCATCGACAATAAGTTGAAGGGCATTGAACAGGCAGTAGAGAAGGGTGAGTCTACACCCGACGAAGCGCACGCCAAGACTCGCGAGTTGATAGAACAGACTCGTACAGAGATGGCTGATATCCAGAACACGGCTGAAGCCGAGGCTCTGGTTGCGCGAGCTGACATCATTTCTGATAAGCTCCTCGCACAGCTACCTGACACGTATACCGACCAAGATCGGAATATCGTGCAGAAGCTATGGACTGAGAGTATGGATTGGGAACAGGCAACACAGAATCCCGATGATCTCGCAGAACAGCTTACAGGGGACTTCCAAAAGGCCCTTGATGAGTATGGTGTGCCGCGTGGTGCGTTGTTTACGGTTGATGAGGTAACAGAGTTGAAACCCGAAGCAGCTACTACCGCTAAAACTCCAGAGCAGGAGTTGGAGGAAGTGTTGGATCAAGGTTGGGGCGAATTGAAGACGGAAGATCTCGGAGACGGCAAAACGAAGGTTGTTGCCGTGAAGACTGATGACGAATTCAAAGCCGCCATAGCTTCGACCATCAGAAAAATCCACGGGAGGTAGCCGCATAACGATAGGAGCTACCAATGATTACATTTAATACGTTGGGTGACATGCTTCTACGTCGGTATATCGTTGACTTTATTGCCCAGATGCAGAACCTTTCTGCACCGATTTATACGCAACTCCGAGAAAACACGCAGTTCACCCCTTCGGGTGACGGTGCGTATTTCGGCGTCCGTATTCAGGGTAATGAGGCCGGTGGTGGATGGCGCGCGACGGACGACAATGTCCTTCCGACCGCGTCGAACGAGCAGATCAAGCAGGCTCGTGTCCGACCTAAGAAGTATTACCACACTGTGACATTCTCTGGTCTGGCCGAAGCAGTTTCGGCGAGAGGCGGAGAAGATGCGTTCGCGTCTGGCATTACTGATGCTATCAGTACGGCCGTAAAGCGCGCTGGCGCACGTTTCGAAGTCGACTTCCTTCGGGGAGACGGTACGGGACGTTTGACTAACTGCGGCACTGGTGCCACCTCGACTGTTATTGCAGTCGATGATGCTCGCCCGTTCCGCGCTGGTCAGGTCATTGTGGGACTCAATAACACAACCGGCCTCCGACAGTTCGGTCCGGTGACTGTAACTTCAAAGGATATCGCCAACGGTCAGGTTACGGTTTCTAGTTCCGTGACCTGGAGTACCGATGACGGTATCTATATTTCCGGTGAGCAATCCGAGGCTGCGGCCCCGGCTGAAGTCACGGCGCTTGGTCTCCCGGCCATCGTCTCCGCGACCGGAAGTATCTATAACCTCTCACGAACCACGTATCCGATCCTTCAGTCGAAGGTTATCGCTGCGGGCTCCGTGGCACTTGACGAAGCCCTGCTTCGCCGACTGCGACGCCAGCTCTTGGTGGAAACGGATGTTGGATCTCTCGATGGCTTTGCCATGATTTCCAACTGGGAGCAGTATGATCGCTACACTGAGATCTCA
>SDBT01017963.1_pt1 | contig 11138 bp, 9 predicted proteins | sample 2277101 | NCBI WGS metagenome assembly SDBT01 (sample SAMN10404973, study PRJNA504765) | marine sediment metagenome | isolation source: marine sediment core GS10_PC15, 103 cmbsf | place: Arctic Ocean: Southern Knipovich Ridge | collected 2010 | reverse complement strand
CACCGCCCCGGAATGCTACGCCATCCAGAACTGACAGCGTCCGGGGCGCCGCGGTAGGTTTCGGAGGATCCGCAGCGCTCAAGCCGCCGCTTAAGGTCTTGCCTGAGGATAACGGATGTGCGAGGATACGCTGTATGGTTGTCGCATCACGCTGCATCAGGTCCATCCAGAGCACGGGTTCAGTTCTCTTTAGAGCCCCTAACAGAATGAGACGCGGCCGGCGTGCCATAGAGAGGTGACGCATTGAAGGCGTTCATTCGCGGAATCTTGCTCCTGGGGGGCAGTTGCCTGTTCCTCGCCGTCGTCGTGCAACTGCTCGCGCGCGGGGCGTGGGTACTCTCCGACGCCGACGAGGTGCGCCCGGAGGAGTTCGCGGAGCTGCCCGAGATCAAACGGACCTGGACCGCGGTCGAACTGGCAGACGCCGTCAAGAACCACCGCGTGCATCGCGTGGAGGAATGGCCGCCCGACAAACCCCGAATCTTTCACGAAGCCCCCGAACTCGCCGAGCGCGTCGAGCGAGGCGAGCTGCCTCCCGTCCAACAGCGCCTCTCGGAGGAACCTCTGGTGGTCGTCCCGCCCGACCAGATGGGCCCCTACGGGGGGACGTGGAACCGCTATACGACCTCGACGATCCGCTCCATGGGGTGGCGGTTCGGGTACGAGAGGCTGATCCGCTTCGACCCAATGGGCAGTAAGTTCGTCCCGAACCTGTGCAAGAAGTGGGAGATGGCCGACGGCGGACGGACCTGGACGCTCCACCTGCGAAAGGGCGTGAGATGGTCGGACGGCGAACCGTGGGGCGCCGACGACATCATGTTCTGGTACAACGACATCCTTTGCAACGACAAGGTTCTCGAAGCCGACATCTACATGAGCAGGACCCGCCAATTCATGATCGGGGGCGAACTGTTCAAGCTGGAGAAGATCGACGATCACACGATCAGATTCCGCTACAAGGAACCTAACGGATTGTTTCTCATGCACATGGCCGAGTCGGGCGAGTTCCGATTGATGCACCAGAATCCCGCCCACTACCTCAAGCAGTTCCACCCCGATTACTGCGAAACGCAAGAGGATCTCAACAGGCTTAAGAAGCTCGCCGCGGAAAAGAACCTCGCCGGTCCCTACCACCTGCTTCGTCCGATGCGGGACCCGGACGACAACGAGTTCATGCCCACACTGGAGGCGTGGTACATGGGCAAGGAGCTGGTGCCCGGGGAGCCCTCGGTGTTCAAGCGGAACCCTTACTACTGGAAGGTGGATCCGAACGGCAATCAACTCCCATACCTGGACCGGGTGGTGTTCCACAAGGTCTCGAACCTGGAGACGATCAACCTCAAGGCCATCAACGGACAGATCGGCATGCAAAGCCGGTACATTCAGTTCACCAGCTACGCCCTGCTGATGAGCAAGAGCTACCAGAGCCTTCAACCGGGGGCAATGTCCACCCCGTTCCGGGTGAGGCACTGGGTGGGGCCGAATCGGGTGAGCTTGACCCCAAACCTGAACCACAAGGACAAAGTCCTCAGAAAGCTGCTCAACGACAAGCGTCTTCGCATCGCCCTGTCGGTCTCTATCAACCGGGACGAGATCAATGAAGTGGAGTTCTTCGGCGTGGGCACTCCACGACAGAACTGTCCGACCAGGATGTCGCGCTTCTATTCCGAGAAGCTGGAGAAGGCCTATGTCAAGTACGACCGGGAAAAGGCCAATCGGCTCCTGGACGAAATGGGCCTGACCCAGCGAGACTCCAAGGGCTATCGCAAGCGTCCGGACGGTGAGACGCTGCGCCTGAACATCGACGGCAACGAGCAGACCGGGTTCACGGACGCTCTGCAGTTGGTGGCGCAGTACTGGCGGGCGATAGGGATCAAGTCGGAGATGAAGATCCGCGCCCGTTCGCTGTGGTTCAACAGGGTGTCGGCCGGGTTGCACGACGTGGACGCCTGGTGGTCGCTGAACCGGCAGATCCCACTGACGTCCCCGATCTGCCCCATGACCAGCCGCGCCGCCATGGCGAGTCAGTGGGGAACCTGGTTCAGCAGCGACGGTAAGCAGGGCGAAGAACCTTCCCCGGAGATGAAACAGGTAATGGATCTGTATCGCGAAATCGAGCGGACACCTGACTTCGAGAAGCAGATCGAGCTCTACGGGAAGATGCAGGAGATAGCGGCCGAGAACCTCTGGTCGATCGGCCTGGTCGGGGAACTGCCCGTCCTGGTCGTCGTCCAGGAGCGCTTCCTCAACGTACCGGAGGTAGCGTATTACGACTGGTATTCGCGCGGCCCGGGCAACACCGCCGTCGAATGCTACGCCATCGCGGAATAGCGAGAGATTGACATGCTGGTAATGATTCTACGCCGAATCCTGTGGATGATCCCGACGCTGCTGGTGATCTCGCTGCTATCGTTCGCGATCATCGACCTGCCCCCCGGGGACTATGTAACCACCAAGATCGCCGAACTGGAGGAGCTGGGGATCCAGGTCTCGCAGGAGCAGCTCGATCATTATCGAATGGCGTACAACCTGAACGACCCGTTCTGGAAGAAGTACATCAAGTGGTTGAACGAGCTGTCCCCGTTCGGGTTCGAGCGGGCGGACGACGGGCGCTATCTGCGGGTGACGGACAAGGACGGAGACGAATCGTTCAATTGGCCCTGGTTCAAATGGCCGAACCTCGGCCTATCGATGGAGCATCAGAAGCCGGTCAGCAAGCTTATCGGCGAACGGCTCCTGCTGACCATGGTCGTCTCGATCCTCACGCTGCTGTTCACCTGGGCGCTGGCGATCCCGATCGGCATCTACTCAGCCGTTCGCCAGTATTCGCTGTCGGATTACTTCTTCACGTTCCTGGGTTTCATCGGTCTGGCGACCCCCCCGTTCCTCCTTGCGCTGGTGCTTATGTACATCGCGCAGGAGAGGTGGGGCATCGACGCTAGCGGGCTCTTCTCCCCCAAGTTCAAGACCGAGCCCTGGTCCTTCGCGAAGTTCGTGGATCTGCTCCAGCACATCTGGATCCCCGTGATCGTATTGGGGTTGGCCGGAACGGCCGGGCTCATCCGCATCATGCGCGGCAACCTGCTCGATGAGCTGCAGAAACAGTACGTGCTCACCGCCCGCGCCAAGGGTCTGGGCCGCATCAAGCTGCTGATGAAATATCCGGTGCGGGTGGCGATCAACCCGATGCTCAGCACGATCGGTTGGCTGCTGCCGTTCATCGTCTCCGGGTCGGTGATCGTGGCGGTCGTACTGAACCTCCCGACGGTCGGCCCGCTCCTCCTGTCGTCCCTGCTCAGCCAAGACATGTACCTCGCCGGGAGCATCATCATGCTCCTAGCGTTCCTCACCGTAATCGGGACGCTCATCAGCGACATCCTGCTGGTGATCGCCGACCCGAGAATCCGCTACGAGGGACGAAAGGGATGAACCAGACATACACCCCGCCGACGACCCAAGACCTCGGTGACGGGAAGATAACATGGCCGATGCAATAGAGATCGACGACCTAGCCGCCGGGCAGACCGCTCCGACGTCGGGCGCCCTGCGCGGAGAGGGAGAGGAAGTCTACACCGCCTCACAGTGGCGGTTGATGTGGTGGAAGTTCCGCAAGCACAAGCTGGCGATGGTGTCGCTGGCGATGATCGCCACGTTGTACTTCATCGTAGTCTTCTGCGAGTTCCTCGCCCCGTATCCGCTGGAGCATCAGGACATCCCGATGGCCTACGCCCCGCCCCAGCGGTTGCACTTCTTCGGCGAGGACGGGTTCCACCTTCGCCCGTTCGTGTACCGCCTCAACTCCCGGCGCCACCCGCAGACGCTCCGGAGGGTCTACGTCGAGGACACCGGAACGCCGCACTCCCTGCGATTCTTCGTCCGCGGGGAGAAGTACAAGCTGTGGGGGCTGATCGAGATGGACCTGCACCTGTTCGGGGCCGGAGGGGGCGGAACCATGTACCTGCTGGGGACCGACTCGCTGGGGCGCGACCTGTTCAGCAGGATCCTGTACGGGGCGAGGATATCCCTGACGATCGGTCTGATAGGGGTGTCGATGACCTTCGTGCTCGGGTTGACGGTCGGAGCGATCTCGGGTTATTTCGGGGGATGGGTCGACAACCTGATCCAGCGCCTGATCGAGGTGCTGCGATCGTTCCCGACGTTCCCGCTGTGGATGGCGCTTTCGGCGGCGCTGCCCGCGACCTGGTCGCCGCTTCAGATATACTTCGGGATCACGATCGTCCTGTCCTTCCTCGCCTGGACGAATCTCGCCCGCGTCGTCCGCGGGAAGATACTTTCGCTGCGCGAGGAGGACTTCGCCATGGCCGCCAAGCTCTGCGGGGCCAACAACCGGCGGATCATGTGGCGGCACCTGTTGCCCTCCTTCACCAGCCACATCATCGTCTCCCTCACCCTCATGCTCCCGAGGATGATCCTGGGCGAGACGGCGTTGAGCTTCCTGGGGTTGGGGCTGCGGAGGCCCATCACGAGCTGGGGCGTGCTGCTCAAGGAAGCCCAGAACGTCCAGGCCGTCGCCCAGCAGCCGTGGCTGCTGCTGCCGGCGGTGTTCGTCATCCTCGCCGTGTTGGCGTTCAACTTCGTCGGCGACGGGCTTCGTGACGCCGCCGACCCGTACGCGCGATAAGCCGTAAGATGAGATAGCCCAAATGGCAGAACAGACGCAGACAAAAGAGCAGCCCTCAGCCCCGACGGAGATCAGCCCGCTGCTGACCATAAAGGACCTGGTGACCCACTTCTTTCTGGACGAGGGAACTGTCCAGGCGGTCAACGGGGTCACGCTGCAGCTAGACCGGGGCGGAACGCTGGGGGTGGTGGGGGAGAGCGGGTGCGGTAAGAGCGTTACGGCGTTTTCGGTGCTCCGGCTGGTGACCAAACCGGGGAAGATCGTCTCGGGGCGGATAGTCCTGCACAGCGACGGGCGAGAGGTGGTCCTGACCGACCTGCCCGCCGACGGGAACGCCATGCGGAAGATCCGCGGGGCCGAGATCGCCATGATCTTCCAGGAACCGATGACCTCGCTGTCCCCCGTTCACACCGTCGGGTCCCAGATCGCCGAGGCCGCTCGCCTGCACATGGGGATGAACAAGGCCAACGCCAGGGACCACGCCGTTGACATGATGGCGAAGGTGGGCATTCCGGATGCGGGGGGGAGGTACCGGCAATATCCGCACGAGATGAGCGGGGGACTCCGCCAGCGCTGCGTGATCGCCATGGCGTTGAGCTGCCAACCCTCCCTCCTCATCGCCGACGAGCCCACCACCGCACTGGATGTGACCATTCAAGCGCAGATCCTGCAACTGATGCGCGACCTGCAGGAAGAACTGAACATGTCCATCATGCTCATCACTCACGATCTGGGCGTGGTGGCGGAGATGGCCGACAGAGTAGCCGTCATGTACCTCGGTCGGATAGTTGAACACGCTCAGACCATTCCGGTATTTGACGATCCGCTGCACCCGTACACCCGGGCGCTCCTGAAGTCCATCCCAGGGCGGGGCACCGCCAGGAAGAGTTCCCTGCAGGTGATCGAGGGGACCGTCCCGGACCCGTATCAGCGGATTGAGGGCTGTCCGTTCCACCCGCGCTGCAAAGAGGCCCGCCCGGGACTGTGCGACCGCGGGGCTCCGCCACCCCTGCTCGAGGTCAAATCGGGACACGAAGTCGCCTGCCTTGTCCGCCACAAGGAATACAACCTATGACCGATGGCAACGGTGAATCGACCGAAAAAGCCCCGCTCTTGCAGGTGCGAAACCTCAAGAAGCACTTCCCGATCAGGCGGGGCTTATTCAGCCGGATCGTCGGATACGTCCGGGCTGTCGATGGGGTGAGCTTCGACGTGCAGGGCGGCGAATGCCTCGGACTGGTCGGGGAGAGCGGATCGGGAAAGACCACGGTCGGGCGGACGCTCCTGAGGGCCTACCCGCTCACCGCCGGGGACGTGCTGTTCCGCCTCAACGGGAACGTGGTCGATGTGGGATGCGCGGGGAAGTACGAGCTCAGGATGCTTCGCCGCCACATGCAGATGATCTTTCAGGATCCGTACTCCTCGCTCAATCCACGAATGACCGTCCTGGACCTCATCGGCGAACCGCTCCTGGTCAACGGGATGCGGTCCCGACGCGACCGAGAGGTCCGCGTGCGCGAGCTTATGCTCCAGGTGGGGCTCAAACCGCAGCACCTGCGGCGATATCCACATGCCTTCAGCGGGGGGCAGAGACAGCGGATCGGGATCGCCAGGGCGCTGGCGCTGAACCCGAAGTTCATCGTCGCCGACGAGCCGGTCTCGGCCCTCGACGTGTCGGTCCAGGCCCAGGTCATCAATCTTCTGCAGAAGCTGCAGGAAGAACTTGGGTTGACCTATCTCTTCATTGCCCACGACCTGAGCGTGGTCAGGCACATTTGCGACAGGGTGGCGGTGATGTACGTCGGGAAGCTGGTCGAGATCGCCTCCGTAGACACGCTCTTCGATCGCCCTCACCACCCGTACAGCGAGGCGTTGCTCTCGGCCGTGCCCATCCCCGACCCCAAACGCAAGGCCAAACCGTTACTCCTCACCGGCGAGGTGGCCGACCCGTCGAACCCTCCGCCGGGCTGCTCCTTCCACCCCCGCTGCCGCTACTGCCAACCCCGCTGCCGAACCGACACCCCCCAGCTCCGCGAGGTCGCCACGGGACAATTCGCCAGTTGCCACTTCTCCGAAGAGCTTGAGCTGGCGGGGATGGAAGAGTGAGGCGGGAGGGCAGCCCGAGGGTGAGACCGAACGCAAGGGATGCAGGATGCGCGACCTTCCCGTCTCGGTGATTCAGGACGCCGTCGTCGGCTGCATCGAACGCGCGAGCTTCCTGCTCGGCGACGATGAGCTTGCAGCCCTGCGCGACGCCCGCGACCGCGAGACGTCCGACACCGCTCGCTCAGTGCTCTCTCAACTCATCGAGAACGCCGAGATCGCCTCCAAGGACCGCCTCCCTCTCTGTCAGGATACCGGCTTCGTCGTCCTCTTCCTCGATGTCGGCCAGGAAGTGCGCTTTACTGGCGGGGACCTGAACGAGGCGATCCAGGAGGCGTTACGGACTTCTTACGATCGCTTCTTCCTGCGAAAGAGCATCGTCGATCATCCCCTGACCCGGACCAACACCACCGACAACACCCCGGGCGTAATCCACGCGCGGATCGTCCCTGGCGATCGCGTGCGAATTCGCCTGGCGACCAAAGGAGGCGGGGCGGAGAACATGTCTCGAATCGGTATGCTCCCGCCCGCGGCTGGGAGGGAAGGGGTCGTCGATTTCGTCGTACAAGCGGTCAGAGATGCCGGCGGAAAGTCCTGTCCGCCGGTCCTCGTGGGCGTGGGGTTGGGGGGGAACTTCGAGAAGGTGGCACTGCTGGCGAAGGAGGCGCTGCTGCGCCCCTTGCGCCAACCAGCGGACAACCCCGTGGACGCAGAACTGGAGCGGGACCTGCTGGAGCGGATAAACGCCACGGGAGTCGGGCCGATGGGACTGGGGGGCAGCGTGACCGCACTCGCCGTCCACGTCCTCTCCCACCCCTGCCACATCGCCGCGCTACCCGTCGCCGTCAATTTCGATTGCCACTCCCACCGCCACGCCGAGGTCACACTGTAGCTCCCTCGCCAGAGAAGAAACGATGTGCGAAAGAATTCGTCCGAGGTAGGACCATGACACCCCCGCCTACAATCCTGACCCCCCCACTCGACGAAGCGCTTGTCAGAAGCCTGACTGTCGGGACCGAGGTCCACATCACCGGGTGCGTCTACGCCGCCCGCGACGCCGCCCACAAGCGCATGATCGCCGCCCTGGATCGAAACGAACCCCTACCCTTTGACGTCACAGGAGCGATCATCTATTACGTCGGTCCCACCCCGGGCGGTCCCGGGCGGGTGATCGGTTCCGCGGGTCCCACGTCGAGCTACCGCATGGACGCCTACACACCGCGCCTGCTGGCGATGGGCCTTCGCGCGACTATGGGGAAGGGCGGCCGCAGCCGCGAGGTGATCGAGGCGCAGAAGATGCACGGGGCCGTTTACCTGGCCGCTACCGGGGGGGCGGGCGCCCTTTTGAGCAAGTGCATCACACAGGCGAATATCCTCGCCTACGAGGATCTGGGCCCCGAGGCCGTGCGCCGCCTGGAGGTGGTGGATTTCCCCGCCGTCGTGGCGATCGACGCTGCCTGCAACTCAATGTACGAGCGGCGGACATGAATAATCATGAAGGCGCCGTGAGGACTGCACCCCTCACTTGCTGACTTGAGTACACCAAGTAGGGCCTCATCTCTTCGCAAATCCCGGACCGGTCGGTTTACGCCTGCTGCTCCCACGGTATGGTCGCTTCGGCGAGAGGCATGTGCTGCTGGGCGCCGTAGACGTCCGTGTCACGGATCGATCCGGACGGAACGGGACGGGCTATCGTGATCTTGACGGCCAGGGCCGGATCGAAGTAAGCGATGTCGTCTATCCGATCGTCCGCGACACCGTACAAACGCTTGACCAGCTCCCTGTCGATCAGCCGTTTCGCCTTCACCGCACGGTAGATCTCCTCGGTCCTGAAGAAGACGTCCAGTGTGAGCTCGTAAGGACCGGCGTTCTTGCTCCGGATGACGTTCGCCAGGTCGATCAGTCTCGTCTGTTTCATCGGTTCTCGCCTATCGTCAATCTTTCGACCGGGAACATCTCCACCGGATCGTCGATCTCCATCAGGTGATACACGCTGAACTCGTAGACTTCGCCCGCCGAAATGTCCGACGGGCTGAAGGGGAACGCGAGGTTGCCCGCCGTGGCGATTCTCCCGGGGTGCCCGTAGTGCAGCATGGTGCTTCGCGCGAGGGAGCATACGGTGTCGGCCGTCTCCTGAGTGGGCGCAACGACGTCGATGACAAGCCCCACTTCGTGCCCTCCCACCTGCTTTTCCGGCTCCAGCGGGCCCATGACACCGTCCCGCCCGTACAGGCGGAAGTTCACCCGAGACGCCTCCGTACCGAACTGGCCTTCCACCGTCCGACGGACCGCCTCGATAGTCCCATCAAGCTCGGCGATCATGAACGGATCCCGAATGCCGCAGATGCATATCGTGCGGTATCCGACGCGCATCGCCCCTTCGAGCTTGATTGCGTACTTCTCGGATCGAATGAAGCGGGCGCCCGATACCTCGACGGAAGTGGGGTTGATCTGGCGGAAGCGAGCCTGTGAGAGGTCCACCTGTCCGCTGGGACCGGCCAGCAGGTACGGATAAGCCTTCTCGTACAGGCTGTGCCCTGCGACCGAGGCCACCGTGAACCGCCGCGAGTCGCTGAGCGGTTCGAGCACGAAGGATTCCTCCGTCAGCGTCCCGAGCACGCAATCTCTTCCGCTGCCCGGGGCGGCGGCGATGGCGCCGCATTCCAGGATCTTCCCCAGGTGCAGCGCCAACCCCTCGTCGAAACCGTCTCTTACCGCCAGTGCGGCGAAGACCGCCGGGTCGTAGCATCGCCCGACTACGACCACGTCCACCGGGGCGGCGAGCGCGGCAATGACGGGTTCGACTCCGATCTGCGCCACGATTCGGGTCGTCCGCGCAAGTGCCTCCTGCGTGAGGGGCGGCGCGAAGTGCATTGGGCGCACCTTCCCCGCCTTCAACGCAGCCTCGACCGTCTCCCTCCCCACGTCGCTGTAGATGACGGCGACGCGCGCCTGCATCCCCTTGCCCCGCGCGATCTCTTCCAGGATATCCAGGCACCAATCGACGTGGACCCTGGCCCCGCTTCCACCCGCAGTCCCGATGATCACCGGGACCCCGTGCGCCATTCCCTCGGTGAGAAGGATTTCCAGGTCGCGCTTGACCGCGTCCCGTCCGACGAAGGAGGTGCCCGCGCCCAGATACGCCGGGCCGGGATCAGTGCTCCCGGCATCAACGCCGATCACGTCAGGTTCCTTCGCCATTCCTCGCTCGAAGGATTCCGCGGGAAACCCGTAGCCCAGAATCGCGGTCGGCGAGAGGATTCGCATCCTCTTCATGCACTCGCTCCTTGTCCCACGGGAATTCATCCTGACCCGTATTCTGCGTTCCCGGCGCGAATCCCCCTCCTTCCGAGAACGCTCTCGAAGTCCAATCCCGGGACAGTTATGGGAATCGCTCATCGCCGAAAGTTCAAGAGGCAAACTACAAGGGCGGGCCCACTGCCTGTGAATCGATCGCCAAACTCCCGGCCTCCGGATTCTTTCCGCCGCCCGAAGACCACCTGGCGCACAGGCGTGTTACATCGTCGAGCGAGCAGGCCGCTAAGAGAGAGATGGGATGTCTATAATGAATCACGAGCTTGGTTTATGCGGCGCGCGGTAGTGGGTTGATACGAGCGGAACTGATGGTAACCAACCGTTTCGAACAGATCATAGCACCCAGGACCGGCGGGGGTCTGCGGAGCGTCGAGATTCAGGCGGTGCAGGTGAACGTCGGGCTGCGATGCAATCAGCAATGCAGGCACTGCCACGTAAGCGCCTCCCCCCACAGGTGCGAGGTGATGGAATGGGCGACCATGGAGATGGTCCTGGAGGCGGTTTCCGAAACCGGCGCCGCCCTGGTAGACATCACCGGCGGATCGCCCGAGCTGAACCCGCACTTGCGATCCTTCATCGAGGCGCTGTGCGGCCTCGGGTGCACCACGCAGGTACGGACGAACCTCACCGTCCTGCTGGAACCGCACCTGGAGGGGATGATCGACTTCTACCGTGACCACGAGGTCCAACTGGTCGCGTCCATGCCCTGCTACATGGAGCGGAACGTCGCAGCGCAGCGCGGTCCGCGAGTCTACGAGCGCAGCGTCGAGGTCATTCGCCGCCTCAACGCTGCCGGCTACGGCGTCCGGGACAATCTGCAGTTGAACCTGGTCTACAACCCTGCGGGCGCGTTTCTTCCGCCCGAGCAGTCCGCCCTGGAGGAAGACTATCGGCGCGAGCTCGGCCGGCGTTTCGGCGTCCGGTTCACGAAGCTCTTGACGCTCACGAACATGCCCATAGGCCGCTTCGGGGACGAGCTGCGAAACGGCGGCGCCGAGCGGGAGTATATGCGCCTGCTGGAAGGCGCCTTCAACCCCGCTACGCTCGACGGGCTGATGTGCAGGCACCAGATCAGCAT
>SDBT01017962.1_pt1 | contig 11138 bp, 10 predicted proteins | sample 2277101 | NCBI WGS metagenome assembly SDBT01 (sample SAMN10404973, study PRJNA504765) | marine sediment metagenome | isolation source: marine sediment core GS10_PC15, 103 cmbsf | place: Arctic Ocean: Southern Knipovich Ridge | collected 2010 | reverse complement strand
TCGCCAAGCCCGCAAATACCACACACGAACAACCTTGAAACGATTGCAAGGCAAAGGTATAAATATCAAGCAGTTAAAAACGTGTACACCACCTGATTTATAAACTATGTGGCGCTGTAGTATGAAACTCCATCGATTAAAGCCATCACCTCCGGATGCGATCCCGCGAACGACAAGTTCTGCGTTTTGCAACGACGCCTCATACGTGGTCGGGCCCGGGTTGCTCCAATCAGCACCGTAATTCCTGGTTCCCAACTCAGTGATGAAGACACCTTTGTTTTGCATATATGCCCATTTTGTCCACTCAGCCAACCGAGTCGCTTCTAATGAGATATTACGCTTGTGGCCTTGCCAGTCGAAAAAAGCATCATACCAGTGGAAATCATACGCTTTAATCAGATCGTGAAAATCCATGCTGGAAGGATTGAATGGCGGAATGCCGACGGTGTCTGGCCCCAACAGTGGTACGGCAATTGCTCGTTTGTCCAGGGCTTTGCGAACGGCGTCCAATCCCGGTTTGAGCGGCATCGGCTCATTCGGAGGTTTGTTCCACCACGCCCATGTGTAGCCTGGTTCGTTGGCGATGCACAACCACTTGATACAGGTGTACCCCTTTTTTTTAACAAGTATATTCCATGCAAGCGGCCAGCCCTTCGGCAAAATCGTCCATTGAGTAGGGGCCGCTATGCACAATGCCGGTTGGTGTGTTCCGAAATTCCGGAAAGGCGTTCCACTTTACGTTGGACCACATCTGTGTCAAGACCACGTCAACATTGTGGTCCTGGCAAAAGTCAAGGATGCGATAGAGTATGCGCATTTCCGGGTTATCCCAGTCGAAGGTGTTGCGCTGGGGTTCATACATTCGCTGCTCCAGCTCGACGCGGATAAAGTCCATTCCAAGCCACTCGGCATGATGATAAAGCGTCTGCCAGGCATCGTTGTTTTCGGCCGCAGGATTGCCGCCCCAAGCGCTGCCCCCATGCCGGCAAATTCCAAAGACGGGATCAAATTCAGTTGAGATCGGCTGCTCGATCGCGTGCCATGAAGCCCCTATGCCGCCGCGCATCGTATTAAGAACTGAACGGCTATCGATGTCAACGCGAACCTCGTCTGCAAGGACGGGGGCGGTCAAAATTGAACATGCAATAATAAGAACAATAACACGACGCCATCGTTTGATTTTATGGGTTTTTTGCATACTAACGTCCGTTCCAGTGAACGGTTTTTGGGTTTTTATAACATTTAGGAATACTTACAATGAGGAGATCATATTATATCTACTCGACAAAATTACAATCAATATTCTATCTAATTTCGATCAATTCGGAGCGAGTCGTCAGGCCTGCCCCGGAACAATCCACGGGTTTGATCCCCATCTGCAGCGCCGGGGAGTTGGGCTGAAAGCGAAAATCGCCTTTGAGGCGGTCCAGAAAAAGGGGGTCAGCAAAAATCTGGCCTGGCGGAATATCTTGATAGTCCCCTTGCTCGCTGAACAACAGGTTGTTGTTCCAGGAGGTCGCTTCACCATTTTTCCATATAGCTTTAATCGATCCGGCGGCGTAAATTACATTATTTTCCATCATTCCCTTTGTCGATCCGTTAAAGGAGATAGAGCTATTCCTTTCGTCAATGAATATATTATTTTGGACGGTACAACTCTCAGTCTTATGACTAAGGTAGGGCCGACCGGTATTGATCGCCAGGTTCTCGACTATTTGACTATTCTTGGTTGCTATATCGAAGTAATAAGCTATCACCGTCTCCGTTAGTTTTGGGGGCGTTCCGGTGTAATACACGAGATTTCGGCGTACCATGACACCCTGGCAACTTTTTTCTATTTTGGCAAACGTCATGTAGTCCGGCTCGGCGACATGCAATAACGGCATAACGTCAGAAAATGATGTGTAGATCGCTCCGCCATCGCGTAGTTCCTGCATATAGTCGTAAATCTTATTATATTCGATCAATGCGTAATGCGTACAGCTTTCGATCCCGCAATATGGGGTATCATGAATCGTATTGTGTCGGATTACGTGATCGACGCCCCTGGCTTGCACGGCGAGGGCGCTGGGAAAAATTATTCCGACATGATGAATGTCGTTGTTTTCGACGATGCCGCCGCGGCCCAGAATATAAACCCCTCCGCCGCCGGTTTGAAACACCCGGCAGCCGCGAACGTCACACCGCTCGCTGTTTTGTATTCGTATGGCGTGTCCGCCGACCCCGCTGATCGTCAGTCGCTCCAATCGACAGCCGCGCACGCCATCTCCCTCAAGCGCCGCAGGAGCGACCATGGCGCCCCAGCCGCTGCAATTCACCGGAGTAGTCGTCGCCTTAAAGTGCAGATTCCGGATGATAATATTCGATACCGGCTGTTCTGATGTCCCGTGGATTTCAATGATGTGTTTTTGTGTCGGCGCGATGATTTTAAGATTGTCGATCTGCTCGTCCTCTCTCGGCCAATAAACAACCTTGCCTGCCACACGATCCAAATACCACTGACCGGGCCGATTCATCCCTTCACGGACGTTCCAGATTACGTAGTCGTCCTGGCGAAAACTGCCCGGCGGCCAGTTGGCCGGGGACGAGAAAATAAACCTCTGTTTTTCTAAATCCACGGCTTTCAGGCCGACATACGATGCGTCCCACTGATGATAAATGGTCAATTCGGCATTCCGGACCGCCAAGTCGCCGGGAATATCGCCGGGCACGAACTTCAAAGTTGTCAACTCCTCTTGGGTGGGATCGCGTTTGAACCGAATCTCTTCGGTTGTCACGGACAGTTTGGGATCGAAGCGACTGAGGTGTTTCAATCGACCAAAATCCGGCACCCGAGCCCGATCGGCCGGTCGGCCGTTGACCAGCAACATTCTGAAATCCCACCGCCCGTCTTTCACGCCCGGCAATTGGGCGGCGTAGAATTTATCGCCCGCTTTTTCCCATCCTACAATCAACTTGCCCCCATATAACATCGCTTTTTCGCCCGGTGCACTTTCGATGGTCAGTCCTGAATCCTGCGGTCCCAGTTTCAGATGGACATTGAAATACTCTCCCTCCCGAAGAACAATCCGTCGATCCCGATCCGCCGGCATTTGCCGCATTGCCTCCAGCGCCCGGGCCGGTGTGGCCAAAGGTTTTTCGATTGTTCCGTCAGTTGAATCGCATCCGTTCGGCGCCACATAGATGTCACGGCTCCAAACTCGCGAAAAAAAACAAACAAATCCAAGACACAAAAGCAGAAAAAAAATTCTAGAGATTCTCATGATTTTTCCTTTGTGTAATTTACACGTTCCAGCGGGGATTTCTCATATTTCCGACGGCTTCGACCATGGCCCGTTTAGCAAAATGCTGGCTTCCAAAACCCCGCGTCTATTTTGTGCTCATCAAATTCTCTATAAGAATTGAAATTTTTCGAGTCGGTGGTCCACCTTAAGGCTCATTCGCACTTATGACGAATAACCCCGTATTTGCGGAGCACAATAATATCAGCCATTCTCGCCGGTTGGTTATCCTTGAGCCGGTAATCAACATTCATGACCTCGATAAAGTCGGCTGTGTATTCCTTCAGCACGCCCGCAAACTCCCATATCTTATCATCTTTGACCAATTCAAGCACTATTTTGTGACCGATGTATCTCTCCAGCAAGGGCTCATAAGAGGTTCCCACTGAGCCGATCAGTTCCTGCTTAAGCTGGGAAACATACTTACCCTGAGAAGTCAGCATTTGGCCGGCAGGCGTTGTCTTCTTGGCCTGGCTGATCAGGAGATTCAAGACCTCCATGATGGAATCCCTGACGGTTTTGAAAAAGTTCAGAGTTTTTCGATTCATTCTTCGAAAAAAACCAGGATGATAAGTTCGTTTTAACTCCCTCTCTCTATCCTTTTCGCCCTGTTCGCTCAACTGGTCGAGGTTTCGAAGCAATGCCCGGATATTAGAGTACTCCTGCTTATAAAGGATGTAACTCATCTCCACGTGACCATCTTCGTTCTTATGCTCGGCTTCATAAAGCAATTCAAGTCCGGTATTCTCAACCCGCAGTTTACCCCAGATAGTCTTACCATTCGTCGTTTCGATGGTTACGGGGTCTCGCGTGAAATCAATAAGGCACTTATCGCGGCTCCTTCTTCTGGCAAAAGCACCTATAATCGTAACTAAGGCGATGAAGATAATTGTTATGGCAAACGTATCCGGCATAGTCGTTATTCTTTAATTCACCTTTCCCAGATAACCTTGCCCGGCTACGCCGCCGGACGACATTATTGTCATTATACAGTCCCCCCCCTCCATTGCGCCTACCCTTTTTTACGGTTTTTTCCATCCCTGACGGCATTTTCTGGCCTTTTTACCGGTCCCAGGCATATAGCCCGACGAAACGGGCCGTTGGGCCGGCTGTCTGGGATCGACCAACGTGATCGAGTCGCCGAATTCGGGGATTCGGCACAAGACACGGCGGGTGACACGGCGGCAGGATAGTCAGATAGTGTTGCGTTGGTGTGCCTCGGCGTTGTTGGCCACCGAGAAAAACTTCCGGCGGATCATGGGCCATAAGGATTTGTGGATGCTGAAGACGAAACTGAATGAGTTGGATAACGGAAAAAACAATTGCCAATCAAGACGAGGCCGCATAAGATGAATGTCTGGAGTAACCACCAAACCTCCAACTACGACCGGGACATGTTCCGCCGGGCTGATAGTGTGGAAATTTCCCGCCCTTGACAAATTGGCTCGGTATTTGTACTATGGAAGCGAATTTTCACAAATATTACATGAAAGAAGGTTAGAGATGCCAGGAAAATTTAGACGTGATATAGTTCATAGATGGGAGGGCAATCCTATTATCACCCTCGAATACATCACTTTTACCACGAACAATATCTACAGTGCAGCAGCGGTGAAGAAAGATGGTGAATATATTCTTCTGGTAACGATGGAAGATCTTGAGGGAAAGACCTCAATACATTTAGCCAGAAGTGAGAATGGTTATCACTTTGATGTTGAAGAGACACCTTTTATGGCTTCCTCGGAGAATGACAGGTTCCGGACTTTTGAGAGGATGGGGGTGCGGGAGGCTCGTATAACCTTTATGGAGGGACAATATTATATTGTCTATTTAGGTATGGGGCATTATGGTTTTGTTTTATGCTTGGCAGTGACAGAGGATTTTAGAACGGTAAAACGACTTGGTGTAATTTCGGAGCCGGAAACCAAGGCGGGAGCTTTGTTTCCCAGTAAAATCCATGGGCAATACGCAAGGCTTGAGCGTCCCAAAGCCGGGGGTCGGATCTGGATATCCTATTCAAATGATCTTTTAACCTGGGGCCAGAGCGATGTTGTTATTTCGCCTCGACCGGGTTTTTGGGATTCAAATTTGGTTGGATGTGCATTTACGCCAATAGAAATCGAAGAAGGCTGGCTGTTAGGATATTATGGCATAAAGAATGCTTCTTCCGGCCCAATAACCAGACTGGGGGCGGCAATTCTGGACCGGGAAAATCCCTGCAAGGTTATTGCCCGCAGCAATATCCCCATAATTTCTCCCCGCGAAGATTACGAGCGTATGGGAGATATGACAAATGTAGTATTATCTTCCGGGGCTATACTTGAGGATGGTATTCTTAAAATTTATTATGCGGCGGCTGACAATTGTCTGTGCGTAGGCACCTCCAAGCTGGCGGACATTGTCAAGACCTGTATCGAAAGCACAAAGGAGTTCTGATATGGCCAGAAGACGCGAACCCGATCTGTTGCACCGCTGGGAAGGGAATCCAATATTAACCATCGAAGACATTCCGTTCCGTTGTAATGCGGTCTTTAACGGTTCCCCGATAAAAATAGATGGGGAATATTTAATTCTTCTGCGGGTAGAGGGGCAGCAAGGTTATTCATTCCTTGCTCTGGCTCGCGGAGAGAACGGATATCATTTCGAGGTGAACCCGGAACCGGTAATGATGCCGGAAAAGAAAGGTATCTTTGCCAAGTATGAGACCAGGGGTCTGGAAGATCCTCGGATTACACTTCTGGAGGGGAAATATTATGTCCTTTATACAGCTGCCTCCGATTACGGTGGTAGAATCGTCATAGCCAAGACGGAGGATTTCAAAAACTACGAACGTATAGCCCTCATTTCCGAGCCGGGCAATAAGGACTGTGTGCTCTTCCCAGAGAAAATAAACGGGAAATTCGCCCGGCTCGACAGGCCCCTGGGTAGTAATGACGTCGGCAGTATATGGATATCCTATTCCGAAGACCTGATTCATTGGGGGTATCACGAGCCGGTCATAGAGCCGCGGCCGGGATATTGGGATGCTCACCGCATTGGAGCATCCGTTCCACCGATAAAAACCGATAAGGGCTGGCTGGAGATTTATCACGGTTTCAAAATGACCGCCTGCGGTCCCATTTACAGGATGGGAACGGTCCTGATGGACTTGCAAAATCCCGCGAAGGTCATCGCCAGAAGTGGTGAAGCCATCCTCTCTCCGAGGGAAAAATACGAAAGGGTGGGTGATGTTAACAATGTTGTCTTTGCCTGCGGCGCCATCGTGGAACCGGATAACCAGGTGAAAATATATTACGGAGGTGCAGATACCTCCTTGTGTCTTGCCACCGTGGACCTTGATAAATTGATCGAGGAGACCTTTTCGTGATCCAGCGGAATCCTGCCAATCCGATTATCAAACCTGAAGATACCCAGCCTTCTCACAACAGGTATCGCGTGAGGGGAACTTTTAATCCGGGAGCGGTAAAATTTGGTGATGAGATAATACTTCTGCTAAGAGTATCCGAGGACTGCCTATCCCGCGAAGGTTATGTGGCAGTCCCATACTACCGGTTTGAAGCTGGTCAAGGTTTCGCGGAGATTCTGGAAGTGAAAGTGGATGACCCGGACGTGCGGTTAAAGGATACTCGAGGTGTAGTTTACAAAGGCAAAGACTACCTTTCCACCATAAGCCACATCCGTTTGGCCCGCAGTCGTGATGGCGTAAGCTTTACTGTTGATGACAAGCCCTTCATTTATCCCTGCAATGAAAGCGAATGCTTTGGTGTGGAAGATGCGCGGATAACGAAAATCGATAATATATACTATATCAGTTATACGGTTGTTTCCGGTGACGGCTTTGCTACGGCGCTTGCCGCAACACAGGATTTCATCGACATTAAGCGAAAAGGTATTATTTTTGCCCCACAGAACAAAGATGTTTCCATTTTTCCGGAAAAGGTTAACGGCAAATACTGTGCGTTGCATCGTCCGAACAACGAGGGTTTTGGGTTACCTTCCATCTGGTACAGCGAATCGCCCGACCTAATCCACTGGGGCAATCATAAGTGCATACTTCGACCCCGAAATATTATATGGGAAGAGATGAAAATTGGTGGTGGAGCGGCGCCCATAAAAACCTCGGAAGGCTGGCTGGAGATCTATCATGGCAAGGGCAGAGATCAGATGTACTCGCTGTTTCCGGTATTACTCGATTTAGAAAATCCATCTGTCGTGCTTAAAAGAGCAAAAGAACCAATCCTGTTTCCCAGGGAACCTTACGAAGCCAAAGGTTTTTTCCCCAATGTTGTTTTTTCTAATGGAATTATCCACGAAAGTGATGATCGGATTTTGATCTACTACGGGGCCTGCGACGAAACCGTTTGCCTGGCTGAAACTTCCATCGATATGCTGTTAAACATGTTATAACCCGGATTTTCCAAATAGATACTTGAATAAAAAGTAAGATTTTGATAGTATAGAGCTTACTGATAATCGAACAGGTAAGAACACCCAGCATGGGCTTTTAGCACTCCTGCGTCAGTCTGTTTACTACCGCCTCGACCAGTCAGATGGGTCGGTTTGAAACCGAGATTCTTACACCGCCCCAAACTTCTGCTTGAACCGGCCGGTAAAGGTCGTATAATAATATCGCTATGGCAAGATTCCCAAAAAAAGAGGCTGAAATTGCCGCCTTAGCTGAGCGGCTATGGCGGGGACTGCTGGACAATAACGCTATTTTCCCTCAGCCGCCGGTTCACCCGGTACTGATAAGCGTAAAAAAGATAATCTATCAGTCCCAACACGATAATTTTCTCGCCGCCCGCGCCACCGCCGAGCAGGCCACCACTGATAAGACAGAGGCTCTGGAAATCCTCATCGAAGCTCTAAAAGACGATATTCGTTATGCGGAAAATACCGTCAATTTCGATGATGACAAATTAAAACTGATCGGCTGGTCCGGCAAAAAGGCCAAAACCCCATTAGCTCCGCCCGGCCAGACGCGCCTGCTGGAAGCACCGCGACAGGGAGATGGCTGGGTATTTCTCGACTGGAAAGCACCCGCCGACGGCGGCGCACCCTGTGCGTATACGATTCAACGCCGTGTCGTTGGAGTAGAGCCGGTCAGTGACCGGTGGGACAATATAGCAACGGCAATAATAACCGAAGCGACTTTAGTCGAGCAGCCGGAAAAAACCCAACTCGAATATCGGGTTATAGCGGTAAATAAAGCTGGCGAAGGACAGGCCAGTAATACAGTGATGGTGGTTTTGTAACTAATTACAATATGAAAGGAATAACGATGGCAAGGAACGAAAAAACCTCAAAACGAGTAGGCAAAATCGCTTCCCAACAACTGCGAAGCAAAAGAACCTTAAAAAAGGCCAAGAGTACCGCCGCCTCTGCCTTAACCCAGCGGCCAGACAGAAAGAAACGCAAGAAGTAAGCTTACATCGTGGCATTGTAAGGTTACATCGTGATGTTGTCGGCTTACATTGAGGCATTGCGGCTTTACATCGTGGCATTGTGAGTTTACAATATGGCATTGTAAGGTTACATCGTGATGTTGCAGGCTTGCATTGAGGCATTGTAACGTTACATCGTGATATTGTAAGGTTACATCGTGATGTTGCAGCCTTACATCGAACCATTGTGAGCTTACATCACGGCAATGCAGGCTTACATTGAGGCGTTGTAAACGGGCAAAAAAGCGTGTAAGTCGTTAAATATAAAGGAGTTAAGTAGATAATCACAGAAAAAGGCAATTCGAGAAAGATTATGGAATCGAAAGGCTTGGTTGTGCAGCCGAGCGTTTAATCCGCCTTCGGCGGACAGTTAAAAACAAGTGATTTTTATTGTACCATGGATTTCCCTTGTCAGACTGAGCGGAGAGTGTAAAATTGTAGGGTAAGGAAAAAATTAAAGTGATTCACTAAGTCAATAACAGGTATCATTATGAAAGAAGGTAGGATTATGAAATCGAAACTATTTTCGGTTTTTGATGTGTCTGAGAACGAAGAGTTCGCCAAACACCTGAAGGTGCTGGTATCTCTTCCTTCAGATGTCTTCAAAAGGCTTGCAGATGACACTTCACAAGTTTGGTTGGCGCCTTCAAAGAAAGAAACACGGGTAGTGATTGAAGATGTAGCAAAAGAGGTAAAGTTGCCTTCTTCTACTTTGAACACAGCATTTAGCATGTCACAGTATTTCCTACGACAATTTTTGGGGCCAGAAAAAGCAGCCGAGGATACGCCGCAAGCCATTGTAGAAGATTTGAAAGAACTTAATCTCATTTCGTCTGAGGAAGAGGATAAACTGCTTCCGCTTCTTGTACAGTTGGAAAAGTTAGTGGTAAACAACCTTGATCTTGAGAATTTAAAGAAACAAACATGGCAATCGTCAAGCCCGTGTGTTAATGCGATCGATGCTGCCATAAACTATCGGCCTGTGTTTAGCGAATCCTTTGAGGTGGACTCGAATTTGGAAGATTTTGAGCCCAAGTGTTTGGGGATAGTTTCTGTTGCTACTATAACTTTAGGTTTTGACGGTGGGCCAGTTGAGCAAATTTGCTTTCAGGCAGACAAGCGAAGTTTAAAAATACTTATCGATAATCTTCGTTCACTCGAGAAAGAGTTCCAAATCGCAGATAAGTATTTACGGCTTAAGTTACCGGAAGGAAAGGATTGAGATAGAATGAAAAAAGACAGCAAAAGGCAGGATAGGTTGATGACTTTGAGTGGTAGCTTTGGTCGATCAAAGATGGGTGTTGGTGCTAAGGGAAGGAAAGAAGACACCCACCAATATATAGTGGCAACAACAGACCCATCTTATAAGCCGGCAAGCTCAGCGGAGTTTAGCGAGCATGATGCGAAAACGGACGATTTGCAGAAGAAGGTAGATAATATATATGAGCGAGTGTGTGGAAAGGAGACTGAGTTGCTGGAGCCAGAATATGTGGAGTTTGAGGTTAGAGCATCAAGAATTCATGTAATAAGTCTATGTGCTGCCTCGGTTTTGGCAAGTCTGCTTCTTTTTATAGGTATAATCGCGCCTTTAATCAACGGCCTGCCGCACAGACTGTTTTGGCTTTCGATGGGCCTCCCAGCAGCAGGAGTTGCGGCAGGAAATATTCTTATACTCCTTGGTGGCAGGGAAGCAAAAGACTAAAAGGAGGTTGGCGAGCATGAAGTTTACTGACCTTGACCCAAAGTGGTTGCAGTTACTTATCAAGTGGCTTTCTAATACTAAGCTGACCCGGGCTCAGGCGGCTGATATAATCCTTGATGTAATGGGGGTTGTGATGTTCTTGGCTTACGTTAAGTATATAAAACCGCCGAATTGGTCGGCGTTGGTCGCACTTTTGGCTATTCTCGTTTTTTCAGCTTGGTCCTATGCTACTTCTAAGCCTAAAACGAAAGCACGATAAGCCATTGGTCTAAGTGATGGGTGAATTATTTTATTCAACGAGGGGTTCTATCACTGAAGTCTGTTAATCTGGTGACACCATACCGAGGAAAACTGAATATAACTTTTTTTGAAAGGAATTGAACAATGGCAAGATTTCCAAGAACAGAAGCAGAAGTTATAGCATTAGCCGAGGCGATGATAACGGGACTGACAGCAAACGCAGTGCTTTACCCAGCCCCGCCGGTAGCCGTGCTGGACCTGACGGCAGCGAAAACCGCCTATATTACGGCACTCAATGCAGCGATTGCCGCCGCAGCCGCAGCCGAGGCAGCAACTACCAGCAAGGACGATGTGTTGGAGGATTTGGTCGATGCTATGAAAAGCGATATCCGCTACGCCGAGAATACAGTCGATTTCGATGACGACAAATTGAAACTCATCGGCTGGGCTGGCAAAAAGGCCCCGACACCA
>SDBT01017961.1_pt1 | contig 11138 bp, 13 predicted proteins | sample 2277101 | NCBI WGS metagenome assembly SDBT01 (sample SAMN10404973, study PRJNA504765) | marine sediment metagenome | isolation source: marine sediment core GS10_PC15, 103 cmbsf | place: Arctic Ocean: Southern Knipovich Ridge | collected 2010 | reverse complement strand
GCATCTGGTCATGGGTCAGATACTTCCCACCCTTTTGCTCGTACCCTTTCATGATCGCACTGCGCCATCTCGCCTGTAGCGCTTTGCAAATCCTGGGAATCACATAGGCCCGATACTGCGACACCGTCTTGTATTTCGGCGCGTGACCATGACCCGCTTTGTATTCCAAGATCGCCACGCGTAGATGCTTTTTGGCGTAATCGTCATTGGCCAAAACCTTGACGCGTGAGACTTCCGTTGCGCGTACGGAACTGAGCCTCGGCGGAACATACGGCACGTCGTCGATAGTTGCGCAGTCCTTTTTGGCCCGTTCGGACAAAATAATGCGTCCGGGTTTTGCGTGATAGCGAATCAGTGCCCGCATTTTCTGGACGCGTTTTTTGTCCTTTTGCGGAACCTTCGTGTACCTTTTCGCCAACGTCAAAACGACTTGGTTCCACAACTCTTCGTCTTTGGGCAGCGCTCTTTTGTTCTCGTCGAGCCACGTAGCGGCGACGTCTTTTTTGGCCATGCGGTCGGCTTCAGCACGGGCCGCTTTTTCGTCGCCTAATCGAAAGGCTACGATGTCGCCTCTGCGTTCGCGTTCGATCGCCGCTTTGACGATCTTCTCCCTTTCCTTTTCGTAGTTTTCAGCCTTTTCGACCTTGCCCCTTGCCTCCCGCACGATGGGGTGACGCTTGGCTCGTCCGCGTATGTACTCACCTATCTCTGGTGAGATGTCCTCACCTTCACGCGCAAGCATGGTCTCGAGGACTGTTATCTCCGCAGCGCTAAGCTCGCTCAGCGCTTCAGACAACGAGTAGTCGAGCGCGCCTTGGGAGAGGTGCCCTTCGATCTGAGCGCGCACGGCGTCGCGCAAAGGGATGTAGGCTTTTTTACCTGCCTTGATGCGTCGATTGAGTTCGCCGAGGAGATTCCATTTAGCAGCGGCGCCTGTCATGTAGGCTTTGCGCGGGACTTTTGTTTTGGCCGCAGCCTTGCTGGCGAGCTGTTTCAAAACCGCGCGGCGCGTGGGTTCAAACTTTTCGTGCTGACGCTTGAGTCGGGCGAGTTCTTTGCCCTTTGGATTCGGCGAACGCAGGACGCGTAGGATTTTCTCGTGGAGGGCTTTTTTCTTACCCGTCACGCGGCCGCGGGGAGGCGGGTTTTTTCGAGCAAAGAGCTGATGGTGGAGTCTCATCAGCCGTAAATCTCTTCCATGCTCTTGCGAAACTTACGCGCGTGAGCGATGCGGTCTTTTTGCTCGAGCTGTTTTTTGCGCTTCGAGCGTTTTTTCATGATGCTCTTTTGGCGCTGATTTCTCTTTGCGAGTGCTCGTGCACGTTTTTGTTCGTCGGTAAACTGGCGTATGAACGTACGCCAACGCACTTGATTGCGTTTAGCGATGGGTTCGTTGTTCTTATCTAGGAACTCGGTGGGGTCCCAAACGACGAGTTCGAGTTCTCCTGGGCCGTGTTCGTACATGGCGTTGGCGCTGGTGCCGACGTCGCGCATGTGTTCAGCGATGCTGCACAGTGCGTGTTTGTAGGTCTCAAAGCGTCCGAGGTATGTTCCGTCGATGCATCCGCACTCATACCCTCCCTGGGGCGCATCACGGATCACGTAATCTTCGTAATCAACCTCGGGTATCTCCCCCAGACCTTTACCAAACACATCCCCCCATCTCTCACTCAGATCACGGGGAATCAAGATCTCCGGTTCTTCTTGCGGGTCGACGGCGCTTGGCCCATGGACATCGCGCATCGCGATGACGACTTGAAGCCGCTCTTTGGGATCTTTGCTACGACTCATGCGTCGAATCGTATGAGTGTCGAGGTCGGAGTATTTCGACAGCTCTTTGATGTCGGCGTCGAAGAACTCAATCACCTTTTCTGGAATGGGCGCAGTGAAGACGGTGTAGTTTTTTTCACCTTCTTCGCGGCCTCTCCAAAACTGCCAGTAGCACTGTTTCCTTTTCGGTTCTCGAAACAGGACACCGCCGCCATGCTCGAATGCGTCTACGTCACCGGTCGTCTCGATGATTTCGGTTCCGTCCTCGAGTGTGATGATGGGTTTCATAATACGCAAAAGGCCTGGGAGCGAATAGCCCCAGGCCCGATTGGGGACCGCTGATGAGCTTACAGGGTTCCGTGGTCGATGGCGATTTCTTACTTGCTGACGCGCTTGTCTGTCTACAGTTTCAGGCTGGAGAGGCTCTCTTTGGACCGGAGGAACTCGAGGCCAAAGAGAGCCCCCGCAGGGCGGGGGCAATCGATTACGGAGCCGCTGGTGTGCGAATCACCGACCAGTTGGTCGATGCCACTCCCACGATGGCAGGTGCCACCGGCTTGGCCGGCGGATCGGGGCTAAGGAGCGCCGAAAAGTTCGCATCCAGCGTCGTGCCCAGAGGGCTTGCTGCATCGTCGAATGTTTCCGTACCGGCGACGCCGTCAATTTCCGCAGACGCAATCGTCACGTTGACCGGTGCGTTCGTACTGACCGCCTTGAGCACGTAGAGCGGTGACGGTGCCACTGCCACGACGGGCATGTTCACGATGTAGTCCGTGGTGTTACCTGCGACCGCACCACAAAGCACGAACCGATCGTCCGGCCCCAAAGCGACGGCCGGCGTCGACAGCGTAGTGTCAATGTCGTCTTGATCGATACGCCGAAAATCGGTATCGATGTTGATCGTTGGTTGTGCGTACTGTTCTGTCATTTTCTTTTTCTATCCTGTCGCTGCCAGGTTTTCGTTAGAGGCATGAAACCTGGCAGCAACGGTTTCATGACGAATTAGAACTTGCGGATCAGAACTTCTTTCCCGTGATCCTTCTGACATAGGCATTGACGTCACTCGTCGTTGCCTTACGCGGAGTTGCCTTCGTGGCAACTTTCTTCTTACTACGCCGCTTGCGCGGCGGATTCGTCGTCGGATTCTTACTACGCTTCGCCTTGCTCAGCGCACCTTTTGCCTTGCGTACAGCCTTCTTGGCCTTGCCCACCTTCTTCTTGGCACTTCTCACCTTCTTCTTGGCGCTCTTCGCCTTACGCTTGGCCTTACCCACCTTCTTCTTTGCCTTGGAGATGCGCTTCTTTTTGCGCACACTCGTTTTCTTACCACGACGCTTGGTCGGCTTGCGCTTGGTCTTGCGCTTGGTCTTGCGCTTCGTTTTGCGCTTGGTCTTGCGCTTCGTTTTGCGCTTGGTCTTGCGCTTGGTCACCTTTTTCTTGCGCCGTTTTTTCTTAGGATTTTTCGATGGGGATGTGTACGCCATTTGCTCGTAGTCTCCGTTAGGGTTTTGAATCAAAACGGGAGCATCAGCCCCGTCTCTCTCGATGAGTTTTTTGATCTGTGATTTCGTCGTTGCTTCGCCTAGGTATTTCTTCCCGTAGTAAACCTCGAAGATTCCAACTTCGACGGGAATGACGACATAACCTTTGACGACTACTCCTTTGATGACGACGTCGGGATGGCCGCTCTCGCTCACCGGATTGGTGATCAGAACCTTGTACTTCTTGGCGGCCATGACGGTTCACTACGGAGTGAATCCCTTCGTTGCGCACGTCCTCAAAACGTCGTCCCAATTCTTAGAGCCAAGCCTCTCCTTCGCCGTTCGCAATCCTGCAAGGACGAAGTATCCAACCAATCCATCAGGAGCGAGGCCGCCGGTAAGGCCAGAAAGTTCCTTACAGCGCGATACGGCGTTGTAGTCGTTTTGGAACTTCATGACGGTCATGTCGGACTTGTCGTCGTTTCCTCCGAGTTTGCCCACGCTGCCATCTTTGTTCGTGACTTCGAAATTCCCCTTGGGTCCGATCACGTTCACCGGCCAAGGGCCTACTTCGATGTTGTAACCGAGATCGGCGAAATGCTGACGAATGTTCGTCATGCGAGCGAGCGTGCTATCGCCCCAATACGCCTTGTCATAGCAAGCGCCTGGAACACCTGGTGCTGCTGGTCCTTCACACGGAGGATTACCCGACGGACGCTTGGAGGTCTTCTTTTTCGGCTTGGTATCCGTCGTGATGACGTCCTTGCCGTAGTCGTAAATAGGCTCTTCTTTTGCCTTCCGCTTCTTCTTTTTTCCACGCGTCAAAGCGAAGGCGACGAGGCCTGCGGCCCCTAGCATCAAACCGGTCTGTTTTGCCATGATGATTTCTCCTACGGGCTAAACGAGCCCGTACTTCTCCGCGTCTTCCTCGAGCGAATCGGGCAGGTGTTGATATTCTGAAAGGATCCCAGCGACGTGTGAAACGTTTTGATTCCACCACGTTCGTACGCCGGGCCCCACGCCGTCACGCCCAAGCGACGCGCAAAGCGGCATGTATTCCTCGACCATTTCTTGATGGATGGCGAGTGCGTCTTCGCCCATCGTATTTCCCTCGAGCGCATATTCGGCAGCTCGTCGGCGCTGGATCTCGAAAAACTCATCGGCGATGTGCCGCATGTAGTTGCACTCGGGATCGGTGACGAGGATGTCGTCTGGGGTCCACGTCTCACCATTCCCATTGGCATCATTGCCTTCTGGAAACTCGACTCCGTTTTCCCCTTGGAGACTGCGCAACAGGAGCAACATCTGACGCTCGGCATCCTCGTCCCAGTGGCCTGTAACCGGAATGCCGACGTGGCTTTGAAAGTTGCGCACGGCGGTCGCTGTTTGCGTACCGTACTTGCCATCGAGGTCTCCGGGATCGCATTCGCAAATTCCCAAGTCCGCAAGCGCTTTGAGCGCCTCTTGCCGGTGATACCAGTTCGAAACGACCTTGCGCCCATCGGGCAGTTCTTTGGTCTTTTCTCCATTCGTCACTGCACCATTTGGCTTTTGCGTCGGCTTTTTGCGTCGCCTTTTCTTCGTCGCTTTCGCTACGAAGAATACGGTCGCTCCAGCGAGCAAAAGTGGGACGAAAGTGGCCATGGGTCCTGCGTTGATTATTTTCGCGTTTTACGCAGCTTTCGTCAAGCTCATACGATTTGCAATCGTAGCAATCGCACTGTGCCGGTCGCGTCCACCCGTCGGGAGCAATTCAGACCACTCCTTTGGGGAAGATTCTGTAGATTCCTGTCGGGCTATTGCGTCGAAAGAACGCATTCGAACCCTTTCCTGACCCCTCGAAGAATTTGAATCCATGCTTGTCGGAAAGTTTTGGACTCACCTTTTGCCCCTGAAAATCACCGACTAAACGCAGTTCGAACAGATTCTTTTCACCATTGGAACCCGTGAGCTTGCTGACCTGTCCAATCAGGTGCTCAACGTTATCGAGCGATTCATCTGTGCCCAAAAATTCGACGCGTTGTCCGAGCTGTAGGCCGTTTTCGGGGATGCCGGGATCGGGCATACCCAACGATTGACGGGTCACCAAAAGTCGATTACCCGTTTTCATTAGGCTTGGTGGAACGGGATCTCGAAACCCCGTCATCTCCATTGCCAACCACATCAACCGTTTGGCGTCATCCCAAACGAGCTGCTCAGGCTTGGACAACGTCTCGACTGGTCGGTCCCAGTTGCAGCCCGAGTTGATCTTCTCGAGTTCCTCCCGCAACACCACAGACCCAACCGTCGGGCGCTCCTGCTCTCGTCTCATCCGAAAGAACCGCTCGGCGACTTGATTGTAAACCTTCACCTGTGCCGGCGGACGAATGTAGAAATACCAAAGCGCCTCGTCGAACATGCCTGCGGCTTGCACCGAAAGCACATCCCCAATCGCAGGGTCGAGGTGCTCTGGGACGCGGTTGTACAAATACTGCACACAAGTCCCTGCGCCCGAAGGACCTGTCGGCCGCTTTTGCCCAGGGTCTGGTTCGGGATCAGGACCTGGCTGTGGCGTTGGATCTGGCTTCGGCTCTGGCTGCGGATCGGGCTTCGGCTCGAGGGTGGCTTTCTTTTTGATTTCGCCATTTTCAGGCGGGGGTGGAAGCTCTTGTTTCTTGCGACGACGCTTTTTTTTCTTCGTCAAAACGACGGCGGCGCCGCCGATCAGGAGAATAGGGAGTAGATTGGCCATGACTATTTTCCTCGCATTCCACGAATCATCGCTTGCGCATAGGGTTTGACTTCTTTGCGCAAGATCACAAAGCCCACCGTGTTCCAAGTGAAGGCTGCGGTGCCAGAGATCTCCACCAGGTATCCACCTTCTCCTTCGATGGTCGACCGCTCGATATCCGACCTCGATTTTTCTTCCATCCAGGGGGTAATCGCTTCACTAATTGCTCCCCCGAGTGCTCCCCCGATTATCTCCCCAAACGTTGGTGGTCGTGAGTACCTTCCACGCCACAAGATTCCCCCATCGCGTCCCTCGATGGGTGCATTGGGATCGTCTTTTGGTAATGGTCTTTCGGAATCATGTGGCTCCAACGCTGGAGGAATCGTCGGCGAAGAGCGCCGCTTTTTCTTCTTGCTACTAGCAATGGCCACCGCGCCGGCTCCAAGTATCAAGAGGGGTAATACCTTGCTAGCCATGCTCAGTAGTTCTCCTGGAACCTGCGCGTCAGGTCGTCGACCTTCACAAAGAAATCCTCGACAGCTGGCGTGTTCGGCAGCTGTGACATGAAACGATTCCCTTTCGGCGTCACGACGACGTGCGTGGCGTAGAAACCCGAGAGCACTTTTTTGCGCGTGAGATTCATGGAATGCATCAACGATTCGTCTGTCATCCCCCACCCGATGGGTCCTTTGTCCTTCCATTCGGGTGTAGCCAAGAGAGTGTCCTCGACTGCCTCCTCGAGATAGGGGTCGAGCTTGGAGGTTTGCCAGACTTCGCCGACCTCGTAGTCCGAAAAGTCGGACGTAAACTTGACGGCATTCGCCTTGGCCTGTGGGAGTTCTTTGTTCTTCGTTTTCTTCTCGCCGTCGTCGTCTTTCTTTTTGCGCGTCAATAAAAACACGCCCGCAGCTGCGGCGGCGATGCCTGCATAAAGCGGCCACTTCGACTCTTTTTCGCCACTCGGGGCCAAGAGTATTTTCGACTCTTCGTCGCTCATGCTGCCCTCGGTGGCGGTTTCCAGCGTCCGGCGTCATAGACCTTCTCGGCCTCTGCGAGCGCGAGCATGGTTTGTTTGTCGATTTCGCCGTCTGTTCGCAAGTCCCATTGACTCGTCTCGGATACGTAGCGTTGGAAGCCTGCGAGATCGCCCCCGGGGAATCCGAGGTTTTGAAGCATCTCTTCGACAGCTGACAATGAAGAGTACGGTCCAAAGCCCAGAAACTTTTCAGCTTCTTCATCGAGTGTGAATCCATCTTCATCGGAGACGCAGATATATCCATGCGGCGACTTTTCGAGTGGGTCACACTCTTCACCCTTCCTGGATTTGCGCTTTGGCTTTTGCTTCTTGCGCGACGCGGCGTACAAAAGACCGGCGCCCGCGAAGAGGACGAGGTAAGCGCCAATGTCATCGCTATCCATTACCCCATCACTTCGCTCTGGGCGCGAGCGATTGCATCGGAGACCTTGGCTAAGAAGTCGGGGACCATGCCGCGTTTTTCCAGGGCGCTGATGGGCATGGTGAAGTTGCCGACGATGACGGCGCGGTTGTCTAGGAACTGTTCGTAGGCTCTATCTTCATTGCCCGCTTGGGTCATCGCTATCACAAACGGTTTGACCGTTTGTGCGTACCAGTTTGGGCCGATCTCGTAGCCAGAAAGATCGGTGGAAAACGCGACCTCGGAATCGGGAAACTCCTTGGTGATCTTGGGTGACGGCGGGTTTCGCCAGTACCGATACCACTCGAGAAATTCCTTAGCCCGAGGATCGTTTCGAAACGCTTCGAGCTGTGGGCGCTTGTCCGCGGCCATGTGCTGCGTCACCATCCGAATGACCGCGTTGTAAAGCTCGGCGAGTTGAGACGATTCGGGCTCTTCTGGAAACGGCGCGCATTTGGGGGCGACCTCGCCAAAGAGCGCGTCGGACACCTGCAAGATGCTCAGGCTGTCGTCGGCTTCCATCAGTTCGGCGTAGGCGCCGCGGGTGAAGTCGAAGAACAACTCCCAGTTGACGATGTTGACCTTTTGGCAATCACTCGAAACTGACACGCCGTAATGGCCTTGGGACTTGCGCTTCTTCTTTTTCTTGCGCGTTGCCGCCAGGGCTACTGCGCCGGCTCCGATCAATAGCGGTGCTTTGGATTTTGCCATCACTTACTCCGTCAGCGCCTTGAAACCAAAGTATCCAGCTGCCCCGATAGCGAGCCAGCCCACGACACCGAGGCCGCCAGGCTTTGCCGGTTCGCCCTCCCCGTTGCGAAGCCAAGACCCGCCACCAGGCGCAGCCTTCGGCTTGCGCGCCGAGGCCTTTTGGGTCAGATGCACCGCTCCAAATTCCTCGAGCAGTTCGTTGAGTGGATCGACTCCATCGCACGCCATCGAGTCAAACTGTCTGACGATCTCGTAGACGTAGTTGTTGATGGCCGGCACATTGAATGCCCACGGCGCATCAGTCGTGCGAAGCGCTTTCCAATTCTCTCCGACCGTCTCAGCGGTGTTGATGACCGCTTCGATTCGAAAGGGTGGGGGGCCACCTCCGGTCTGTGCAGTCGCTAAACTTTTGGCATGACGCAAGAGTGGCTTGAACGTCTTTTCGTAGTAGTTGTTCATCGCGTCCCTCCACGCGTCGGCATCCCCTCCCATGCACACGCCATAACCGCACATCGATGCCGGTTCGTGCTCATGCCATGGATCCCACTCGTACCACGCCGGCCCTGAATCGCCCTCGAAATCGTAGTCGGGCGAATGCAGCCTATTGCCGACATTGATGATGTCGCGATTACGGCAATGCTTTCCTGGGACCTTGGCCATGAAATTACCCCTTCTAGACTACCACAATTGCGGCTCAAAAAACGTATCCGCGCTCGGTCTTGGTCAGCCTGCCGCCAAAGCACAGAATCAGCTGTGGGCTTTGAATTGAGGGGCCTACGTAGACTTTTTCGCCCGTGGTCGTGTCGTGAATGTAGTCAGTCAATTTGCGGTTGCCGGATTCCCATTTATCGGATCGGTAGCAAAAATGCACGCAGTCGCCCCACTTTTGTAGCGGCATGCCTTCGAGGTCGATTTCCTGCGTTTGCTCAGCTGCTCGACCTGAGAAGCGCTCGAAGCTCTTGGCGGCTCCGCCCGCACGGATGACCTCGCCTTTTTGTCGCGGACGGCCTGGGCCGCCCTTGAGGCCACGGGGGCGGCGGACGGCGATGATGCAGTGGTACTTTTCCGACCACAGCCATATCCATTCCCTTTTGTACCCCTCTTCCCACAGCCAGTTCCCCTTCTCATCTACCTTGGCCCACCTCGGCTTTTTTCCACCGTTTGGTTTGATAGCGAACTCGAGCGCCGAAGCGTCCCATGAACATGGGCCGGGATCGGGCATGACTTTGGGATCTCGAAGCTTGATCCATTTCCCAATCTCCTTCTTCCCACGCTTCTTCGCAGACTTCTTCTTCACCCTCTTCTTGGCGTGTCTCTTCTTGGGATTGTCACCCACGAGCGTATCGTAGTAGTGCTCGTCGCTGCGGGGCGACGGCCTCGTCCGAAGTAATCGCAACTCTCGAGCGCGGTCGGCGATGGCTCCGTAAATCAAATCCTTGATCGTTGGACTTTGAACCCTCCGCCTACGCGCCGACAAAGCGAGCACCTGCAACATGCTTTGGCTCTTGGCACGTGCAATCTTGTCCTGAATCACCAGCCAAAAATCCCAGTCGCGATTGATGTCCTCGAGACTCTCCTGCCCCTTCCACTGAAGATGTCGCTGGCTCCCAGCCAACACCTTCTTCCCCTTGGGATTCTTGCCACGCTTGAGCCTCCCGCAAACCAGGGTGATCCCCGAATGCCCCGGCACGTGATACGTCCGAAACGACCCAGAGACGAAATCCCCCGGAGGTCGCTGATGAAACCTCCACGACTGCGCCGTCTGACGCGACGTGTAAATCTTACGCGCGTGCGGCTCCGCTAACCTTTGCGCCGCTGCCCGCGTCCTCGCCAACCTCTTGGAGACGATGACGGTCTGTAGATTCTCTGCGCCCACATCAGAATAGGTTTTGCGGGAGATCTTCCCCGGTTAGCTTTCGGTAGTTACCCCGCAGCTGTGCCATCCCAATATTAGCCTCCGCTTCGCTCAAGATGCGCGCATCCAAAAGCTCTTCGAAGACATTGAACACAATCGATGCATAAAAGCTCGCCATGTTTAACTCCATGACGTCATCCCCACCAGGAGCGACAAACACGGCCTCAACTCGCGTTTCAAAATCCCTATTCGTGCAATTTTGAGGCGCAAGCAGTGCAAATACTTCGTCGGCAATACCAAACGCATTTTTGTTTCCGCGTGCGATCTCCGACTGATAAATGTTCCTGATGATATTACGCTTCTGCGGATCGACGACGATTTGAACGCTCTCAGGACAAGACAATTGCTCCTTTTTCTTGCCCTTCCCGCCGTCAGCAATCTCTCCGAATGCATTTTGCATGGCTTCTTGCATGGCTACAGCCAACGCTTCAGCAAATTTTTCTAGCCCTAACGACGCGACGTCGAAGTTTTTTTCCGTCGTCTTTTTGTACCAATCGAGACCGTCAGCCCAAAACTTTTCAGACTGTTTTTGATTGAGCTTCCCTCCGGAAAATCGTTCGTTGATAGCGCCGCTCAAAATGAGCATGTACAGATCGGGAACCGAAATGTCGAAATTGATCGGCTTTTCCTTGGTTCCAAGCTGCATCTTGACGCGCGAATCCTTGCTCGCCTTATCGCAACCCTCTGGCAAGACTTCATCGATGTAATAGGAAGCCTGTTTGAATGGGGACGCGGACTCGCCGTGCTTCTCCCTGGAACGAATGCCGACACTTTGTGATGAGCCTAGGGTGATCGTGTTTTCCGGCGGACAGTCTTTTGCACGCGCCCTTTTCTTCTTCTTGGCTCGCGTGTACACGTATACGCCACCGGCACCGGCCAACAGTAATGGGAGAGCTTGAATTGCCATGATTGATTACCTTCGCTTCGTCACCAGGAAATAACCGAGCGCCGCTCCAAAGAGCACGCCGCCGATGTACTTGCCGTTTTTCATGCCGGCAATGCCTTTCGGTCGTCGCCCAGCATCGCGCGATATGCTGGCGCAGTCACTTTGACATGTTCAATCATCTGCTCGAGTTCGGATGCGTTTTGAAATCCTGTGCGTCGATCCACCACTC
>SDBT01017960.1_pt1 | contig 11139 bp, 11 predicted proteins | sample 2277101 | NCBI WGS metagenome assembly SDBT01 (sample SAMN10404973, study PRJNA504765) | marine sediment metagenome | isolation source: marine sediment core GS10_PC15, 103 cmbsf | place: Arctic Ocean: Southern Knipovich Ridge | collected 2010 | reverse complement strand
GCCCTTGACCTTATCTCCGTCAAGGCTTACGGACTTCGGCCCCCAGCGGTGGTGGATCTTTATGCCTTCGTCAACCCCTTCTTCCACCTCCCATTCCCAGGCAGGCATCTCCTCCTCGTTCTCGAGGCAGACCATCTCCACTTGCTGCACCCCAAGGCGAAGGGCTGTCCTGGCAACGTCTATTGCCACGTTTCCCCCGCCTATGACAAGGACCCTCCGTCCAAGCTCCATGGGCTTGCCGTAGTTGGCGTTAAACAAAAAGGGGATGGCGAGCATTACGCGGGGTGCGTCCACTCCGGGGATGGGGATCGAGCGGCTAAGGGAAAGACCCACGGCGATCAATACCGCGTCGTGCTTTTCTTTTAGTTCGCTTAGTGTGGCGTCTCTGCCTACCTGAAAGCCTGTGTGCGCCTCCACTCCCTTGGCAAGCACGTCGTCTATGTCTTCTTTCAGGGCATCTCTCGATAGACGGTACGTGGGTATTGCTGAAGAGAGCATGCCGCCGAGGTCGGGGTTCTTCTCGTATATTGTGACATCGTAACCACCAAGCGCAAGGTCGTCCGCACTCGTGAGCCCGGCAGGGCCGGAGCCAATGATGCCGATGCTCTTTCCCTGTGTCTTGGGGATGGCCTTGCGCTGGCTCCTTCTGTGTTCCGTGCCCTGCTCCAGGGCAAACCTCTTAAGGTGCCTGATGGATACGGGCTGGTCCACCTCGCAGCGTCTGCAAGCCTGCTCGCATGGGTGATGGCATATGAGAGAGCAGACAGAGGCGATGGGGTTTACGGAGCGAATGACGTCGAGCGCTTCTGCATACTTTCCCTGACCGATGAGCCATAGGTAGCTCTGGACATCGGTCTTTACAGGGCATGCGTCTCTGCACGGCGGGTAGTGTGTCTTCCCGGGGGTGCCGGGAGCGCATACTCCCTGGTTTGAGTTCAAAATTTCAGCCTGTGCCTTGGACATGTGTTACTCCTATAGTTTTCTTTCTATCGCCTTATTTTTTGCTCTCAGCCGCCATCTTCGCGGACTTGACCGTGTTTTTCATGAGCATCGTTATAGTCATGGGCCCCACGCCGCCGGGCACGGGTGTGATTGCGCCCGCTATCTCCTTGGCAGCGTCGAAGTCCACGTCGCCCTTTAAGATTGCGATCTTCTTGCCGGTCTTCTCGCTTATCTTCTCTCCAACGCGGTTCACCCCTACGTCTATGACGCACGCGCCGGGCTTTATCCAGTCGGGCTTTACGAGGTCGGGCACGCCTGCGGCCACGATGAGTATGTCAGCGCGCTTGCAATGCTCTTCAAGGTTTTTCGTGCCGGTATGCACCACGGTAACTGTGGAATTGGCGCCAGCGCCTTTTTGGAGCATGATGTTCGCGATGGGCTTGCCAACGATGTTGGAGCGTCCAACCACAACGACTTCCGCGCCTTTGGTCTCAAAGCCTGAGCGCACGATGAGTTCCTGTATGCCCGCGGGCGTGCAGGGCAGGAACTTCACCTCGTCCCCCCCGATCATAAGGCGGCCAACATTTATAGGGTGGAAACCGTCAACGTCCTTGTCCGGGTCAATAGCGTTCAAGACCTTCTTGTCGTCAATGTGCTTCGGCAGCGGCAGCTGGACAAGGATGCCGTGGATGCTCTCGTCCTTGTTGTACTTGTCTATAAGGGCCAGGAGGTCTTCCTCGCTCAGGTCATCCGGCTGGTCGTCCTGTATGGAGTTGAAACCCAGGTCCTTTGCAGTCTTGCCTTTGGCCGTGACGTAGCTGATCGAAGCAGGGTCAGCGCCTACCAGTATTGTTACGAGTCCCGGCACCACGCCCGTCGCCTCTTTGAGTTCTTCTACTTCAACCTTGAGTTCTTCCTTGATCTGTGCAGCTATGTCCTTGCCGCTGATGATTTTAGCAGACATCCGTGTTCCTCCTGTTATTTGCCGCTTTTTATTAGTTGAAGCATCTCTTCTCTGGTAGATGCTTTTGTCCTGAAGATGCCGCGCACCGCCGACGTTACCGTACGTGAGCCCGGTTTCTTTATGCCCCTCATGCTCATGCAGAGATGGTCCGCGTCGATGACCACCATCGTGCCTCTGGGCTTTATCTTCTTCATGATGAGGTCCGCAAGCTGCGTGGTAAGCCTCTCCTGCACCTGCGGGCGCTTGGCAAAGTGCTCAAGGGCCTTTGCCAGGTCGCTTAAGCCCACTATCTTCCCGGCGGGCACGTATGCTATGTGCGCTTTTCCTATGAAGGGAAGCAGGTGGTGCTCGCAGACCGAGTAGAAGGGTATGTCCTTGATGAGTATCATCTCGTCATGGGACTCTCCCGCTATCGGTTTTAATATTCCATCGTCAGACTCGCTCAGTCCCGTGAATATCTCCTCGTACATCTCCGCCACCCGCTTTGGCGTGTCCTTTATCCCCTCACGGGAGGTCTTCTCGCCAATGCCTTCGAGTATTAGCTTTACGCCTTTTTTTATCTTCTCTTTATCCATGGCAGTTGATGGTCCTTTCCTCGGTAAGGATGTAGTCGACCGGTATGTCATGGGGCTCGCCCGGTACGCTCCGAAAGACCTGAAGCTCAAATGCAAGGGCGGCTATGGTGCGGTCGCCTTTTATGCGGTGCAGTATCTTGTCGTAATATCCTCCGCCGTGGCCGACCCTCATGCCGGTCGGGTCAAAGGCAAGCCCGGGGACCACCAGCATGTGTATGTCTTCTACTTTGATCTCCTGGTGTTTTTCCATATCCGGCTCAGGAATGCCCATGTGATTTAGAACAAGCTCCTCAAGCCCGTTAATAACGTGTTTTGTCAGGCGTTTCTCCTCCAGGTTGACCCTTGGAAGGATAACTGTCTTGCCGAGATCCAGGGCACGGGCTATCATGAGTTCGGTATTTACCTCTGTCCTGAAAGAGGCGTAGAAAAGCACCTTGCGAGCCCGCTTGAACTCTTCAAGCTCAAAGAGCCTGCGCATGATGGCCTCGTCATGGCTCCTTCGAACCTCAGGCTGGAGAGCGCCTCGCATCTTAAAGACCTTTTCTCTTAATGACCGCTTGAGGTCCTTATGCCTTAATGTGTTGTTCAAGGCGCTCCTTGATCTTCGTGATCTCAGAAATAAGTACAGGGTTGTTCTGGAATGGGGGAAGGGCGTCCATGTCTGACTGAATAATGCCCTCGTTGTAGGAGAGTGAGCCAAGGAGGGTCATTCCGTTGGATATGGCTTGCCTTATCTTCTCCACGTCAGCCTCGCCGCGTACCTTGTTTGCCACTACCATAACGTCCTGGATGCCAAGTTCCCCTGCCAGGCGCTTTACCGTATGCGCGGTCTGGATGCTCCTCTGCCCGGGCTCCACCACAACGATAAAGGCGTCCATGGCCTCTGTGGTCCCGCGCGTGAGGTGCTCGATACCTGCTTCCATATCCAGTATGACCACCTCGTCGCGCTCCACTATCAGGTGCCTTAAAAGCCTTCTTAAAAGCACGTTTTCCGGGCAGTAGCACCCAGTGGCCGCTTCCCGGGATTTTCCGGTTACTATGAGGGTGATATTCCCGAGCTTGTAGCCGACCTCTTCGGGGATGTCGTCAACCCGGGGGTTCAGCCGGAACACTCCGCCTGATGAGCCGGGCTTGGCCCCGGTGCGTTCCTCGATCAGATCGGGGAGGTCCGCGATTGGGTGGATCTTCTCGATCTCGCTGTCGGGGAGCCCGAAGGCCGCGGCAAGGTTGGCGTCAGGGTCTGCGTCAACAGCAAGGACTTTCCGCCCGCTGGCGGCGTAAAGGTGGCTCAAGGTCGAGGTTATTGTGGTCTTTCCGACCCCGCCTTTTCCTGTTACGGCTATCTTCATGGGTCTTGTAAGGTCCCTTGCTTGCAAATGGAGTATAATCTGACACTAGAGCATACCATGAACATGATCTGAAAACCAGCATGTACTATCTATAAAATAACACAAAATATAGTAATAAGGGTACTCGCAAATGCGGAATAAAGAGTATATGATCGTTGATGTCTTCTCCTCCGGAAAGTTCACCGGCAACCAGCTGGCTGTGGTCATGGCCGGTGACTCGCTGGGTAGCGATGAGATGCAGAATATTGCAAGGGAAATGAACTTTTCAGAAACTGCTTTTATAACCTCCATACCCGGCAAATCCGGAGGCTTGCCTGCTATGGGCTACGATGTCAGGATATTCACGCCCATGGCCGAGATCCCCTTTGCAGGACATCCGGTTCTGGGCTCTGCGTATGTCATCGCTACCGAGCTTGAAGACGTCTTAGTAGGGGAGGTTTCGCTTAATCTGGCTCACGCAATTATTAATGTAACTATACGATATAAAAGCGAAATCCCTTCTCTCTTAACAATGCGCCAGAGTGCGCCGGTGTTTGGCCGTATATTCAAGAAGACCGAGCTTGCAGGTGTCCTTGGATTACCTGAGTCGGCCATTATGGCCCACTTGCCTGTTCAGGAGGTCACCACAGGGCTCCCGTTCATTATCGTCCCAATAGACAGTCTTGAGGAAATTGAGCGGATAAGCCTGGATTCAGGCGCGTATTATGCCCTGATCAATGATATCCGTCCCAAGGCGCTGCTTGCCTTCTCCCTGGGGGCGCTAAACCCGGAAAACCATCTGCATGTGCGTATGTTCGCTCCATATTTTGGCATCCCGGAGGACCCGGCGACCGGGAGCGGATGTGGGTGCCTGGCAGCATATCTACTGGAGCATCAGGTGCTTGGTGAGGGATCGGTGCAAGTCAGGGCTGAACAGGGTGTAGAGATCGGAAGGCCATCGCTTTTGAGACTATGGGCAGAGCATGAAAATGGTGAAATTACGGTCAGGGTCGGGGGTGCCGTGATTCCCACGGCCCGGGGTGTCTTACTTTAGGCAGACAGGCAGGCAACAGGATTAATTGAATTAATAAATACTTTTCTTTATAAATACAACATTAAACCTTGATTATATATGACAAATTAAGGTAATCTTATCCAATAGCTATAGTTGTTGGCAATTTTATGGAGACCAGTATTAACCGTATGAAGAAGAAACAAGACGAACTCGAGAAACTTAGAGACAGGATCGATTCAATTGATGAGGACATCCTTGACGCTCTGAATAGAAGAGCGGAAGTCGTCCTCGAAGTAGCCCGCCTGAAACGCGAAGACGGAACCAAGTTCTACGTCCCTTCCAGAGAGCAGAAGATCGTAAACCGCCTCAAAAAACTGAACAGGGGCCCGTTCCCTAACGATGCTCTGCGCCCGTTGTTTCGCGAGATCATGTCCGCGTCCCTGGCGCTTGAGGAACCGCTAAAGGTTGCGTTCCTCGGCCCAGAGGCAACGTTTACGCACCTGGCTGCGCTCAGGCATTTCGGCTCCTCGGTGGCTTTCAAGCCCCACAGCAGCATACGCTCGGTCTTCGAGATGGTCGACACCGGCAAGGCGGAGTTCGGCATCGTGCCAATAGAGAACTCCAACGAGGGGATTGTGAGCTACACCCTTGACCTCTTCATGGACTACGACCTCAAGATAAACGCCGAGGTCATTCAGGAGGTCTCCCATAACCTGCTCTCAAAGAGCGGGGACATAAAGAAGATAAAGAAGATATACTCGCACCCCCAGGCCGCTGCACAGTGCAGGGGGTGGCTTGAGGCCACTCTTCCCAATACCCCGGTGCTGGAGGCCGCAAGCACTGCCAAGGCCGCTGAGTTCGCGTCTGAGGATGGAAAATTAGCTGCCATCTCAAGCGAGCTTGCCGCAAAGATATATGACCTCCACTTTGTGGAGCGCAACATAGAGGACAACAGGCGCAACATGACACGCTTTCTTGTCATAGCCGAAGAGTCGCCTGATCCTACGGGGAACGACAAGACCTCGATACTGTTCTCGGTGAAGGACAAGCCCGGAGCGCTTTTCGACATACTGACGCCCTTTAAGAAGGCAGGTATCAACCTCTCGAAGATAGAGTCCAGGCCTTCCAAGAGAAAGGCATGGGAGTACATCTTCTTTGTGGACATGTCCGGCCATTTTGAGGACAAGAAGGTCTCAAAGGCCATCAACGAGGTCAAGGACTCCTGCCTGTTCCTGAAAATACTGGGTTCCTACCCATGTGGAGAGTGACCGGATGATAAGAGTGCCGCATTATGTCGCGTCCATATCGCCATATGTGCCGGGGAAACCAGTAGAAGAGCTTGAGCGCGAGCTTGGAATTCAGGATTCCGTAAAGCTCGCCTCCAACGAGAACCCACATGGCCCATCGCCAAAGGCCCTTCGGGCCCTCTCAGGCAATGCCCTGGACACTTTGAACAGATACCCGGACGGCGGGAGCTACTACCTGAGACAGGCCCTTGCCAAAAAACTGGATGTAAGCGGGGACGCTCTGATATTCGGCAATGGCTCTAATGAACTGCTGGACATAGCGGTAAGGACCTTCATGGAGCCTGGCGAGGACGCGGTCATGGCATGGCCGAGCTTTGTGGTCTACCCGATGGCTGTGCAGGCAGTTGGGTGCAACGGCATAAAGGTGCCGCTTACAGAGGACTTCAGGCATGACCTCGGCGCAATGGCGGATGCCATCACGGATAAGACCAGGATGGTCTTCATAGCTAACCCCAACAACCCTACGGGGACGATAAACACGAAGGCCGAGTTCGACTCCTTTATGGAGCGCGTGCCCGGGGACGTTATCGTTGTTGTTGACGAGGCGTATTTCGAGTACTCGACTGACGCCCACTATGCCGACAGCATGGGTCACCTGCGCGACGGCAGGAACCTGCTAATCCTCCGCACCTTCTCAAAGGCATATGGCCTTGCGGGACTGAGGATAGGCTATGGCATTACCAGGACAGACATGGCCAGCGAATTGAACAAGATAAGGGAGCCCTTTAATACCAGCTCCCTGGCGCAGGCAGCGGCCCTCGCGGCGCTTGATGACGATGAGCATATACAAATCAGCGTCAGGGCCAATGTGGCTGGGAAGGAATACCTCTATGCTGAGCTTGATAAGATGGGGATCGTGTATGTTCCAACCCACGCTAACTTCATCTTTATACTCCTTGGCATGCTCCCAGGCGTGGACGCGGGCGCTCTTAACAATGCGTTGCTCAAGCGAGGCGTAATAATCCGTCCCATGGGAGAGAAAGCGGTGCGCGTTACCATTGGTACTGAAAAAGAGAACAAGGCGTTCATAAAGGCTCTTTCCGAAGCCATGGATGAGGTGGAGTAAAAAAGTGGATATTATCGTATTAAAGCCCGGAACAAAGAAAGACCATATCAGGAAAATCGAGAGAAAGTTAAAGACCTTTGGGCTTGGCGCTAACGTTGTCATAAAGGGCACCGAGCGCACGATCATTGGCGTCAAGGGCGATACGTCAGTTGTGCTTCCTGAGCAGGAAGCCTCCATTCGCGCGATGGAAGGCGTTGAAGAGGTGATGCGCATTTTAAAACCCTTCAAGCTTGCAAGCAGGGAGTTCAAGTCCAAAAATTCCTCTTTCACGGTTCGCGGCATAAAGATAGGCGGCAAGAAGATACAGGTAATAGCCGGCCCATGCGCTGTGGAGGGCAGAGACATTCTCCTCGGCATAGCCGGAAAGGTAAAAAAGGCCGGGGCCACATTCGTCCGGGGTGGAGCGTTCAAGCCCCGTACCTCTCCGTACTCCTTCCAGGGTATGGGAGAGGAGGGCCTGAAGATACTCAAAGAGGCACGCGAGAAGACAGGCCTTCCGGTGGTCACTGAACTTATGGACCCGCGAGACATGGACGTTATACAGAAGTACGCGGACATAATTCAGATAGGCGCCAGAAACATGCAGAACTTCAAACTCCTGCTCGAGGTGGGGCTTTCCAGGAAGCCGGTCGTGCTTAAGCGCGGGCTTTGCGCCACGATCAAGGAATGGCTCATGGCAGCCGAGTACATCATGAGCAACGGCAACGAGAAGGTGATACTCTGCGAGCGCGGCATCCGGACGTTCGAGACCGCCACAAGGAACACGCTGGACTTGAGCGCCATACCTGTGCTCAAGAGCCAGACACACCTGCCGGTCATGGTTGACCCAAGCCATGGCGTTGGGTATGCACACCTGGTTATCCCCATGGCAAAGGCCGCTGTTGCGGCGGGCGCGGATGGCCTTCTCATTGAAGTGCACACAAAGCCACAGGAGGCCTTCTCTGACGGTGAGCAGTCACTGCCTCCTGATATGTTCCGGCAGCTGATGCGGGAGTTAAAGCCGGTTGCCAGGGCTGTTGGGAGGACTATCTAAAAAAGGCCTTATGGACGTGGAGGGAGAGTTCGATAAATTTAAGAAAGTAACGGTCCTCGGGCCCGGCATGATCGGGGCGTCCTTTTCACGCGCCCTGAAGGCCACCAACCTTGCCGCACATGTTGTTGGCTGCGCACGGAACGTGGATGTCCTCAGGGCATCAGTTGACAGCGGTTACATTGATTCCTATGAAACAGACCCTCTAAAGGCATGCGAGGGGTCCGATCTTGTAATGCTTGCGACCCCTGTTGATGCTTTTGCGCCTCTGGTAAGCGCTATCTCCTCTTCACTCAAAAAAGGCGCGATAGTCATAGACGCTGGGAGCGTGAAGGGCTCTCTTGCGTATAACATTGATTCTTTGATGCCTGAGGGCGTGCGTTATGTCCCTTGCCATCCCATAGCCGGCAACGAGGGGTCCGGGCCTGATGCCTCAAGCCCGGACCTGTTTAAAGGGGCACCTTGCATCATCACCCCCCTTGAGGGTACGGACCAGCAGGCGCTTCGGACGGTTACACTCATGTGGGAGGCCCTTGGCGCGAAGGTCGAGCGCCTTGACCCAATGCGGCACGACAAGGTATACGCGCTTGTAAGCCATTTCCCCCACCTTGTCATGTATGCGATGGTGAACGCCGTTAGCGAAATCGACGCCTCTGCTTTGAGGTTCACGGGCGCAGGGTTTGACGACTCGACAAGGATAGCGAAGAGTTCCCCCGCGCTCTGGAGGACCATCTGCATGATGAACAGCAATAATCTAATCCATTGCATTGATGTGCTTGCCAAAGGGCTTGAAGGGCTCAAGTCCGCGCTCTCAAGCGGGGACGGAGCTGCCCTTGAGGCAGAGCTTGCGCGGGCCCAGAAGGCCCGTATTGATATCAAGGGGGGCAGATAATAGATGCCTGACGTTTCTCTTAAATCCGCTAAATGCCTGAAGGGCGAGGTTTCACCGCCCTCGGACAAGTCCATCTCCCACAGGGCGGTGATGCTTGCCTCGCTTGCAGAGGGCAAGAGCGAGATAACAAACTTCCTGCGCTCTGAGGACACGCTCTCCACTGTCCGCGTGTTCCGCTCCCTTGGGGTGGATATTGAGGAAGCCGCAGGCGGCAACACGGTTATCGTAAATGGCAAGGGCCTTGAGTCATTGAAGGAGCCGCAGGGGATACTTGACTGCGGCAACTCGGGAACTACTATGAGAATGAGTTCCGGCATACTTGCAGGGAGCCCGTTCATGAGCGTTCTGTCCGGTGATGGATCACTTAACAAAAGGCCCATGAGGCGCATCGTAAAACCGCTGAGGGAGATGGGCGCCACCGTGCTTGGGAGAAACGACGGTGAGTTCCCGCCACTTGTCATATCCGGCGGGGACCTGCGTCCCATAATACATAAGACACCGGTAGCAAGCGCTCAGGCCAAGTCCGCGGTCCTGCTTGCGGGACTCTTTGCCGAGGGGACCACGGAAGTTCTGGAGCCCGCGCGTTCCCGCGACCATACCGAGCGGATGCTCAGGGCCTTTGGCGCTAACGTGAAAGTTGAGGCTATGAAGGTCAGTGTGGAGGGAAGGCCCAGGATGACCGGCCAGCCCGTGGACGTGCCGGGTGATTTCTCCTCAGCCGCGTTCTTTATCGCGGCAGCCCTGCTTGTTCCGGGCTCTGCCCTCACTGTGCGCTCTGTCTGCCTTAACCCCACACGCACGGGCCTTATTGACCTCTTGAGGGACATGGGCGCGGATATAGAGGTCATAGGAAAAGACGCCGTGTCCGGCGAGCCGGTGGGCGATATCCACTCCCGGTGGGCCGCCCTTAAGGGAATTGTGGTCAAGGGGGATATCATCCCTTCCATTATTGACGAGTTCCCTATCTTCTGCGTGCTGGCCGCCGCGGCCGAGGGGGACACGTTAATACGTGACGCCGGTGAGCTGAGGGTAAAGGAATCAGACCGTATCACAGCCATGGCCGAGGGGCTGAGGGCCATGGGTGTTGAGGTTGATGAGTTAGTCGACGGCATGTCCATAAAGGGTGGCGCAAGGCTCAAGGGAGCGGATATCAACAGCTATGGAGACCACCGCATTGCCATGGCGTTCTCCATCGCGGCCCTGATAGCCGAGGGGGAGACCACCATATCCGATTCCCATGTGGTTGATGTATCCTTCCCCGGGTTCTATAAGACGCTTGAAGGGATTATTGAAGGATGAGAAAGATCATAGCCATTGACGGCCCGTCAGGGGTAGGTAAGTCCACCGTGGCAAAGCGGCTCGCGGATGAGTTCGGTTTCAGTTACCTGGACACCGGCGCCCTGTACAGGGCCATAGCCCTGGGCCTTCAAAGGGCCGGTGTGCCTGAAGACGCTTCGGACGACGATATCCGCGAGGCCCTTGGGCCGATCAAGGTGACATACTCCGAGGGACGCGTTAGCTTAAATGGCCAGGATGTGGAAGAAAAGATAAGAGAGCCGGAGGTCGGGCGCTTGTCAAGCGTGTATTCGGCCCGCAAACCCGTGCGCGAGTTCCTGCTTCCCTTACAGAAGCAGGCGGCTCGGGACAATGATATCGTGGCCGAGGGGCGTGACATGACCAGCGTCGTGTTCCCGGAGGCGTGGATAAAGATATACCTGGACGCCAGCGTGGAGTCCAGGGCCAAGAGGCGTTATGAGCAGTTAAAGGAGATGGGCATAAAGGCTGACATGCAAAGCGCCACCAAGGACGTTACGGAACGAGATGCCCGTGATTCCTCGCGCGACATTGCCCCGCTTACCAGGACTGATGACGCACTCTTTATTGACAGCTCGGACATGCCCGTGGACGAGGTTGTGGGCTTGGTGCGAAAGGCCGCCCGGGAGGGCGTGGTCAAATGAAGGTGCTCAAGGCCAAGAGGGCGGGGTTCTGCTTTGGCGTTAAGCGCGCCATAGACATGGCT
>SDBT01017959.1_pt1 | contig 11139 bp, 8 predicted proteins | sample 2277101 | NCBI WGS metagenome assembly SDBT01 (sample SAMN10404973, study PRJNA504765) | marine sediment metagenome | isolation source: marine sediment core GS10_PC15, 103 cmbsf | place: Arctic Ocean: Southern Knipovich Ridge | collected 2010 | reverse complement strand
CCCAGGGGAGAGGAAGTAGTAAACAGTAAAAAGTTCCCTCTCCCCAACGGGGAGAGGGCTTGCCCCGATGTCCATCGGGGTAAAGGTGAGGGGGAATTGGGCAAAAACTAATGTTACTGAGCAATAGTGGATAGGCGGGGCTTTCCAGCCCCGCTAAAGGAATTTGAATAAACTTTAAATACCAGAGTTATTCAGTAGAGGAACTTATTGACCGATTTTCGGGGAAACCTATAAATTTTGATTTTTTTGATTTTCTCTTGACAAGGGGAAAATGTTTTGCTAAATTTCAGACAAAGTCAAAGTTTATCTTATTATATAAGTTAAGGTTCTGACCGATAAAACTTTATGAAAGGGGGTGTGTAGGCTTTATTAAAACAGGGGACAATTAGGAATTGGTCCGATTCGCCTTAAGCTAATTGGACTAACTATGTTTTTCTTGAAAGAAAGGAAAGGAGGAAAAGAGAATGAAGAAGAAATTATTATTTAGTATGGCAGCTATCAGCATCCTGGCTGTGGGCCTGATGATCTGGAGCTGTGGGGATGATGATAATCCGCCGCCGCCGCCGCCGGTAACAATCGAGCTTACTGCTTCTCTGGCAACCATAAATGCCGATGATTCTAATGCCGGAACTACAATAACCATTACGGCGGAGGTTACTGGGGGTAGCAATGTAGCTTTTGAGGTTACTGAAAAGCCCACTGGTTCTACGGCATCAGTTCCCGCAGCGGGTGTAGCCGTTGCCAGCGGAGAGGCAGCCACTGAGCTGAGTGCGGGCACCGTTACCGGAACAATTGTGGTAACGGGAACGGTAGGTGAGGTGAGCGCCGAGGCAGCGGTTACCGTCACCGCCGGGGCCCCGGCAGGAATTATCAAAGGTCCTATTGGGGTTCTACCCTGTCCAGAGCCAGTAAAAATCGCCTTTCCGACACAGCTTGTAGATGCCTTTGACAATCCTGCTCCGCAGGCCGGTGTTTCGGTTACCTTTGATACCAGTGAAGGCTCTCTCGCAAAAACCACGGTTACAACCGACGATATTGGCCAGGCCACCGCTGGTCTCCTTCTGGCAGAAGGCTTAACAGCTGTGGTAACAGCTATCTATATTAATGGAGTTACTTTCGACATGGTTACGGGAGGGGATCGCCTACTAATACCCCCGAATGCGGCGGAGATAGAGCTTGCCTCCCCCCCCAGTTTCCGGACTAACACGGCAATTATTGACCCGGATACTACTGATAACATATTGGGTCTGGTTGGTTTTTTAGTGAATGAAGACCTCGACGGTGCGATGAAGGATGGAACTGTCAACCTGATCTATGCGTTAGGGGAACTGGAGACAGTCAGCGGTGAGAATGATATCATGTTTATTGGCGTAACAGGGCAATGTGGGGTACCTGGGACTGTTGTAAACTGCACTGGAACCCAGATAGAGTACTATATCGATCCAGGTTCCCTGGATGATTGCAATTATCCCCTTATCTTTGCTAAAGGCACGGTTACTGATGGTGCGCTTTCGGTAAGTCTCGGGGAACTCATCTTAGGTTTCCCGGTTGATGATTTGGTTATTGAACTCAAGCTCTGCGATGTAGAGGTAGCGGGAAAGGTGAAAGTTGATCTGTCGGAGATTACCGGGGATATCGTAGAGAGCACTTACTGCCCGGGTGGATGCGCGAGCCTGGCGGGTTTCATAACGGAGGATGAACTCTGTGCCCTGGTTGATGCGGCGTTAGAACCGGGGATGTGTGACCTGGCAAAAGGTTTACTGGGAGATACTGATGGAGACTGTTCCGGGGAACCGGCTTACTCGATGCGCCTGCTCTTTAAAGCGAATGCAGTAGACCTGTTCGAGGCCCCATAATCAGCAGGATTGGCTGAGTTTTTGAGTTTCCCCGGGTCCCGAAGCATTCGGGATCCGGGGGAGGCTCTTTTATGAAATCCCCCCGATGTCCATCGGGGGGGGGAAATAGATCCCTCTCCCTTGGGGGAGAGGGTAAGGGTGAGGGGGGATTAAGTGGCGTTAAGCAATCGAAAGGAGGTATATAAATGAACAAAAAAATACTCTTCGGCCTGATGGCCGTCAGTATCCTAACGGCGGGCCTGCTGATCTGGAGCTGCGGGGATGATGGGGAGCCAACACCACCTCCGCAATTAAAAATTGTGCTTGCGGCCAGCCTGACTGAAGTAAGTATCTGTCCAGAATCTGCAGGGCCGGTTACCCTTACGGCAACAGTGACCAAGGGGGGAGCACTGGAAGGCAAAGAGGTGAGCTTTGAAATAACCTCCAAGCCCACTGATTCCGAAGCAACACTATCCGCTCCTTCCGGTACAACCGATGCCGAAGGTATCGCAACGGTCACATTAAATGCAGGAACGATGATTGGGGACATAGTGGTTGAGGCAACAGTTGAGGACGAGAGTGCCGAAGTTACAATTGCGGTCGGTGGGGTTCATGTAGAAGCCCTTTATGATGAACCCACTTTCCGCGTTGATGAATTAGCGATTGATACGGATCTAACTGATAACCAACTGGGGCCATTGGCTGTTGTCATCAACCCGGAGTTCAAGAAAGCTGTAGATGCAGGTGACATAAACATCATCAACGTTCTCATTGACCTCGAGACTATTGTAGGGACAAATGAGGTAACCGGAGCCCTGATTATGGGTTTATGTGAACCACCTAATGGCCCAACGACATGTCCTGGAGGTCCCTCCACCACATTCTACGTTGATCCTGCCTCTCATGATGAGAATGGGTGTATTGAGTACTATTCCGCAATGACAATCGCCGACGGTGCTTTTACGGGGTTATTACCGGAGTTGACTATTTCCGTTGAAGCGCTGGCTCTTTATACGATTAATGTGGTTCTGAAAGGGCAGGTGAACGGGCCGATGACTGAGATCTCTGACGGAAGTATTTCCTGTGTCCTTCCTGAAAATGTTTTGGTATCTGCAGTGAATGCTGCTATGTCTGCAGAGTCAAAAACACCGCTTGCAGATTGCGTGGGAATAAGAAATATACTTGGCTTTGGTCCTGCAGTGGATCTTGGCACTGTCGGAATAACGGCTTGTACTCAAACACCGACGTTCACATGGTGTTACTGTGAGGATATTGATGGGAGGTGTGCCGGTGTGTCCCCTTTGTCTGCTGAGTGTGAGGCACGGTGTGAAGGTGCTGATCCAACATGTGCAGTAGGACCATATTACAGTGGCTCGGAGGATGGCTACGCTGTCCGTATGCTGTTTCATGCGAGCAAGGCGACTCTATTGAGGAAGCCATAAACTATAGCCTGATGACCTTAACAGCCCCCGGGAGTTATAAGCTTCCGGGGGCTGTTTTTCGTTGTGGTTTTTCCTTGACTTTTTGATGGAAAGGAGATATATTACTGGCAGATGACAAACGGTAAGAAGCTTTATATTCAGACCTTTGGCTGCCAGATGAATGTCCGGGATTCGAAGAGGATGGTTAGCATTATGCAGGGCTTTAACTATGAGTCTACCGAAGAGCCTTCCCGGGCCGATCTGATCCTCATTAACACCTGCAGCATCCGGCAGAAGGTAGAATATAAGGCCTACAGTGCCCTGGGACGTTTCCGGATGCTTAAGGCGAGAAATCCGGAACTCATCCTGGGGGTAGGAGGCTGTGTGGCCCAGCAGGAAGGAGTGGCACTGCTCAGGAGGTTCCCCTATCTCGATCTGGTAGTCGGGACCCATCAGGTTCACCGCCTTCCGGAGCTTCTCAGGACAGTTGGAGAGAGAAAGGAGAGGGTTGCGGCTACTGATCTCCTGAATGGCAACCCGGATCGGTTCCAAGGCCATACCTTCCAAATCCCAAATCCTGAGGAGCCCCAATGCCCATCGGGGCGTCTCGAAGGGCAAATCCCAAATAATGGGAATAGGGTCAAGGCACTGGTAACCATAATGGAAGGCTGCGATAACTATTGCTCCTATTGCATTGTCCCCTATGTAAGGGGAAGGGAGGTTAGCAGAAGCAGCGAGGATATTCTCCGGGAGATAAAGGAGTTGGTTCGATGCGGGGTTAGGGAGGTAACCCTGATCGGGCAGAATGTTAATTCCTACCTGCCTGCGTCTGCCGGGCAGGCAGGTGCGGGAGATGGCTTAAATACTCTCCCTTCCACTAAGGGCACTGCTTTTACTGCCCTGCTCAATCTGATAAACGAGATCCCGGGGATATTCAGAATCCGCTTTACCACATCCCATACCCGGGATCTTTCTGAAGAGCTGATCAGGGCCTTCGGGAGGCTGGAGAGGCTATGTGAGCATATCCATCTTCCGCTTCAGTCCGGATCGGATTTCATCCTCCGGCAAATGAACCGGGGGTACTGCCGGGAAGATTATCTCCATAAAGTAGAACAATTGCGCCGGGTCTCACCAGGGATTGCCATATCTACCGATATTATGGTAGGGTTTCCCGGAGAGAGGGAAAAGGATTTTACCGATACCCTTGACCTGCTGAGGAGGATTCGCTTTGACACAATCTTTTCATTCAAGTTTTCGCCCCGGCTACCAACTTTAGCCTCAAAGCTCTCGGCAGAGATTCCGGAAGAGGAGAAAGGCCGCCGACTCGGACTCCTCCAGGTGGTTCAGAAGCAGATCACCCTCGAGAGAAATCAGGAGTTAGTTGGAAAAGAGGAAGAGATATTGGTCGAAGGCCAGAGCAAGAGGGATCCAGGCTGGCTCACTGGAAGAACACGTTCCAACCGGGTAGTTAACTTCCCCGGAAAGGAGAGTCTCATTGGCCGATTGGTTCCAGTAAAGATCACCGAGGCGTATCAAAATTCTTTAAAATCAGAGATTCTTTAAGGGAGGCAAAATGCTTTTAGAAATGACAGTTAAGGGACTAACCATTGATCCTCTTACCAGTACCCCCATTGTTATTCTTAAGGACGCTGAGGGGAAAAATACCGTGCCCATCTGGATAGGCTTGATGGAGGCGAGTGCCATCGCCACTGAAATGGAAAAGATCCAGCTCTCTCGCCCGATGACCCATGATCTAATGCGCAACATCCTGGAATCTCTGGAAGCAAAGGTGGTAAAGATCGTGGTCAATGATCTGAAAGATAATACTTTCTATGCGCTTATCCATATTATGGTCGGGTCCCAGGAGATTGTTGTTGACTCTCGGCCCAGTGATGCTATTGCCCTGGCTTTGCGGACCGATTCTCCCATCCTGGTGGATAAAAAGGTAATCGCTAAGTCAAGGAAGGTAGATCTAACGAAGGAGGAAGGGCTTAGTGAGGAAGAGAATAAAAAAAGATGGGCTGAGATATTGGAAAAACTCTCTCCCGAGGATTTTGGAAAGTATAAGATGTAACATAATCTCTACCTCCGGAAACCTCCCTTCCATTATCCTTGTCTACTGGAGTCCCGTATTTCTATATGCCCTGCTGATATTTCTGTTTTCTTCAAGGCCGGTGCCCGATGTTGTTCCTGAAATACTTTTTCTGGATAAGCTGCTGCATATCATAGAATACGCAGTTCTGGGGTTTCTTCTGATCCGCTCTTTCAACAACTCTCATTTTACCCAATCCTTTGAGTCTATGAGCATAATGTCGGTTTTTATCGCGGCCGCCTACGGCCTGAGCGATGAGATTCACCAGCAGTTTGTTCCCTTCCGAGAAGCGAGCATCTACGATTTGCTGGCCGATACCATTGGGGCATTTTTAGGGGTTTTAGCTTATGTTTCCTTTACTTCAGGGAATAGCCCTGTCCGCCATAGTCCCGATGGACATCGGGACGACGGCGGAAGGGAATAGCAGGGTCGCAGGAATAGTTATCATTGGAGTCAAATAAATTGCATTCCGAAAGCGCAGGATATGTCCCCCTTTCTATCCATAGGCAGGGGGTAAAGATCCTAATAGTTACGGAGATTGATAAGCTCTCGGATACCATTCTGGACTCCTTTATTGAGGAAACCGGGGGGCAGGGAGGTGTGCTCTGGTTGAAGGACATTGAACAGCCTGATCAATTTGTGCTCAGTGCTGCCCGAGGGCTGATTAAACTGGAGGATGAGATACCCCGCTTTAAATCTTCAGATCCCAAAACAGAAGGTTTCCCGCTCGGGAGCCCTAACCCAAAAATTCTTAAGGACTGCCTTTATATACCGTTGAGGTCAGAAGGAAATCTTCTGGGATTGGTTAAGATCACCGGGATGCCGGATGGGAAAAAGTTCGGCCTAAGGGAGCTGAAGGCGGTTAAGGCTATCGGAGAATTTTCCGGGCTCGCCATAAGAAATGCCCGGAGGCTGGAAGAGTTAGGGAAGAAAGGATTTAAAGATAATGCTACCGGAAGTTATAATCTTGCATATCTTTCTGATTATATTGAAAAGGAAATCCTTAAGGCACGACGCTACAATCGAACTTTCTCCTTGATCGGATTGAAAATAGATAATTACCAGGAGATCCAACAAAATTTTGGTCAGGCCCTTCTGGCTCAGGCAGTGGAAAGAATTGTCCTTGCTATAAATGAGCTTCTTCGGGAATCAGACGTCATTGCCCGGGTCAGTGAAAGGGAAATATATATCTTTCTGCCTGAAACCGATTGTTTTGGCGCCCTTATGACAATCCGGAGGGTAGATAAGGTCCTGAAACCCAGAAGGTACATTAGCGACTTGCAGAAAGGTTCAGAGGATCTGCAGGAGCTATTTATTAGTATGGGTTCGGCTGCCTTTCCCCGGGATGGCACCGATTTCGACTCCCTGACAGTTAAGATTGGCAACAGGATGGAGGAGCAGCGTAGCAGTATCTATAGAAAATTAAACCTGGAGGAGAAGAGCTTCTGGGAGGTAGTGGACCTCCTTCTGGGCAAAGAGGGGTATAAAGCCACGGAAGATATTAAGGGACTCAGTCGACATCATATTTTCACCTCTTCCCTGATAAACCAGACCCAAAAGGTCGTCTTTCAGGAGATTGCTCAGAACCCGGATATGAGAGGGATCTTGTTCCTGGGGATTCAAAGGATAGATCCGAGAATGAGCTTTCTGGAAAATTATCAGATCATCGAGTCTTCGGCTACCAGGGTCTTTATTCTCGGGCAGTCCGCCGGAGCTAAAGGAAAGGGAGATAAAAGCTGGGACATCCCCCCAATAACCCCAATTTTTTTATCGGATGAGCGGATGCAGAGCCATACCTTCATCCTTTATCTTAATGAAGACTATGCCTACGGCCTCATCTGTCGGATAGGTAAACAGGGCAAGCTGCTTGGATTTCATACCGGGGATTCCACTCTGGTGGAGAAACTGGTATCAAAACTCCAGGATAATTATATGCTCAAAAAACAGCTATAAGTTTAGGCTCTTCACGAAATATAGTGGATAGACAGAATTCACCGACAGAATTATTATTGTCAGAGGAAGAAAATATAATGTCAAATGCCAAAGCTCAAAGTTCAAACAAAGCCCAAAGTTCAAATGATAAATATATGATTTAGAAGGGAAACCTTTTAATATTTAATCATTTGTCATTCATTTGGTATTTGGATTTTGTCATTTGGATTTGATAGATGGGAGTTTTGTCAGACCTTGGAATTATAAAATAAAATAAGTTCACTGCCTAATTCTATGAATAAAATTGAAGGTTCTAAAATCTTAATTGCTGACTCCGATCAGGTCTCGGTTGTGTTACTTAAGGATGCTCTCCGAGCCAAGGGTTATAAAGTCCTTAATGCCCTCGATGGAGTAAAAGCCCTGGGGCAGGCTATAACCGAACAACCGGATTTGATTATGGCAAGTGTGGCACTTCCCATCATTGGTACCAGAAAATTGGCGCAGATCATCCGGGCCAACCCCCGCACCAAAAGTATCCCGATAATCTTTATGTTCTCTCAATCTGTGGAGCCTCGGGGCCTTCATGGCTATCAGGACCGATTGCTTTCGAAGCCACTTGACCTGGGAAAGGCGGTCTCTATGGTTGACTCTCACTTCCGTAAGCTAAGAAGGGTTCAGGAGGTCACCCGGGTGGATAAGGAGATCGAGGGCGATCTGGCTCAGATTCCCCTGGTGGATTTCCTCCAGATTTTATCCATGAATAAGAAGGATGGGAGAATAACTATCTCCCGGGATGGGCAGAAAGCCTTTATCTATCTCAAGGAAGGGAAAATAATTAATGCTATCATTGACAAAATAGAGGGGGTGAAGGCCCTATTCCGGCTGTTTTCTTGGGGAGAGGGAAAGTTGGAATTTGTTCCTCAACGTGCTGCCTCTCCGGTTAGGATTAAGAGCCCCACTGATAATCTGCTGATGGAAGGGATGCGCCAGTTGGATGAGTGGGGAAAGCTGAAGGAAAAGTTTCCTGATGCCAATTCCCTGCTGAAGCTCAAAATAGATATGTCTCAGCTCCCCAAAGACCTGCGTCCGATTACCCAGGAGGTCTTTCTCCTGCTGGAGTATTATTCGAGGGTGAAAGACATAGTTGATAACTGCTCCTTCCCCGATTATGAGGTTTACCAAACCCTTATAATCCTGCTTAACAATGGGGTTATCGAGGAGCTTAAGAGGGCAGGCAAAGAGAAAAAGGTAGCAGAGAATGCCTTGCTTTCCCCGGAGATAGTTTTGCGGATTAAAGAGGAGCTTTCTACCGTTAGGAGGCTAAAGCTTGCCAGGGAATTTGGTAAGATAATTATTCTTTCCTCAAGCCCGGAGAATACCAAGTTTCTGGTTAATGCCTGCAGCACCATTCCCGGATTTAGCGTTAATCGGGATCTAATTTCTGATTATCGCTCGAAGACTCGGGGCGCTCAAGCCTATCAACTCGGAAATCTGGGTGATATTCGTTTGAGTGAGAGTGTTGAGTTGGGGGTTTTTGCTCTGCCCCTTACTGACAGATGTAAACCTATGTGGGCGTCTTTCTCCCACGGAATGCTGGGAGGGGTTCTATTGTTCGATAAGACTTCGAAGAAAAGCCTTCCTGACTTGCAGAAAGTAAGTGCTTATTTTCAGGAGACAATAAACAAACCCCTGTGCTATATCTTATTAACCAATGATGGGATGACTAAAACTCAGCTTAACCAGATCAAAAAGACCTTCCGGGTAAGAAGGGAATCTCTTATCTTTTATCTTTCCCGAAAGCATCCCGAGACGATCTCCTCTATCCTTGCTGATCTCCTCAAGATGGTGCGGGAGTGAACTTGCTTTTACTTCAGGGAATAGCAGGGGGAATAGGTCTGTTGAGTCTATAGTGTCTGTTGAGTCTATAGTGTCTGTTGAGTCTATAGTGTCTATTGAGTCTGTTGAGTCTATAGTGTCTATTGAGTCTGTTGAGTCTATAGTGTCTATTGAGTCTGTTGAGTCTATAGTGTCTATTGAGTCTGTTGAGTCTGTTGAGTCTATAGTGTCTGTTGAGTCTATAGTGTCTATTGAGTCTATTGAGTCGTAGAGTCAAGGTTAATTAGTCCCTCTCCCCCAGTGGGGAGAGGGTAGGGGTGAGGGGGCTTTGCTCCGAAAATAAGCAGGATAGGCAGGGCTTTTGCTCGACTGAGCTTGTCGAAGTCCAGCCCCGCAGACCAAATAATTTGGGCTAAAATCTATTTATGATTGACCTTCATACGCACAGTATCTTCAGTGACGGAGAACTTATCCCCTCGGAGCTAATACGCCGGGCTGAGGTTAAGGGGCTGACCGCGATTGCCCTTACCGATCACGCCGATATTTCCAATTTAGATTTTATCGTTCCCCGGGTGGTAAAGGCCTGCCAGGAGATTAAAAAGCACTGGAAGATCCGGGCAATTCCCGGAATCGAGTTGACTCATATTCCTTTGGAGTCAATTCCTTCCTTGACCAGGGAGGCCAGGAAATTAGGGGCTGAATTAGTCCTGGTTCACGGGGAAACCATTGTCGAGCCGGTTCCTCCGGGCACCAATCGGGCCGCGATTGAAGCTAAAGTGGACATCCTTGCTCATCCCGGATCAATCCTGGTTGAGGATGTGGAATTAGCAAGGAAGAATTCCGTATGCCTGGAGATTTCTGCCCGAAAAGGACACTCCCTGACTAATGGCCATGTAGCTTCGCTGGCTAAAAAGTTTGGAGCCAGGTTGGTGCTTAATACCGATTCTCACTCGGCAACAGATCTAATAACCCGGGAAGAGGCGAGTAGGATAGCCCGGGGAGCAGGATTGACCGAAGAGGATTTTATTCAGATGCAGCTTAATGCTGAAGAGCTGATAGGAGAATAACGATCGGGAAATTCATTTAATTTAGCAGTGGATAGGCGGGGCTTTCCATTCCGTCTAAGGCGGAATAAGAAGATTCGTATGTAGGTCGGGCATCTTGCCCGACATAATGGCGGGTTGGAAACCCGCTTTACAATGTAAATACCGGGGCTCGAAAGCCCCGGCTATCCAGCCTGCCTGTGCGTAGTGCGTAGCACGAAGACAGGTATGGGGAACTTTGAAGAAAATTTTGAGGAAACTCCAGCCATTTTTTTCCATAAAGAGAAGCTTGACAAGGTTCTGCGGGATGTGGTAAATTTCCATAGTTTGCCTGTATTTTTGGTGAGTTTTCAGTTTATCAACAATTACAAAAAAGAAAGGAGAAAGAGAAAATGAAGGTAAAGGAATTAAAAAGCTGGTTTCTGGCTATGGTTTTAGGACTCAGTGTGGTCATTGTATTCGCTGGATGCGGCGACGATGGGGGTACCCCTGCGGATGTAACCCCACCGGGGGCACCGACGATTACCTCCCCGGCGGATGGCACCACGGTATGCAGTTCCACGGTAGCTACTGATATTGATTGTGCGGAAGGGACCTGTAATGAGCGACTGGACAGTGGGGACTGGCAGTCCTGCAATACTGGTTTTACCGGGGTAGTTCATGGTTCCCATACAATTGAGGCAACCTGCACTGATGATAGCAATAATGTTTCGGCTGTGGTAACGAGCAACTTTGCGGAGGACACGGTGCCGCCGTTAGCGCCGGCAGTGGCCCCGGCAGATGGGGAGTATTGTGTGGGTGAGTCGATAACGGTAACCACGGATGAGGGTGGGGTTGAGAGCTGCACAACCGATGGTAGTGCGCCGGACTGCACCGACCCGGGTGCCCCGGCGTTGGTATTTAATGGTCAATTACGGTGTATTGAGTGTGATACGTGCGGTAACCCGGGGGCGGAGACGGTAAGGAACTACACGGTGGAT
>SDBT01017958.1_pt1 | contig 11139 bp, 11 predicted proteins | sample 2277101 | NCBI WGS metagenome assembly SDBT01 (sample SAMN10404973, study PRJNA504765) | marine sediment metagenome | isolation source: marine sediment core GS10_PC15, 103 cmbsf | place: Arctic Ocean: Southern Knipovich Ridge | collected 2010 | reverse complement strand
GGAAACGCGAATACCCAGGCATCGAAAATTGACTGACAAGCGTCTTGGTTTTCTAATCAATTTTAACGTGTTTTTTATTAAAACGGTATTAAAAGAATTATACTATAATCTTTGTGTCTTCGTGACTTTGTGGCGAAACTATTACGATAAAACAATTTTCTTCCGACGCCTAATCTTTTATTGCTAAAAAGCAAAAATTGCTCTAAAGCTTGTTTGCATTATGAGACCTTTGAAAAATGCTCAATTTTGTTCAAGTTCAAGGCAGGCGAAAATTTTAACCACAAGAATACATTGAGTATTTTGAGGATAGCGCTAAAGCTTCACTTCGTGCAAAATGTTGAGCCTAACGCAGAAATTGGGCAAAAGGGGGCGTTTTGCAAAGGTCTCATTATGATAGGCGGGGTATGAATTTGCTTTACACAAGTAGGCTTTATAAGGAAAATATATCAAATGAATTCAGAAAAAGAACTGAAGATAGTATATAGCCTGGCTATTATTTTGTTTATTGTGGGTATATTAAGCTATGCAGCATTTCCTGTAAAAATTCCGGATGAACCGGTAAGGTTAATGTTCAAAGGTGTCGCAGGAAATGTCCTGTTTGACCATAAAACCCATACGGAAGACTCAGGCTATGGCTTTTCATGTAAAGATTGTCATCATCACCCCGAAGAAGAAGAAGAAGAAACGGATCTTCGTGCCTGCAGTGAATGTCATCAACTCCCCAAAGAAGGTGAAACAGCCCCTCAGGCCTGCGCAGATTGTCATGAGCCTGACGAAATCGAAGATTCGGAATATATTAAAACCTCTGATGCATTCCATACCCAATGTATAGGCTGTCACCAGGATAATGAAAGCGGCTTCGAAGAATGTGAGGAGTGCCATGTAATGAAGTAAGTTTTTTGAGCACTTTGACCAAAATTGAACAAACCAAAAGGCTAAGCTATGTTAAAAAGATCATTTATCAGACTGACGAAACCTCGGCTCAAAAATGAATTACTTCCAGACACTCAGACGGAGCCTCAAAAAATTTCAACGCCAAAGAAGGTTACACTTCTATTAGATAATTCATTTGATCAGAAAGAAGTGTTTTTGCTTAAAGAAGGCGATAAGGTTAAAACCGGCCGGAAACTTTTCCTCTCTAAAGACAGTGATACCTATGTAATTTCTACTGTTACAGGAACCGTAACATCCATATCTCCATATACGGGAGACTTTGGCGACACTTATACTGCCATCTCCATAGTTGCGGGTGAAGAGGAAGAGATAGATGATGAATTTGAAAAATACTGCAAAGAACCTAATCTTGATGTAGCCAAAAAATTTCTTGCCTGTGTTCCGGGCAATCCACCTATAACCCTATTTTCTGATCCTGACAAAAGGATTAATACCATTGTTATTTGCGGTGTTGACAGCGATTTATTGATTACCACAAGACAGTATGCCGTAAAATGGAATATTGAAGCAATAAAAAGCGGAATCCATTTTTTAAAAAAGATAACCGGGATCGACAACATCATAATGGCTGCACATCGTAACCAAATACAAGAATATGGTGATACAGATATAGAAATTAAAGAGGTTAATTCTGATTATCCTTCAACACACCCACACCTTATTATGAAAGACATCCTGGGACAGTCGGTACCTGAAGGAAGAAGCTGCGAAGATGTCGGAGTATGCTTTTTTAGTGCCGAGGCGATTGCAGCTATTGGTAATGCATTTAATTACGGTGAGATACCCGTCACAAAAAATTTGACCCTTATTAAAAAAGATGGGAGCAAGATGATGGTATCTACAAGGATCGGAACACCAATCAGCGAAATTTTCGATGCTTTTGAGGTAACCTTAAACGAAAAAGATCGTATCATTGCAGGCGGACCCATGACAGGTTCTGCTGTTTTTTCTGAAGACTATCCTATTCAGCCTGATACGGATGCTATTATTGTCCAGGATAAGGACAGCATAAAGAAGGTTTTAGACAACCCTTGCATTAACTGTGGGGAATGCATAAGAATCTGCCCTGCAAAAGTGCCGATTAACATGCTTATCAGATTTCTCCAGGCAGGGCAATATGGAACGGCTGCAGAACAATATGACCTGTTTTCTTGTATTGAATGTGGTCTTTGCAGCTTCGTCTGTATATCTAGAATACCGATTTTTCAATATATAAGACTTGCAAAATATGAACTCAGGTCGGATTGAGGCAACGGAGGAAGTAGATGTTTGATCAAAAAAAATTCGTCGTTTCACATGCTCCTTTCTTGCATGATGAAAGCAGAATTTCAGAACGAAGCTATAACATTATGTTTGCGGCGCTTCCCGCAGTATTGTTCGGTCTTGTTCATTATGGCATCCCTGCACTTGGTGTTGTATCGCTTTCGATTTCTTCTTCAATTATCTGGGAATTTTTAATGAACTATGTTACAAAGCGACCAAAAAGCATAGGAGATGGAAACGCAGCGCTTATCGGCCTTCTTTTTGCAATGCTTTTGCCGGCCACATCACCATGGTGGCTCGTATTAACGGGTACGTTTGTATCAGTCGTCATCGGAAAACAGATATTTGGTGGAATTGGCGGCAACCCATTCAATCCCGCTTTGATCGGCATTGCCATCCTGATGGTATCCTGGAAAAATTTCTTCGACTTTGATGACGCCCTCTTGAACTATGATCTGGGCTTTATAATGGTTTATCCGCTTGCTGCTCTTAAGTATTTCGGTGTTTCGGTAGTCGATTCTTTCACCATCAGCGATCTTTTGTTGGGAAGACAGATAGGCGCCATCGGCACAACCTTTGGGATAGGAATTATTGCAGGCGGGATCTATCTCATTATAAGAGGATTTATTCGATGGGAAATATCTCTTTCTTTTTTGGCCGGTGTATTAATAACGGCCTTCATATTTAACCTGTACGACTCTACCCGCTATGCAGGGCCTTTCTTCCACCTATTAACAGGTTATACTCTTATAGGTGCCTTTTTCTTGGCAACCGAGGACTCATCTTCGCCGGTTAATTTTATCCCAATGTTCATTTATGGAGCCGGTGGGGGAATAATGACCGTGTTAATAAGGAATATCGGTGCCCATGTTGATGGTGTTGTATTTGCTGTTATTCTGATGAATATTGCAAACCCACTTCTGGACAAGATAAGGCCTAAGGCGATTGGAAAGGGTTTTTAAAATGCGCGAAATGGTAAGAATGGTCATTGTCCTTACAGTTTTAAGTTCTTTTTCCGGCGGTCTGCTTGCAGCCATCCATAACAAAACAAAGGATAAGATTGAGTATCAGCAGCTTAAATTCGTTAAAGGACCCGCAATACGTGAAATCCTCAAAGAGGCTTCAAACGATCCTCTCGTTGACCGGTTTAAAATAACGGACGGTGATATTGAAAGGAGTTTCTTTGTGGGTGTAATTGACGGAAAGGCAAATACTGTTGCTTATGAAAGCTCCGGTAAAGGATTCGGTGGAAAAATCGGCATTATGGTGGGTGTCAACATAAATGATGATAAAATTGTAGGCATTGGTGTTACAACCCACAGTGAGACACCCGGTGTCGGTTCCAAAGCAAAAACAGATCCCGGTTTTTCTGCCCAATTCAAGGGATTATCGATAGACGGCCCTTTTAAAGTCAAGACAGATGGCGGGCAGGTTGATGCCCTAACGGGGGCAACTATTACTTCCCGTGGTGTTAGTGGCGCCGTAACAGCTGCGGCTGAAACGTATAAACGGCTGAAACCTCAGATCGTTGAAAAATTAAAGGATTATAATAAGTAGAAAAATCTGATCAGGGAGAAGATAATGACCAAGTCTTTTACTCAAGAATTTGTTAAAGGTCTGTGGAATGAAATACCGCCCTTTCGGCTTGTACTTGGCCTCTGTCCGGTACTTGCCGTAACAACGACAGTAGAAAACGGAATCGGAATGGGGCTTGCCACGGCCTTCGTTTTGGTCTGTTCCAATATGCTTGTTTCTTCATTACGAAATGTAATACCGTCCAAAGTTAGAATCGCATGCTTTGTTATTATCATAGCAACATTTGTTACAGTTGTTGAACTTCTCATGCAAGCATATACATATCCGCTTTTTCTCAAACTTGGCATATTTATTCCCCTTATTGTTGTCAATTGCATTCTCCTTGGTCGATCAGAGGCATTTGCATCCAAAAACCCGATTCTTCCTTCATTGGCAGACGGCCTTGGGATGGGTATCGGATTCACCCTCTCCCTAGCAGCTCTGGGAGCTGTTCGCGAGGTACTTGGAAGCGGCACTTTTTTGGGATCAACGGTATTCGGACCTTCCTTCCAGCCTTTTTCCTTTATGGTTGAGGCGCCTGGTGCATTTGTCTGTCTTGGACTTATGCTTTGTATTATGAACATGTTTGGAAAGAAATAGGAGGCGAGTGCCCAGCCACTAAGACACAAAGGCACAAAGAAAATGAAAATATATTAATACTCTTTTAACTGAAAGAAAAGAATGCATTACAAGAAAATAGTAAAACAATAATACTCAATAATCTTGGTGTCTTCGTGCCTTTGTGGCATTATGACCATAGAGCCGATGCCATGTGAGCAAGATGCCTGAACTGTTACGACAGGAGAAAAAAATGGGCGATTATATAGTCCTGGCAATAAGTTGTATCCTTGTTAACAATATTCTACTGGCCCAGTACCTGGGGAATTGTCCATTTCTAGGAACGTCTAAGAAAATGGAGACGGCTGTAGGCATGGCCATGGCTGTTGTATTTGTTTTGGTTTTGGCAGGTGTCATCACATGGATTACCGATACTTACATTCTAAAACAATTTGGGCTTGAGTATCTTCGAACAATCGCTTTTATTCTGGTGATCGCATCCCTTGTTCAGTTTGTTGAGATGTTTTTAAAAAAGAGTATTCCGGCACTGTATGCCGGTTTGGGTATTTTTCTGCCCCTTATTACAACAAACTGTGCCGTAATGGGTGTTTGTCTTATTATTATCAATGAAGAGTATACATTTCTGCAAGCCCTTGTTGCATCTTTAAGTTATGCAGTCGGTTTTGGTCTTGCCCTTATTCTTTTTGCGGGTTTGCGTGAACGTATCTTTTTAGCCCGAGTACCCAAACCCCTCCAGGACACCTCAATAGGACTTGTCACGGCAGGAATTCTTTCCCTTGCATTTTTTGCCTTTAAAGGAATGGTGTGATTATTTAGATCATTTTAGGCTTTCTCTTCCCTCAATTCATTTAGTACTTTTGACATATCTTGCGGGATGGGCGCTTCAAGGGAGATAAATTTTTGTGTAATGGGATGAGTGAATCCAAGACGCCATGCATGCAACATCTGCCTTGGGGCGGATTTCACTAGATTTTTTCCTGCCTTTCGGCTGCAATATACAGAGTCACCAACAATTGGATGATTGATTGTTGCACAATGAACGCGAATCTGGTGAGTACGCCCAGTTTTTAAATTCAGTTCAAGAAATGTTACACCTTGAAATCTTTCCCTGACTTTCCATAATGTCTCGGCTGAACGTCCTTTCCGGCTTATAGTTGACATTTTTTTTCTATCTATGGGATGCCTGCCTATCGGGAGTGAAATTGTGCCCGAATCAGATTCCATTTTGCCATAGACAAGTGCCAAATACTTCTTTTTAATCTTTTTAGATTTGAATTGAAGAGACAGGTTGTTATGAACAGTATCATTTTTTGCAACGACGATTGCACCGGATGTATCCTTGTCAAGCCTATGAACAATTCCAGGTCTGATTTCCCCTCCTACACCCGTGAGATCAGGGAAGTGATAAAGCAATCCATTAACTAAAGTGCCTGTATAATGGCCGGGGGCCGGATGGACTACAAGCCCGGCTTCCTTGTTGATCACTATAAGATGGTTATCTTCGAACAGAATATCAAGTTTAATAGGTTCAGGTTTGAATAAAACAGGTTCGGGAGGGGGGATATGACCCCGGATTTCATCTCCGGCACTTACACGATACCCGGGTTTTTTTTCCGTTCCTTTAACACGTATTTTTCCATTCCTAGCCAGACTCGCTGCAAGCGATCGGGAACAACCTGAGATATTAGATGAAATTACAACATCAAGGCGCTTCCCAGCGTCGGGTTTATCGACAAAAATGGTGAAAGCACCTTTGAAACACACCAATGCAAATCCTTACTCTTTTTTAGAGACCTTTGAAGCTATTACTTTCAGGAGGCTAAATCGATGCGAGGGGATTAATTGTCAGATTTGTTACAGATAAAAAGAGATTCAATCTCTGAGATAATAGTCTCTTCGTCGGTATTCTTGGAGGTCGAAAGTTCTCTTACCAACAAGCTCTGTGCGGTATCATAAAGCTTACGCTCTCCAAAGGATAGATCCTTTGTTAGTTTCAAAATTGAGAGATCCCTGAAAACCTCTGCCACATCATAAAGGGAACCTGTCTTGATCTTGTCCATGTACTCTCTATATCTGCGGTTCCAAGTCTGGTGGTCAATTGATGATTCCTTTTTGTTCTTCATCACATTGTATACTTTGGGGATCTCTTTTTCGTTTATTACGTCTCTTAAACCGACAGAATCAACGTTACATGTGGGAATCATAATAACCATGCTGTTTTCGAGGACTTTCATGATGTAGAAGTCATATTCTTCCCCATTGACAACTCTGCTTTCAATAGCTTCTATTCTACCTACTCCATGTGCAGGGTAAACAGCAAGGTCACCGACTTGAAATACTCGCGATTTTTCTTTTGTAATTTGTGTCTGTGTATCAAACTTTTTTCGAGCCATTTTATCACCAAATACTTAATATTATTATAATTATGATTATAAAAGAATTATAATAACATAATTTCAATCAATAATCAAATAAAAAAGGATTGGCGAAAGGAATATGCCAATCCTTTTTTTAATCTGATAAAAAACTACATTAATTTTACCAAAATCGGTACCAAAAGAAGTGAAACGACGTTCAGTATCTTAATCATTGGATTTATGGCAGGACCCGCAGTATCCTTGTAAGGATCGCCGACGGTATCACCTGTTACCGCCGCTTTATGGGCTTCGCTACCTTTGCCGCCCAGATTTCCATCTTCGATATATTTTTTGGCATTATCCCATGCAGCACCACCGGTTGTCATGGAAATGGCTAAAAATACACCGGTCACAATACTACCGATTAGCATGCCGCCAAGGGTAACAGGTCCCAGGAAAATGCCGACCAGGATCGGTGCACCCACCGGGAGAAGAGCGGGAATAAGCATTTTCTTGAGAGCGAACTTGGTAACGATATCAACACATGCGCCATAATCGGGTTTAGCTGTCCCTTCCATGATGCCGGGGATTTCTTTGAATTGACGCCTGACTTCATCAACAATGGCCCCGCCGGCTTTGCCGACCGCCTGCATTGCAATGGAAGCAAAAAGGTAGGGCAGCAGCCCGCCGATGAACAGACCGATAATAACATTCACGTTGCTCAGGTCAAAGGATAGCTTGTCGGCTCCGTGCATCTGAAACTCCTGGGTATAAGCTGCAAAGAGCACGAGCGCTGCGAGAGCGGCAGAACCGATTGCATAACCCTTAGTAACCGCTTTGGTGGTGTTTCCGACTGCATCCAGCGGATCGGTTACGGCACGAACACTATCATCCATTTTCGCCATCTCTGCTATTCCGCCAGCATTATCCGTGATCGGTCCATAGGCGTCAATCGCAATAACCATACCGGTCATGGAAAGCATTGACATGGCGGCCATGGCGATTCCATAAAGTCCTGCGAAATTATACGCCAGACCGATCCCCAAACATATGGCAAGTACCGGTAATGCAGTTGATTGCATACTTACGGCAAGACCGGCAATGATGTTGGTCCCATGTCCGGTTGTTGATGCATCGGCAATAGCCTTAACCGGGTTGCGAATACCGGTGTAGTATTCTGTTATGATGACAATTAAAACGGTAAGAATAAGACCGATAAGGGTTGAATAGTATATAGACATTGCGGAAATACCGGGCAGGTCACTCATCAAGGCCTTGGTAAATAAAAAGAATATTATGGCTGCTATAATTGCAGCGCCGAACATCCCTTTGTAAAGGGCGCCCATAATGTATTCTTTAGGGCCTAACTTCACAAAGAAGATCGCGATCATGGAAGCAATAATGGAAATCGCTCCAAGTACCAGGGGAAATGTTGTTGCGATCTCAATGCCGGGAAAGCCAAGATTGCCGAGCAGCATAGCGGCGGCTGCAGTAACTGCATAAGTTTCGAAAAGATCAGCAGCCATGCCTGCACAGTCACCCACGTTATCCCCGACATTATCCGCTATAACCGCCGGATTGCGTGGATCATCTTCGGGAATGCCTGCCTCAATCTTTCCAACAAGGTCTGCGCCGACATCGGCGCCCTTTGTAAAAATACCTCCACCGAGTCTGGCAAAAATGGAAATCAGGCTTCCGCCAAAACCAAGCGCAATAAGGGCAATCACTGTTTCTCTTGATGAGATTCCCACGGCAGTTAATATGGTATAGAATCCTGCGACAGCGGTAAGCGCCAGACCGACAACGATCATGCCGGTAACGGATCCGCCCCTGAAAGCAAGCTTAAGACCGGCGGCAAGACCGCTTTTTGCCGCTTCAGCCGTTCTCACATTGGCAATAACGGAGACACGCATACCAACATATCCAGCAATAAAAGAGGCAATTGCTCCGATCAAAAAGCCGATTGCGGTGATCCAACCAAGAAAAATTCCAATGATAATAAAAAGAATAATACCGGTAATTCCCATACTCTTCATCTGGCGGTTTAGATACGCGATGGCGCCCTCTTTAATTGCGTCGGCGATTTCATTCATTTTTTCATCGCCTGCAGGTGCATTTCTTACGGCATTCGCAAGAATAACCGAAAAGATAACACCTGCAATTCCGATCAGTGTACAAACCAACGGTAAATAGTTCATTACAACCTCCATTCATTCTTCCATCTGATGTTTAACTTTTAATCATAATTACTTTTTATTAAAAATGTTCATTCCATACTTTGTGCCCTTACAAAGAATTGTACCGACCGCGTCCTTGGCTCTTTTTAGTATCAGATCCAGTCCTTCCATCTCAAAAGAAGTGAATCTGTCAAGTACATGATCAGAAACACTAATGTCGGCCTCAGGACGCCCGATGCCTATACGAAGGCGGTCAAAATTCTTTTCGCCGAAGGCATCAATTAACGAGCTTATACCCTTGTGTCCTCCATGTCCTCCTTTCTCTTTAATTTTTAATCTTCCAAAAGCAAGGTCTATGTCATCATGAATTACCAACATATCCTCACTTGGTATCCTGAAATAGTTTGCAATTTTTTTAATGGGCTCCCCGCTTCTGTTCATAAACGCCATGGGTTTTGCCAGAATAACTTCAATACATTCAATGAATCCACGCCCAAATAATACGCTAAATTTTTTTTTTTTGAGCAAAATAGAGTAAGCGTTTGCAATTTCGTCCACGACCATAAATCCGGCATTATGACGAGTCTTTTTATATGTGTCGCCTGGATTTCCCAGCCCGATTACCAAGCATACTCTATTTTGCGGCATATGTAAATTTTGCAACTATTCTGAGACCTTTGAAAAATGCTTCCCGCTATAGCGGGATTCAAGTTCAAGGAAGGCGATCCGCCTCAGGCGGATTAACCATCCCGATGAAATCGGGACAGGCATCCATACATTGAGTATTTTGAGGATAGCGCTAAAGCTTCACTTCGTGCCAAAATTTGAGCCTAACGTCCCGCAGTAGCGAGAGGCAAAAGTGGGCGTTTTGCAAAGGTCTCATTCTTTATCAGGGGTTTCTGGTGTTTCTTCTTCAGCGGCAGCCTCTTCAGCCTCTTCAGCCTCTTCAGCCTCTTCAACCTCTTCAAGTTCTTCTTCAAATTTTGGACTGAGCATGGTTACGACAGTGAAATTTACATCGAATGGAATTTCGATGTCACCTTCAAGCGGAATTTCATCAACATGGACCGAATCCCCAATATCAAGATCGGTAATATCGACTTCAATTGATTCGGGAATTTTAAGCGGCAGACACAAAACTTCCAGTTCTCGTCGTAGGATCTGCAACGTACCGCCAAACTCTAAACCCTTTGACTTGCCTTTTATTGTAACGGGCACTTTGAAATTAATTTTCCGATTCATGTCTATTTCGTAGAAATCGACATGCAGGAAATTTCTTGATACTGGATGGATTTGCAATTCCTTGATCATGACAGCCTTTTTGTTTGTCTTATCATTTTGAATGACAAGGCTAAACAAAACTTGACTGGATGTGCCCTTTTGCATAGCCTGCTCAAGATCAATAATATTAACAGAAAGCAAAATGGGCTCTGTTTCCGGACCATAAAGAACCGCCGGTATTTTTCCATTACGTCTCAATTCTCGGGCGGGGCTGCTACCCACAGATAATCTCAGATTCGTTTTAAGTTCAAGTAACTCCAAAAAAAATTCCTCCTTAAAATTTGATGGTCTCGTAAAAAGTCAGAAAAGCGACCTTTTTACTAGAGTGTTTTGATGAGTCTATACAAATAGGTTGCTTACCGAGTCACCTTTGTGGCAACGGATTATCGATTCTCCGACTAGTTTTGAAATGGATAGAGTGCTTATTTTGTCACATGTTTCAGCCTTGCTGTTTAAAGGGATCGTGTCTGATACAACGACGCTTTTTAAAACTGAATTTTTGATCCGATCAATCGCGGGACCGGAAAATACCGGATGGGCACAGCAAGCATGCACCTCCTTTGCTCCGTGTTCCATAATGGCATATGCAGCCTCGATTAACGTGCCTGCGGTATCTATCATATCATCGAGAATAACTGCCACCTTATCGTTAACGTCACCTATTACAGACATGGCAATTGCCTTGTTTGGAGCATCCCTGCGTTTGTCGATAATAGCAAGTTCGGTATTCAGGCGTTTTGCATATGCTCTTGCCCTTTCAACACCACCTGCATCAGGAGACACAATCACAAGGTTATTGCTGATATTTGATTTGATATATTCAATGATAACGGGGGCGGCAAAAAGGTTGTCAACAGGAATATCAAAAAAACCTTGAATCTGTCCGGCATGCAGATCCATAGTAATTAACCTGTTTGTCCCTGCAACTGTTAGCAGGTCCGCAATCAGCTTGG
>SDBT01017957.1_pt1 | contig 11139 bp, 13 predicted proteins | sample 2277101 | NCBI WGS metagenome assembly SDBT01 (sample SAMN10404973, study PRJNA504765) | marine sediment metagenome | isolation source: marine sediment core GS10_PC15, 103 cmbsf | place: Arctic Ocean: Southern Knipovich Ridge | collected 2010 | reverse complement strand
GACCCCAGTCATCACTAAGCGGTTTACATCAAAATAGAAAAAAAATAGTTCAGCAAGTAGCCTGGGCTACTTAACCGAAGAAGGGGAGGAGGTAATCCAGGACCAGCCTCGGGTAGACTCCGATGACTATGGAGATGACAGCGAACACTGCCATGGGCACAAGCATAAGCATCGAGCCCTCTTTGACGTCCTCCATCCCCTCAGCGAGGGGACCGAAGAATATCCTCCTAACGGTCCACAGCGAGTAGCCCACCGTGAGAACGGTCATGATAATGGACACTATGGCCACCATCAGCTGTGCCTCGGTTCCAATCAACGCGGTCTCGAAAACCCCCGTGAAGATCATGAACTTGCTCATGAAGCCCATTGTCGGGGGGACTCCGCCGATGGTGAAGAAGCCTATGAGGGCCAGGGTCGCCGTGATTGGCATCTTGGCTGCCAGCCCGCCCATCTTCTTAATGCTCCTCGTGCCGGTCCTGTCGATGAGGACGCCGGCTGCGCAGAACAAGATGCACTTGCCGAAGCCGTGGCTCACATAATGGAAGATCGCCCCCGCCTCGCCGTATGCCGTGGCGCTTGCCAGCCCGAGGAACAAGTATCCCATCTGGCTGACGCTTGAGTATGCTAGGAATCTCTTGATATCGTCCTGTGCTAGCGCCATGAAGCCCCCGTAGACCATTGTAACCAGGGCCCATACCGAGAAGACCATGCTGAATGATGCAAAGGTCTCGTGCATGGGTATCGCCACCATTCTAACGGCTGCATAGGTCCCGATGCCGATCATGGCGGGGCTCAGCAGCGCTGAGATTGGTGTAGGCGACTCGGCGTGTGCGTAAGGCAGCCATATGTGGATGCCGAAGACGGCCATCTTGGTCAGGAACCCAAGTAGGATAGCCACAACGACGGGTCCGGCTAGTGGGTGTCCCACGACCCCGCTCAGGGCGGAGATGGCAAAGCTGCCTGTAATCCAGTAGCCGGTGAGCAGTCCTGCGAGCAGGATGACAGCGCCCACGTGGGTCCACATGAAGTACATCATACCGATGCGCTCCCTCTCTCCGTAGCCGTAGTTGTTTATCAACGCCCAGCTCGGGACAAGCATCAGTTCGTAGAACATGTAGAACTGGATGGTGTTTGTTGCCATCACTGTCCCTAGCATTCCCACCGCGTAGAGCAGGAAAAGGGTGTAGTAGCTGGGGTAACCCGAGCTGCTTACGTCCTCGCCTGTTTCTTTCTTCATCTCATGGAACCTGTGCTCCATGTAGGGTATGCTATAGATGCTGATGAATAGACAGAGTATGTTGATTGTCAACAGTACCCAGATATTGAGCCCATCCACCTGTAGGTCAAAGCCTATGCCGAATGATGGTATCCAGTCATAGCTCTCCACATATGATCCTCCCTGAAGGGTCTGGGAGGCAACGCTGAGGAGAAGTAGCAGCGTCACCAAGAGTGGGGCAGCCGCTATCCAACCAGTTTTCTTTCCCATGCTCTTGCCCAATAGGTAGGCAAGAGGTGATGATACTAAGGGTACTAGAAGTACCAGTGCAAGTGTATTTTCGAATACCATTTTCAGTTCATTCCTCCAAAACTCAATAATACAAGAATCAAAAAGACGAAGATAAACGCCATATAGGCGATGTTGTAGCTCAAGATGCCCGTCTGGAGCTTCTTGGCCCGGTGGTACAGCGATGATGCCAGAGCTGGGACTCCATTGTTGAGTCCCTCGTCCAGTATCTCGGTCTCCAATGTTCCGTAGAGATCAACACCGAGCTTGATGAATAGCCCACTAACCACGGGTGTGATCCTGTCGAAGACACCCTTCTCTAGGCTCGCATAGACGCTTCGACCCACTAGGATGAAACCGTCCACGAACACTAGATAATATAATTTGTTCAGGTACCACCTGTTCCATAGGAAGTTGTACACAGATTTCCTCCAGCCCGTCCTCTCCATGTTCCATTCGGTAACCGAACTTCCCCAGTAGTATGTTTTACCGGAGATGATACCGATGGCCAGCAGGAACGCGCTGAGGGTCCAAGCTTGGGATTTGATATCAAATCCAATGTGAGGCACGTGTAGCTCCACCTCGGGGGGCATTATGGCGTGGAGTGCGTATTCCACCTGGTGCTCCACGAATAACTCGGGATTCAGGGCGGGATTGAATTGTCCCACGAGTCCCAGAACGGATATTCCGAGCATTACAACTACCAGCAGTGCGATAGGCCCCCACATTACAATCGGTGCCTCCTGTGGCGTGTGTCCGTGGTGACCCATTTCCTTGATGTGGTCGCTCTCGGGGGCAAGGAATGTTAGCCAGATGTACCTTATGCTGTACATCATCGTCATGGCCGCGCTGATGCCTCCCACCGCAAGCAGCGCGTATGCCAGAGGGGTTCCCGCCAGCATGGCTGCGATGAAGACCGCGTCCTTGCTCCAGAACCCGCTGAACGGCGGTACGCCCGCCAGACTGATGGTGGCCAGCACCATGAGCCAGAAGGTCTTTGGCATGTACTTTTTCAAGCCGCCCATGTCGAAAGTGTAGATGCTGTGGATTGAGTGTATCACTGAACCCGCACCTAGGAACAAGGCCGCCTTGAACAAGGCGTGGCTTATCAGGTGGAAGATACCCGCGGTCATACCCGCGACGTATGCTCCCTCAGTTAAACCGCTGAGTCCTAGGCCCAGCATCATGTACCCAATCTGGCTTACTGTTGAGTAGGCCAGGATCTTCTTGAGCTCGATCGAGACCACTGCCTGGCTCGCCGCCAAGAAGGTGGTGAAGCCGCCTACAATGGCTATCGTGGTGAAGAAGATCTTCGCTTCAGGTAGGTGCAGCACGTGCGCGCCTATGTAGAACACTGGGCTGATTCTCGCCACAAGGTAGACTCCTGCCTTGACCATTGTGGCGGCGTGGATGAGTGCTGATACACTCGTCGGTCCTGCCATGGCCTCGGGTAGCCACTCATGGAGCGGGAACTGGGCTGACTTGCCGATGGGGCCTCCTAGGAACAGGATCGCGGTTAAGGCGATCAGTCCTGGGTATTGGCTCATCTCTGTCAGCCATACTGGTGCGGTCTGTATTAGCTCGGTGTAGTTGAGTGTCCCGGCGAAGTTGAATATGATGAATATCGACGCCAGGATGAACACATCGCCCACTCCCGTCACCACGAAAGCTTTCATACCTGCGTGGCTGGGCGGATACATAGGAGTAGGCTCGGGTCCTCCGAGCCAACGCTCCTTTGCGTCTCTGTAGTAATAGCCGATGAGCCCGTAGCTACATATCCCTACGCCTTCCCAGCCGATCATGGTCTGTAGCAGGTTGTTGCTCACAACCAGCAAGACCATGCTGCCTATGAAGAACAGGAAGAAGAACCAGAACCTTGTCAGGTTGTCGTCCCCGTGCATGTAGCTAGTCGAGTAGACGATGATCAGGAAGCTGATGCACGCTACCACGTTAACGATTAGGATGGTGATTGGGTCCACTAGGACGCCCATCTCCAATGGGTTGCCGGTGAAATTGATCCAGTTAAAGACCTTGATATCGCCGGGGGTGTTGCCTGATAACAGCCATGGGACCATAGCAAGAGTGGATACCGCGGCTCCTCCGCCGAACACCACTGCCATCATGTCCCTGAACTTGTTACCGAACTTGGCGAACACGGGCATTAAGACCGCCCCAAGCATTGGAATCATCCAGCTGAGGAAGGCCGGCCAGTATTTTATTACCAGGGCAAAGCCTGCCTCAGTTACCACTGCATCACTTGATAAAACGTTGATTATCATCCTAGAATAGCTCCTATGTATGTCTCGAGTCCGCTAAACAGTGACTCCGATGCTTGACTTGCGAGGTTCACCATGGGCTCGGGATACAAGCCCACCAGTATCACTAACAGGGTCATGACGATGGTAACACCCACCATCATGAATGGTGCCTCCTTGGCCCCCTTGACCGAGTCAACAGGGCTTGATATCAGTGTCTTGATGACATTTAGGTAGTAGCCCATTGAGAGTGCGCTGTTTAGAACGCCCAGCACGGTAAGCCAGATCATATCTGACTGGATGGCCGAGCCAAATAGAATGAACTTGCTTATGAAACCGCCTGTCCCCGGTACGCCTCCGAGACCCATGAATGCAACGAAGAGCCCAAGGGTCGTGATGGGCATGTAGCGCCCGATTCCTTTGAGGTCGTCTATGTTCCTTGTCTGAGTCTCGTGTACGAGGGAGCCTGCGGCTAGGAAAGCTAGGCCCTTCATCATTGAATGCGTGAATACGTGGAGGAAGAGCCCCTGAAGCCCCATCTTGCTGCCAGTGGACAGACCAATGAGCATGTACCCAACCTGGGCTATGCTTGAGTAGGCTAGCATCCGCTTTAGGTCCGGCTGGAACAGGGCCAGCAGGTTGCCCAGGGTCATAGTGATCACCGCGAGAGCGGCGATTGGAAGTCTGAACACCGATGGCTCGTATAGCACGAAGAAAACGCGAATCATCGCGTAGAGGCCCGTCTCGATGACGATACCCGATAGCAGAGCGCTGATGGGGCTTGGTGCCTCAGGGTGCGCATCAGGTAGCCATGTGTGCATGGGGACTATAGCGGATTTTACGCCGAAGCCGACGACCAAAGTCGAGAATATCAGCGTTGTCCATGGTGTGAGGACCGATTCCCTGAAGCTTGAAGCCAGTACGGCGTAGTTCAGTGTACCGGACATACCATAAATGAGCGCCATTCCGAAGAATAGAATGACGCTTCCGACGCTTCCCATGACCATATATTTGAAGCCAGCCTCGACTGGGCCGGGGCTGTCCTTCCTGAAGCTCACTAAGCTGTAGCTTGCTATGCCCATCATCTCCCAGAATAGGAACATGGTGAACATGTCACCCGCGAAGGTGACGCCCATCATTCCCACTGTGATGGCGCACAGCAGCGCATAGTACTCGGTTAGCCTCGTGTCGTGATCCATGTACGTATAGCTGTAGATGGTGACCAGTAAACCGAGGAAAGCCGCGCTCCCGGCGAAGTATATGCTCATGAGGTCGATTTCAAAGCATGCGCCAAGCGGAGGGAAACCTCCGATGGAGAATACCAGGATATCGCCTGAGGCTACACCCATATTGTATAGCATCCAGACGCTTACCATGCCCCAGATGCTGATGAGTATAGCCGCTCCGTCCCTAAGCTTTGGGACTTTGATTTTATCGGCTATTACGCCGATGATGCCTATGATGAAAGGCGCGAACAGATAGTAAAGTGCTGGAGGGATCACCATTTGAGCCTCCTCAGTTCGCGTGAGTCAGTGGTCTTGAACTGCCTGTAAGCGTTCACTATGAACGCCAGACCGATGGCCACGACACATCCTCCGGTAATTATGCTCATGAAGACTATGCTCTGACCCAGTGGGTCGATATAGCCTACCGAGGCGTTTGCCTGTGCGAAGTATATGAACATGAAGTTACCCGAGTTGAGTATCATCTCGACGCCTAGGAAAATCCGGATCATGTTCGGCTTACTGACGCAGTAAAGGCCGATCACGAACAACGCGAAAGCCATACCGAACCAGACGGTTTCACCGATCATCTGCGGATTTCCTCCTTTAGTAGTGCTAGACAGCAGATTGCTGTCGTGAAAAGTATGAGGGTCTGGAACGTGAGGTCAAAGCCTCTAAAGTCCCAGAGGAACTTACTCATCGCTATTCCTATTTCTCCACCCGGCTGGGTGGGTACTAACTCGCTGTGGGCCAGACTTGAACTTGGGAAAGGCTCACGTGCGAGGACAACCATGAAAGTCGCGAAGATTATAACCGAGAGAACAACTCCCGCTATCTTGCTAGATTTAATGTCACTCAATTTCTTCACTCCTGACGAACATGATTACGGATACAAATAGAACGACCACCGCTCCGCCATAGATCAGCATCTGGAAGAGGCCCACGTACGGGGCATCCATTGTCCAGTAAAGGCCACCCAGACAGATACTCATCCCGCCCAAACTCAGGGCTGCGAACAAAATATCATCTAGGCCTGCCGCCATCAAGGCGAATATGAGTGTCGTGGCGATAAGTACAATTTGAACTATCTCTGATGCCATTGCAACTCCCCTAATCTTGAATCGTCTACCTATCTAGGCACTTGATATAAAAATTACACCTAAATTTGCAGGGTTTTTCCCCGTTTTAGAAAAAAACGAAGGATATTTTAAATCAAGGATTATAATCGCATATAAAACTGAAAGAACGAGTATTTACTATTCTAGATTAAAATGAAGTCATGAACGTATCTGTTCTAAATGTTTTTAAGCTCTCAATAAACGCTATGTTGAGGTACAAAGTTTGCTGGTAGGTCTAACAGGGTTTACTATTATTATGGGTCTAGCTATCGCTGTCGCTCTCTTTATCATGAGCATCGGAAACGAGCTCAGTGCAAAGAGCCCCGACACGATAGGGAAGCTAGCCTCATACGCTTGTGGAGAGCCTGTGCCAGCCACCAAGGTTAGGATGAACGTAGAGAATTTTTTCGTCTACGCTGTATATTTCATGATCTTTGACGTTTTGGGTTTCGTGCTCGCCACGACAATCGCAAGGCCCGTGAATCTTCTCCTTCCCTTGTTCTACGCTGGTACAAGCCTAGTCTCCATTGGGATGCTTACCTCCACATGGAGGAAATAGAGAATGAGTATAATCACATGGGCAAGAACACGCTCGCCCTGGTTAATCCACTTTAACGCTGGAGCATGCAATGGATGCGATATCGAGACCGTTGAGGTTATAACGCCTAGGTTCGATGTAGAGCGTTTCGGGTCACTACTCAGGGGATCACCCCGTCACGCAGACGTGATGGTGGTCTCTGGGAGCGTCCCGAGGAAGATCAGGAAGCGTCTAGTTAGGATATATGAACAGATGCCTGCGCCAAAGTTCGTTGTAGCAGTGGGAAGCTGCGCCATTAGCGGCGGGGTTTTCCAGAACTGCTACGGATCAATGGACGGCATTGACAAGTTCATCCCAGTAGATGCGTTCATCCCAGGATGTCCACCGAGACCGGAGGCCATACTGGACGGCGTAGTGAAGCTGCTGATGAGTATCGGATATTAAGGTGTAGAAAATGAGTATGGAAGAGCAATCAAAGTTCCTGAAGGAACTGATGAATCACGGAATGTCCGATCTAGTCCACCCCTTTTTCAACAGGGCGTACGTACGCACGACGCGCGAGGAACTCCGCGAAGTGATAAAGTACATGATGGACCAGGGCTTCGTTCACGTTACAACAATATCACCGGTAGACTATCCAGATAACTACGAGATGGTCTATCACCTGAGAAATATGGGATTCTGCATAAACCTGAAAGTCGCGATCCCCAAGGACGACCCCAAAGTCCCATCGATAACGGACTTGATCGAGGGTGCCAACCTCTTTGAGAGAGAGGCATACGACCTCATGGGTATATTCCCGGAGGGTCATCCCAACCCAGCCAGGCTCATACTGGATTATGACTGGCCGGAGGGACTGTACCCGCTGAGGAAGAGTGAGACCCTTGAATCGATCAGGGAAAAGGCAGACGCAGCGATGGAGGAGAACTAGAATGAGTGAAAGAGAGTTTGTTATCCCAATTGGTCCGCAGCACCCTGCACTGAAGGAGCCCGAGAGCTTCTACTTCACGGTTGACGGGGAAGTAGTCATTGACGTGGAGCCAAAGATCGGTTACAACCACCGTGGCATCGAGAAGGCCATGGAGTCAAGGACCTATATCCAGGGACTCTACATCGTCGAGAGGGTTTGCGGTATATGCAGCAATGCACACCAGATGGCTTACACGGGCAGCGTCGAGGAAGCTGGCGGAATAGAGATCCCAGAGAGGGCAAAATGGATCAGGGTCTTCGTGCAGGAGCTCGAAAGGCTTCACAGTCACCTTCTGTGGCTAGGCGTCGCGGCCCACGAGATCGGCTTTGATACACTGTTCTACCTCATCTGGCGTGACCGTGAACTGATAATGGACCTGCTGGAGGAGATCACTGGAAACAGGGTCAACTATGCAATGCCAACAATTGGCGGCGTCAGGAGGGACCTGAACAGCGCGAACTTTGCGCGGTGGAACAAGGTCTTTGATGTCGTCGAGGAGAGGGTCAACTATTACATCAAGATCGCAACAACAGAGACCACCGTCGCAGACAGGGCGGTAGGCGTCGGCTACCTGAGCAAGGCGGACATGATAAAGCTATGCGGTGTCGGTCCAAACGCAAGGAGCAGCGGGGTCGAGTGCGATATCAGGGTACTAAACCCATACCTGATCTATGACCAGCTTGATTTCGACCACATCGTCGTGAATAACGGCGACGTGTTGGGTCAGGTTCTTGTCAGGGCGCTTGAGGTTCTTGAGGCAATCAAGATCGAGAGGCAGATTCTGGCAAAGATCCCGGAAGGCGAGATCAGGACAAAATTCAGTCCAATGAGCAAGGTAGCTGAGGGCGAGTCAGCGTTCGTCGTAGAGGCGCAGCGCGGTGAGCTAATCCACTACCACATCAGCAACGGCTCCAATATGCCTTACAGGCACAAGATCAGGGCACCCACAATGTCCAACCTTCTCTCACTGGTTGAGAGGCTCAAGGGAGGATTCATCGCGGATATCCCAATCGTCCTGGCAGGTATCGACCCGTGCTTCAGTTGTACAGACCGCATGGTCTTCTACGACGAGGGCAAGGACAAGACCTGGAGCTGGACTGATGCCCAGCTTAGAAAGTACCGTAAGGAGAGCTTTGAGAAATGAGCATCATTACGGAACTAGTCAGAGTCCTTCTTTTCCCGGGACTATCATTCATCCTGAGCTACACCCTGTACACGGAGTGGCTCAGCAGGAAGACCGTTGCGGCCCTTCAGAACAGGGCTGGCCCACTCCACACGGGGTGGAACGGTATCCTTCAGCCACTGGCTGACTTTATCAAGCTGCTAGTCAAAGAGGACATCACGCCCGCCGCCGCGGATGCGAGGGTCTTCAACACTACACCAATATTCATATTCGCTATCCCATTGGCGGCGACATTCCTCATCCCAATCCAGAGCATCACAAATCTCTGGGGATATGAGCCGGTCGCGGCCTTTGAGGGAGACCTCATCATGGTGCTGTTCCTCATGAGCCTCACCGTGTTAGCGGTGTTCCTCGCGGGGTGGAGCAGCGGCAACCTATTCGGAGCCATTGGAGCCACCAGGGTGGCACTGATGATGCTCGCGTACGAGATCCCACTCGGCCTAGTTGCCATGGGTCCAGCCATCATGGCTGGAAGCCTAAGTATCTACAAGATAGTGGACTGGCAAGTCGCGAGCGTAAACGCTTTCATAGCAAACCCAACCATCCCAGGCGCAGCCCTTGGAGTCGTGATGTTCATAGGAGCCGCAATCTACACGATCTGCCTACTGGCAGAGCTTGAGATGCGCCCCTTCGATATGAGCGAGGCCGAGACCGAGATCGTCCACGGATGGCAGGTTGAGTACAGCGGCGTAAAGCTGGGTCTAATCAGGAGCGGACACGACGTGAAGATGGTTCTGGCGGCAGGGCTGCTGACGAGCCTATTCCTAGGCGGTCCCACGGGCCCAATCCTACCACCTATTGTATGGTTCGTGCTGAAGACAAGCTTCTGCGTCATCATACTGAGCAACCTGAGCGCGCTGTTCGCGAGGCTCAGGATCGACCAGATGGTAGAGAAAGCATGGAGGCTCTTGGTACCATTGTCGGTACTACAGGTAATGGCAGTAATTGCACTATCGGGAGTGATCTAAGATGGCAATGCAGAGAGAACTAATAAAAAACGCCTTCGCGAAGATGGCAACCGTACTATACCCCTTCGAGAAGGTAGCACCACCTGAAGGACTCAGGGGAAAGCACGAGTACGAACAGGAGAAATGCATCGGGTGCGGCCTCTGCGCGAGGGTGTGCCCCAGTTTTGCAATCACGCTAGAGGGAGGGGTTGGCCCAAAGATGAACGGCCTGACCGTCGACCTCGGCATGTGCCTGTTCTGTGGTCAATGCGAGGAAGTATGTCCGACACACTGTCTGAGACTGACCTCAGAGTACGAGCTGGCAGTCACCAGCAAGGATGCGGCCATCCTCAGGTTCCCAAGGGAGCCACCGGCACCCAAGGTGCCAAAGAAGAAGGAAGAGTAGTTCTTCCAATTTTTTAACTATTTTTTAATTAATATTATTGAAAAAGGCTCTTGCAAGCTATTCTGAGAGCACTTGGTATAGGGTATCAGCGATAGAAACCGCTGCTTCCTCGATCTCGGTGCTCATGGGCTCGTCGAAAGAGATGGTCTTTGGCTGTATCCCCAGCAGAACCACGGGTACGCCGGTGCTCCTCTCGATATAGCTGATGAAGATGCTCAATGGCAGGCTGTGGGTCGATATAGCCTGGCCGCCGATCTGGGACCCCAGGATGAGCTTCGTCTCGCCCACCGCGCCACGGAAGTTGGCTGCATCGATGAGCATGACGTGGGTGGGATCATGTTTCTCCACCTTGCCGGTGAACGCCTCAGGGACTGTCTCGGTGTTTAGGAGCATCACGTTGTCAAGCGGCCTCTCCTCAAGCAGCTGGATGATCTTTGGCCCGATCCCATCATCGGCGCGCATGGGGTTGCCCACGCCCAACAGTACCACACGCCTCTCGCCCTCACCGAAGTATTCCCTGAGACCGTCATGAAGTGACATTACGCTACGTTGTGGGGCTGCGAAGTAAAAAGTGTTTGAAAAAATTAGAGCTGGGACGCGACCTTGTCCTTGAACTTGGCTAGCATCTCGATGTTGGACGGGATGTCCGCGTGGGGCCTGACGTTGATGACGCTCATGGTCATGCCTAGGTCCATTGCCTTCCTCCACTTCTTGATGAGAACCTCTGGGGTGCCCACGAAGTCGTTCTCGGCGATGGCTTTTGCGTCCTTGCCGTCAGCTTTCTGCTTCTGCAGGTATGTGTCATAGCCCTCCTGGGTATCGAACAGCCACACGCTGGGCGCGAAGCCGTGGATGAACACGTCATCAACGGATTTACCTAGCTTCTCGATGGCAGGATGGTACATCCCCAGTATCCGCTCGATGTTTGCGAGGTTGCCGCTGCTGTTGATGCCGTCGGCGTACTTTGCCGCTATCTTGATCATCCTGGACTGCCT
>SDBT01017956.1_pt1 | contig 11140 bp, 14 predicted proteins | sample 2277101 | NCBI WGS metagenome assembly SDBT01 (sample SAMN10404973, study PRJNA504765) | marine sediment metagenome | isolation source: marine sediment core GS10_PC15, 103 cmbsf | place: Arctic Ocean: Southern Knipovich Ridge | collected 2010 | reverse complement strand
TTTGCAAGCGAAGAAAAAGACGTTTACGAAATGCGTTTGTCGCTAACAAAGTTTACAAACGTTTATCGCGATACATCGAACTTCTGGCTGAGCTATATCCGCCGGAAGGCACCTGGGATCCAGCTTCGTGTACCCCGTACGGTTGATAAAACCGCCAGGCCGGTATGGCTTACTTTAATATGCGTTTACTCGTTCTTTTATCACTAGTCCTTATCGCTCTAGCGCCGGGTGCGGGTTTCGCGGCCGATAACGCGCCGCGCATTATTCTATATACCCTGGGCCCGGTACCCGAGGAAACGGTGGATGTTGCCGTTGACGTAGTCCATTCCGCCTACGGCTATTACGTTGAATACCGGGGAAAGGCAACCCTGCTCAACGATTACGGCCCCGATGACCGCGATGCCTACTTCGCGCGAGAGATACTGAACGATATGGACGTAATCGCCGCAGTCGAGGATACCCGGGTACTGGTTATAAGCGGCCTTAAATTGCGGCGCGCCGAGGGGTACGAAACCATCTGTGGCGGGCTATCACACTCGTCGCGCGGGACAGCAGTATTCAGCATTTATAACGCTGATAAAAACGGGGCAAGCCGTGAAGTGATTTTATCGAGAGTAATCAAACGTATCCTCCACGAAACGGGGCACGCCTCCGGCCTGCATCACTGCAAGCAGCCGCTATGTTATATGATACCGTTCAGCGACGCAGCCGGTAACGACGCAGCGCGCTTCGTCCTTTGCCCGCGCTGTTCGGGGATGCTCGAGGAAAACACCGGGATAAATTACGGGATAGCCCGTGAGTTCCTGATTAGTATTCTTATCTACGGAGGTTTAATCGGCGAGGCGGGCGACGAACGAGTGCAAATCCCGCCGCCGCCGAGCGATTTAAGCTACGACCTTACCGGTACGGAGAAACTAGAAAAACCGCCGGAGGAGAAAGCGGAATAAACCACCAATAACAAAAACGCCGCCCAAATTGGGCGGCGCGTCGTTTATCGTATTCCGTTTACGTGGCGTGGTCCTCTTCTATATCGCCGTCGGGCACGTCCAGGGCAAACCCGATATCCTCCATATCCGCGAGGTTTCCGATATCGTCATCATCATCGTCGCAATCATCCAACTCTTCGGCGTCGGCGTCAAAACCGGCGAGAGCTTTACTGATAATACCCTCGTCCTCGGAATCTCCGAAATCGTTATCGGCGTCGCCGGAATCCACCTCGCCAAAACCGTCGCGATCAGTCGCTTCCACCGGGTAAAATTGCCCGTTCACGATAAATCCGTCTTCGTCCTCTTCGACTTCGCCACAGTTAGGACAATCGTATATGCCCTGCTGCATCGTTACCGGTTCGAGCGCCGAACCGCAAACGGGACATTGAACGCAAACTTCTTCTTCCACAACCACCCTCCTGCAATCACAGCTATGCAGCCATCGTCAAACCGGGCTATTTACCGGTCGGCAGCGCTCTACTCCATCCCATCGACGAACCATCATAAAACTGAACGTAGAAAGTTAAGTCCTCGAAAGTAAACTTCGCGACGTCAACCTCTATCTCCTGTCCGCGATAATCAATTTTCATCGAGAAATTCTCTTCAGGCTCGCCGAATTCTTCTATCGACTGTTCCTGCAGAACGCCCATCGCGGCTTTTTCATCTATTTTAAATAATGATTGGCCAAGTGTGAAGTATTGTTTACTCTCATCGGTTTTACCAATTTCCCGATACGCTTTGCCCATACTGAATAAGATCTTGAAATTGTCGGGAGCCGTCTCCAACCCTTTTTCGAGATATTCCAGGGCTTTCTGGGGGTCGCGGTCGGCAAAATCGTCATCAAGGTAAATTTCTCCCAGAGCATTATAGGCATCCGAATAACCCGCGCCGCTTCCAGTATTTATAACACTCTCATATATACGGGCAGCTTCGGCGATATCGCCCTGCGTTTCGTATATCCTGGCTTGCCAGTATAAAACGTCCGGGTTCTCAGGGAATTTCTCGGCCGCATCATTGATCACCCGCGAAGCGCCGTCGAAATTATCCAGTTTCGCCGAACAGGCGATAACCTTAACGATATGCTGTTCGAGCGGAAAGTCCGCATCGAGGCTCTCGCCCGCCATATCGTCCATCTTGACTTCTATCGACAGCAAGTAGGCGTCGTTCGCCTTAACTAACGGAAGCCCTTTGTACTCGGTATCGTATACTTCCCGGTTTTCCTCCTGCCCATCCGCGTCCATTTTATACTCGACCAGAGTTCCGTCCTCATTCTTATAACGCACCGGGCCCGCCATCATCTCATAAGCGGTTCCGATAAAATACTGCGTACGGGGATGGTACGGGAAAATGTTATCAATACTAGAGAAGCCGGATATCGCTTCCTCAAACTTCGATTCGGCGGTTACGCCCGGAGGAGCCGATTCCGGGTCGTCCCGGTAACTTTTCGCATCGTTGAAAGCCGGTTGTACCGCTTTAAAGCCCTCATACCAGTACTTCTTCCGGTCTACTTTCATATCCTCGGCCCACTTCTTGACTTCCTTCTCCGTGTCCATACGCATCTCGGCCAGTACGAAGAACTCTCCGGCGCTTTTGTAGTCTTTCATCTCCGCGTAGCTTTTCGCCAGAAGGTAGTAGGCTTCGACTTCGGGTTTCTTCTCGACTTCTTTTAGAAGATTCTCGATAGCCCGCTTATATTCGCCCTGTTTAAATGCTACACGCGCACTGGTTAACTCCACGCTTGCCGCCATTACGTCAACGGCCAATATCGAAAGAGTTAATACCGCGATTATCAATATAGTTTTCGTCTTCACGAAGACTTCCTCCTTGGAATTTGTGTAATTCTACGGTTATCTATACCCCGACAATCGTCGGGATAAACGTTCGACAACATCGATAAAATACCCGGCCAAACGTATCGGCCATTGGGCGTAACAGGACTTGAACCTGTGACTTCTGCGATGTGAACGCAGCGCTCTGCCAACTGAGCTATACGCCCTCACATCCGCTATATGTTCCTTAGGCTCTAAGGAACGCGGCGATTCTTACATATTTAAAACCGGATGTCAACCGTCTAATGTTTTGACCCCAAAAGTTAGGAATAGCTATTAATCTCCGTCCGGTATTTCTTCTTTAGGAACAGGTTTATCCAAAACGGCTTTCGCCGGCATAAGGAAACCGATAACCCCGGCCAGGCCCACCAGCGTTATAGCTACCCGAAGCAGCAGCATAGTCTCCTCCCCCAGCGCCGAACCGCCCCCGGCGAAAAGCAACCCGGTGACGCCCTCGCCTATACCTATGCCACCCGGGCTCAACGGTAGCATGTTGGCGATGCTGACCAGCGGCGTTACCGCCGAGACGAAGACAAGGCCGAGTTCGCCGCGCAGCGCCAGCATAAAGAAGTATATTCCGGCGACGGTAAACCCGGCCGAGAGAATCGCCAACACTAAAACGTTCCACAGCCCTCTTGCGTCCCGGCCGCAGGCGGCGCCGGCGCCGGCCAGATTATTTAGGACCCGGTTCAACAGTTCAAATCGCGTTTTGTATTTCCTGCCCCGGGCGTAGAACATAAAGAGAACCGCCGCGGTGGATATAAGAAATATAGCAAAATTAGCGCCGAAGAAGAACAGGTTATAAGTCGTAACCCCCTCAAGCGCGATTAAAGACAAGCCGGCGATGAACCCGATGATGACTAACCCGTAGAAACCCGATAACCTGTCCAGGAATACGGTAAAAATCCCCACCTCGAAGCGTTCCGGGAAGTGGCGTTTAATATAGACCACGCGCGCCGCGTCGCCGCCCCCGCCCCCCGGCAGGACTACGTTGAAGAAGAACGAAGCCAGCATTATGCGCCACAACTCGTATCCCCCCAGCCCCACACCCTGCATCTTTAGCAGCACATCCCAACGATAGACGACCGATACGTAGAAGAGCAGCATCGCGACGAACCCGAGCGCCAGCTCCAGCGGTTTATCGGTAACGCTTCTGAGCGCGGTGAAGTCAATCAGCTTGAAATGGAGCAATAGGTAAACCGCGACGATAAGGACGACTATCTTTAACGCGGTGATTATCGCTTTCTTTATTTTACGATCTAACGCCAAAATATTCTCGGGGGGTTATATAATATAGCGCATAAATTAGCAGAGAGAAGGGGGAAGGTCAAGGAATTTAGCGAATGAGGAGTTTCCCTATTTTTCTCTAAATAGGACACGGATGAACACCGATTAAATGGATTTGCACGGATTTCTTATTGTTAACCCCGCGCGGGTGAACCTCGTCCGGATAAATCCGGAGGTTTCGAATAATCGTAACGGAGGTTCCAGCCTCCGTCGGCGCAAGGATTGCGCCGTTACAACGCGGTTATCCCGCCCTCAAAGTAATCACCGCCACCTCCGGCGGGCAGTTGAAGCGGATCGGCGGGGTAATCGCCCCCAGGCCGCGATTTACATACAGTTTAACCCCGCCGAAATCGAACAGGCCGGCGGCGTATCGCGAGCCCAGCGCGGTGGGCACTATCGGCGGGCCGACGCCGGGGATGTTGACCTGCCCGCCGTGGGTGTGCCCGCTCAATATCAACGCCGGGGGACGCCCGAAAGCGTTCGGGTGCAGCACTATATCCGGGTTGTGCTGCAGCAGTATATAGCTATCGTTCTCGGGTATACTGCGAACAACCCCGCTGATATCGCGGCTGCCCTCCCACCAGTCGTCCATTACCACCAGGTGAAGGCCGGGGACGGATTCCACTGCCTTATCCCGTAGTACGGTTATCCCCACGCCTCGTAGGGCGTCGCTTACGTAGTCTACATCTACCCAGAAATCGTGGTTGCCCAGCGTAGCGTAAATCCCCAGGGGCGCATTTAGCCCGGACAGGGCCTCGGCGCATTCGTCGGCGTAGCGGCGGCGTTTGGAGACGAAGTCGCCGGTCAGGACAAATATGTCCGGCTTCTCCCGGTTCGCGATATTGACCGCGTTCTTAATCTGAAACCCCCGGATATACGGCCCGACGTGAAAATCGCTGAGCTGGCATATCCGCACGCCGTCTGCCGTATCGGGCAAACCCGGTATCTCTACGCTTATGCGAGAAACGCGCGGCCAGAACGGCTCGACCAGCAGCGTATATATCGCCCCGTATTGCGCTCCGGGTAGCGCGGCACCGCCCGCGAGTATGCTAGCGTTCTTTAGAAAACGTCGTCTATCCATTTTATACCCCGACTCTCAAACGTTCCGGAACCAAATTGCAAAGCTAAAACCGCTCGTAGCGGCCAACTCCAGTTGGCCGGAGTGTTTGTATTAAATTAAGCAGGATATTGAATATACGGTTTTAAGTCGGCAATCTGGAGATAGCCGCTACGGGCTACCAGGATATTTATATCGTATCGTTACCCGTTATCGAACAACGGATAACTCACCGGTTCCCCGCCCGTATCTTCCTCGGGAATTATAAACTCCTCGGGAAACTCCCCCGCCAGCTTGAGCAGCAGCGAAGCCGTCGCCGCGATGTCTATCAGGTTGTGTTCCAACACCGGGAGCAGGGGCCGTCCGTCGCCGGTCTGCGAGAACAGGTTGTACATACGGGGCACCTCGGAAGAGGGCAGGTCGTCATCGCGGGCGAACCCCAGCAGATTTTCCTCGACGGTATGCAGCCTAAAATCGGGCAGTTGGCCTTTATAGCGGCGGCGGGCGATATGCAGCAGGTCGAAATGATGCGGGAAGCCGTCCCACTCTATCTGATAGCGGGCGCTCCGTTCTTCGGTCTCCGGCAAATCGAACGCGGCGCCGTTGAAGGTCACCAATGCATCTACGGATTCAATATCGCGGGCCGCCGCCTCCAGAAGCGCGCCCTCCTCGCTGATATGCTCGGCGAGATATTGACGAAGAGTTATGCCATCGGTACCGATGAAGCCGAAGCCAATCAGGAAAATAGGCATTCCGCGCAGCCCCATCGTTTCGATATCGAATGCGGCCAACGGGAGGTTGGGGGACGTTTTATCTACTTCGAAGCGGGGAACGATAGCCGGCCATGACATTTCGGCGACCAGCACGCCATCACGTCTGGTACATGGCCAGATATCGCTAATAGGTTGGATTTGCGCTTTGTCGGGAGGGGGAAGCGGCGGAAGGCCTTGCGCCTTGCGCCGCGCTATCTCGCGAAGTTTCTTTCGGAAGTCGGAAATCACGCCTTAATGCTCTAACTCCCCGAATTCCTTCTCCAGGTCTATTGTCCCGTGTTCCTCCTGCCAATCTTTCCACAGCCCGCGCTTATCGACGCGCGCCTCCTTCTCGTAACTCAGATATACTTTGGTGTCGAAATAAGAACCGGGGACGATAGCGACTTTGGCGTAGCCCTTCTCGATAAGCTCAATCCCGACGTTAATCCATTTCCCGTCTTTATCGTAGTACACAACGGCCCGTATCTGCCCCGTCGTCGTCTTCGGGAGGTCGGGGTCAACCTCTATCCTGACAGTATCCCCCAACAGCTTATCCTTCAAGTACCCCACCGCTTTATCGTAGTATTTACTCTCCTCGCCGGGGGGTTGAATCCCGACCAGACGTATCTGGTCCAATCCCTCGACGGTTACCAGGTTCGGGCCATCCACCGAAACGCATTTCGACTTGGCGAAGTCCATATCGCCCGCCGCGAACGCGGTAGCGGCGAATACGAGTATTAGTAATGCCGAATACTTTATCATTTTCCCTCCGTTAGTACTTAATTTATAGCAGAAAGCGCGCGTTTTGTCCAAAATAAAAAAACCGCCGGCCGGCGGCGGTATAATCTGCTCCGCTCGGTTATTTCGTCAATTTCTCCTCTTCGTGCAGCCAGCGGTCCTCGAAAGCGGTGGCCATGAACCACTTGAAGAATCCTTCGGCGTCGTCCTGCTTCTCTTTGGCCACCGCCGCCAATTCGTCAAACAGCTCGTTTATCAAACCGAGTTTGCCGCCGTCGAAATCCTCTTCGAGCTTCTTCTTCTTCATCAGGTAAACCGCTATCTTCTGCTTTACGTTCGCATCTACCATTTATACCACCATTGCTTCAGGTTAATACCAGTTTTCTCCGATTTATACTGACATTATAGAATGCGGGATAAGATGTGTCAAGTAAAGTTATCGTAAAAAAAGTACCAAATAAATATGCATAAATAGACGAGCCCGGTTGCCCGGGCTCGAAACGATTAGAAAGGGAGGTATACAATTGGGGTGAAGTACTTGCTTATTTTGTACGGGAAAGGGGGAAATCGTTACACGAAAAGAACAAACTTATCCTGTTTCCAGCCTTGCTCATCACCGGAAAATATCTTATTATCCTTCGGGCGATTTCGCCCTCGAAAATTCGGATATAAAACATAAAATCGGCGGGTTACTATGAATAAGAAAATACTACCGAACACGATTAAGGCTTTCGCCGGTTCCTGGCGGCTTTACCTGCTCTACGCGCTTATCGCGTCGCCGCTGCTCATAATCAACCAGGTGATGGCGACGGTCGTCTCCGGGCAACCCCCTACCGACCCCAACGTTATGATGGCGATGCTGTCGGCCTACTGCTGTCTAATCATCGGCTTGCTCGCTTTCGTGATATTCACCGTCGCGGCCGCGCCGTTCTACACGGTTGGTTTCGCCGCTTCTCTGCGCGAGGCGTTCTTCGAGCGGCCGGTAACTATTAAAGCGATGTGGCAGGCCGGAAAAAGCAAGTACCTGCACTCCCTAGGCCTGTTCGGGATTTACGTTGCCTGCATCGCCCCGGTATTTATCGTGGTAATCGCGGTTATTTTCGTCGTTATGGGTACCGGTAACCTGAGCGAAGCCGAGATGATGTCTGGCGAATATATCTATACAAATCCCATTATCCTGACTGCGATTGTCCTGGTGTATTTGATAAGCTCCGTCGTCTCCGTCTGGCATCTCTCGGCGAACAGCGCATTGGCCGCTGGCGCGGGCAAGCTGGGCGCGGCGGCGAAAGCCCCGTTCCGCTTCGCCGGTAAACTACCCGAATATGTAATCTCGTTCCTGATAATTTATCTTCTCTACGCCCTCCTCGGTATGGCGGCCAATCTCGTTCTGCCCGAGTTGGTGCCGTACGCCGAGTGGGTCCTGCTGGCGGTGAACGTCTTCATCTCCCCGGCGATATACTTATTTATGCTCTCGTTCCTGGTTGCGGTTGCGGAGGGGTATTTTGCGGGGGAGAAGGAAGAGGATTAATACAATCGTTCCGATCAACTCCCGTTGGCCGACGGCGGATGAAATCCGCCGCTACGTTCGCATAATGATACAGCCCGATTTTCAAATCGGGGCTACATTGGAAAATCGTACCGGAGCCTTTGTAGCCGACGCATTTATGCGTCGCGGCGCGGACGGAGGTCGGGAGACCTCCGTTACGAATCAATTCCTTTGTTAATCCGCGCAAATCCGTTCCTTCCGTGTTTATCCGTGTCCCATTAATAACTGCCGTTGCCAAAACCACCCCTTTCTGCTATAATCTCCCGATAATATAATTAGGAGGTGACGCCGTATGTCTACCGTTTTTTTCAATACGTTGACCCGAAAAAAAGAGGAGTTCGAACCGCTCAAGCCCGGCGAAGTGGGGATGTACACCTGCGGCCCGACGGTCTACGATAATGCCCACATCGGGAACTTCCGCACCTATATGTTCGAGGACCTGCTGCGGCGCTATCTGCTGCGTAAAGGTTATAAAGTAACGCAGGTGATGAACATCACCGACGTGGACGATAAGACCATCAAGGGCAGCAACGAGGCGGGCGTCGCCCTGGACGACTATACCGCCCAATACATCGACGCTTTCTATAACGACCTGGATACCCTGCGTATACAACGCGCCGAGGTCTATCCCCGCGCCACCCGCCACATCGAAGAGATGATTGCGCTGATAAAGGAGCTGGAGGAAAAGGGCCATACCTACGTCTCGGACGACGGGGTTTACTTCAAGATAACCAGCTTCCCCCGCTACGGCAAGCTGTCCGGTTTTGACATCGACATGGTGAAATCCGGGGCGCGCGTCGCCGTGGACGAATACGACAAAGAGGACGCCCGCGACTTCACCCTCTGGAAATTCCAAAAGCCCGGCGAACCCGGCTGGGAAAGCCCCTGGGGCATCGGGAGGCCCGGGTGGCATATCGAGTGCTCGGCGATGTCCATGAAGTATCTGGGCGAGAGCTTCGATTTACATACCGGCGGGGTCGATAACATCTTCCCCCATCACGAGAACGAGATAGCCCAGAGCGAAGCCGCAAGCGGCAAGCCGTTCGTTCGGGTCTTTATGCACAGCGAGCACCTGAAGATTGATGGCGAGCGGATGGGCAAGTCGCTGGGCAACTTCTTCACGGTGGATGATATCCTCGAAGAGAGGTATATCCCTATCGCCCTGCGATATTTGCTGCTGACCACCCACTACCGCCGCCGCTTAAATTTCACGACGGACGGCATCGAAGCGGCCAGCGAAGCGGTACATCGCTTGCAGGCGGTATATCGGCGGCTCGACGAAGAATACACCCCGCCGGACGGGGCGTCAAACGATTTAGACGACGTAATTTCCGGAGCGACGAAGGCTTTCGACGAGGCCCTGGACGACGACCTCTCCATCGCCGAGGCCGTCGCCGCCATATTCGACCTGGTGAAACCGCTCAACAAAGCGATGGACGACGGGGTATTGACTGAAGAAGGAAGGCTCGCGGCCCTCGCCGCGTTTGAGGACTTCGACGCTATCCTCGACGTTATACGACCGGAACCAGTTACTTTGGAAACGGATATCGAAAAGCTCATCCGCCGAAGGGAAGAAGCCCGCGCCGACAAGGACTTCGCGCTGGCGGATACCATCCGCGATCAACTAGAGGATATGGGCATTCTGCTCGAAGATACCGCCGAAGGGGTGCGCTGGCGGCGCAAATAGGCTAAAATCTAATAATTTAAGACTAGTTAGCGGCGGGGTTTATCCCCGCCGTTCCTATAACTATCATAGAGCATCTCACCGAAATACTCCCCCGTTTTCTACAACCAACCTTAAAAATCAGTGTTTATATTCAACAAGTGCAATAATACCGGATTTGCTATTTTTCGCTTGACAGAGATATGTCCCTCCGTTAGAATTTTGTAGGTTCAGGATATCCTAATTATTGGTATTCGTTACCAGTATCTTTCAACTCTTTACTTTAAGGAGAAACGGTTATGAAGAAGCTTCTCACAACTATAGCGCTGGCCGCCCTGCTCAGCGCTCCGGCTTCGGCGGTCGGCGTAGGTGCCGCAGGCGGTTACGCGCTCGGTATGCCGATGGGCGATTTCGCCGACACTTCAGAACTAAGTGTTATCGGTTTCGGCGGGAAAGTTATGGTTGGCGTCATACCCAAACACAGAGCTATCAAAGATTAAGGTGTGATAGTTGCGGTTCGTATTGTAGGACAGACGTGCAAGGGAATAAACCGAGGACATTTTGAAAGTAAAAAATATATTAATAAAAGGTACTGTATGGACGTACCGACTTTATACCGAAAAAGGTTTCATAAAAAAGCACCCGGACTCAACAGACTCAGCAGCACTTGCTCTCTGTGCGACTAAGGAGCTGCACTTTACCAGAAATCAAAGGGACATAGGCACCGTAAGGCATGAGGTGCGACATGCTTTTATAGCAGAGCTCTGTCTTGAGTGTGCAGATTTATCGTTACATCAATTTGAAGAGATTAATTGTACTTTCGATCAACATCATTGGGATGACATGGACAAGGTTTCCAAAAAGATTTTTGAAAACCTTGCCGATTGAATTACTCTTTGTCTGCTTTTTCTTCTTTTTTCTTTGAAAATTTACCGCCAGTTAGCTTGTCGAGTTGACGGGCGTAAGCGAGTAAAGGTTGGATTGAGTGCTCTTCTTTTGTAAGAAGTTTTCTAACCTCCTCCATGATACATACTCCTGCTTTTTCAGCAGATTTGGCCGCCTCTTTTGCGTGCTCGTTACATTCTTTTACAGTTTTGTCTTTACGTTTTACCATTGGAAAATTCTCCTTTAAAGGTTTGGGTATTTACTAGTAGCTCTATATTAAGAAAACATATCAACAGCGTCAATTACATTCGAGTGCTCAATTTCCTCATCGTCATCCCAATCTAATTTATGGCGTATAAAGGCCTCAAATTGCTCTCTCGACGACACTAAATTGGGG
>SDBT01017955.1_pt1 | contig 11140 bp, 4 predicted proteins | sample 2277101 | NCBI WGS metagenome assembly SDBT01 (sample SAMN10404973, study PRJNA504765) | marine sediment metagenome | isolation source: marine sediment core GS10_PC15, 103 cmbsf | place: Arctic Ocean: Southern Knipovich Ridge | collected 2010 | reverse complement strand
TGCGGGCGATTTATTTAAGGTAAGCAAGCTTGATCTGACACAGTTGAAGTCTATGAAGATTGCAGAGCTATACGAGATAGCCCGTGATCTTGGTATTCACGATTACGGCGGCACTCGCAAGCAAGATCTGGTTTTCATGATTCTTGAAAAGCAATCTGAAACGCATGGACTTGCATTTGCCAGCGGCGTACTTGAAGTATTACCAGATGGATATGGATTTCTCAGATCTCCAAAATCGAACTTCCTTCCAGGTCCTGACGACATCTACGTCTCACCATCCCAAATAAAAAGGTTTGGATTAAGAAAGGGTCATATAGTAACCGGACAGATCCGTCCTCCTAAAGATTCAGAACGTTTTTTCGCCTTGCTGCGTGTTGAGGCAGTAAACTTTGAAAGCCCTGAAGTAACTCGCGATAAAATCCTATTTGATAATCTTACACCCCTGTTCCCTGAAACCAAATTTCAGCTTGAAGCTTCGAAGCAATCTCCATCAATGCGTATTATGGACATTTTCACTCCTATCGGGCTCGGTCAACGCGGATTAATCGTAGCACAGCCTCGCACAGGTAAAACTATTCTATTGCAAGAAATCGCAAATTCTATCGCTGACAACCATCCAGAGGTTTTTCTTATTGTACTCTTGATCGACGAGCGTCCCGAAGAAGTAACCGATATGGAGAGGACTGTTAAAGGTGAAGTAATCAGTTCCACATTCGATGAAAAACCAGAACGTCATATCCAGGTATCATCAATGGTGATTGAAAAAGCCCGGCGTCTGGTTGAATATGGCAAGGACGTCGTGATTCTCCTCGACTCAATTACCCGGCTTGCTCGCGCTCACAACACCGTGCAGCCTCACTCAGGCAGAATCCTGTCAGGGGGTGTGGATGCTCAAGCGCTGTACGAACCTAAACGATTCTTCGGCGCTGCACGAAATATCGAAGAAGGCGGATCTCTCACTATCATCGCTACTGCTTTAATTGAAACAGGCAGCAGGATGGACGAAGTTATATTTGAGGAGTTCAAGGGAACTGGCAATATGGAACTTGTTCTCGACAGGAGACTGAGTGACCTGAGGATATATCCAAGTATTGATGTTAACAAATCAGGCACCCGTCGCGAGGAATTGCTCCTCGACGATGAAATGATTAAAAGAGTTCACATTCTACGAAGTATACTCTCTGATTATAATCCAACAGAATCAATGAAATTTCTTTTGGAACATATTAAGAACACCAAGACTAATGAGGAATTCTTCAAAACTATGAACCAGTAACTACTCAGAATCTAATACAACTTGAAAGGCGGGATTCAATACCCGCCTTTTTCAATAAAAAACATTGAAATTATTTGATTAATCTATTCGTAATTATTATATTTCGGTGTTGGATTCGCTTTCTCTTGATTTGAAGACTCGCACTGATTAAAAGCGCAATTATCTTTCTTCGCATCCGTACCACTAACAGACTACAATACGGTACAGTTTGCATCGTAATCAAAAGGCATTGAATTTACATCTTTCTCGCATCTGGAGGTCACCCATGAGCAGAAAAACCCTCACAACATTATTCCTTTTAACTTTCTTTACTGTCTGTCTATCGTCCGCCCTGGCAGCTGATTTAGAGAACGGATATATCCCGGTCTCAACGGACGTTACAACTTCGATCATCAAGGATGATGCCCTATCAACACAAGTGGAAATCAACGTCAACAGTGTAAACGTGAGAAACGTTGAATCATTGTTACGAACTGAGGAATTCACTTCAGGCATTTTCGATCCGATCACAGCATCAGCCGGCTGGCCGGAACTGCCGATGATTACGCGAACCTTATTAGTGCCTCCTAAGTCTGGAGTAAAACTGAAGGTTACAGAAATCATTTCTCGCACTGAAAGAGATTTCGATCCGTTCATCGTCCCGGTATTAGAGGAAAACACAATCACTGCTCTCTCCGGTGAACCCTCTGAAGAGTATCGCCAATGGGAAGGATTCTGGCCTGCCGAACCGGTAGTTGTCAGTAAGCCTGCAATTCTCAGAGGACACCGCCTCGTTCAGGTGACGATCTACCCGATGCAGGTCAATCCGAAAACTAATGAAGTCAGGTATAACGATAAGGTAAACTTCGAACTCACCTATGGAGGAGAAGGCGAAAACGCCTTAAGAAATCCTGACCGAATTCCACCCTCAATATATGCCAGACGAGCACTCGAAACACTCGTTGATAATCCCCGGCAGCTTCCCCGGCGTGATGACGTGCAGAGTGGAAGCTATCTGTATATTTATCCGGATGACGACGATTGGGAGGAGATCCTCCAACCTCTCTTTACCTGGCGTAAAAGGCAGGGACATAATCTTGTAACTCACAGGTTAGAAAGCAACAACCGAAATGACATTATGGCGCTAATAGAGGAAGCATATTTTGAATGGGATGTTCCCGTTGAATTTGTAACCTTAGTAGGCGATGCTGACGGCAAGATCCAATCTTCCGGTCAACATGGAGGCAACTACGGTGTCGATACGTATTACGCCTTAATCGACGGTGACGATAAATTACCGGATATCGCTTTGGGTCGCATTTCAGTCGAAACTGATAACGAACTTAGAAGAGTTGTAAACAAACTGGTTTCTTACGAAGCTGATCCCTACATGGTGGATGAAGATGGAGAGGAAGATGAGAGTTGGTTGACTCGTGGTTGCGTAGTTGCGGGTTATCCCAATAATGGTCTTGGTACTGTTCTCGTCTCAAAGTACACACGTAAAACACTTCTGGAACTTGGTTATGACGAAGTGCTGCATTGGTTTCACAACGAGGATGGTCAGATAACCGGCAACCAACCGTTCTTGCAGGAGGCATTTGAGGAGGGAATCTCATTTCTGCAATACCGCGCCTACCAGAAAATGAACCAATTACCAGTGAACGTTATTGCCGATCTTGAAAACACCGATGGTCGCTGGCCCCCTGTCGTGGCAGTTTCGTGCAACACCGGAGATTTCGTCGGTATTGACGGTCACACAGAGCTTTTCCTACGGTCAGAGGGAGGTGCAATAGGCGCTATCGGAACCTGCACACCACAAACCCGCGTTCAGTATAACAATATCATCTCGGGCGGCGTGGTAAAAGGTATTCTCAAAGATAAACTCTATGCATTCGGCTGGGGTCTGAATATGGGGAAATATGAACTTTGGCGCTCATATGAAGGCTTTGGGGCTGCATACGAGGGTTTCATTTACTGGAATAACCTGATGGGTGACGCCGGTACTCACATTCATACGGGCAAGCTGCAAAAGATTGACGTAAATCATTCCGGAAGTATCTCTCTTGGTGAGAGCATGTTCAGTGTGTCAGTCTCTGATGCAGTTGAAGACGTGATTGTAGCGGATGCACTGGTTTGTCTATACAAGGCTGGAGAGGATGGAGATGAGTTACAGGTCACCGCTTACACTGACGATGAGGGACTTGCAATTTTACACATTCCACCGGACGCTATGACGGCTGGTGAGTTGATGGTGACGGTAACCAAACACAACGTAAAAGCATATCTCGCTGAAATAGGAGTTGCGCAGAGGGACTATTTCATCGGCGCCGACGGTTGGGAGATCAACGACGGCGGAGGCGGTTTTGCCAATCCCAGTGAAGAATTTGACATTTCGTTTGATCTCAGGAACTTCGGCAGTGAAACCCCGGATGGACCACTCACAGTTGAGATTGTATCCAATTCTCCCCTGGCAGAAGTAATGCAAGGTGATTTCGAAATCGAGGATGTACCTGATGCAGGTGATGCTGTTAATATACGCAGCGGGATTTCTATTTCATCGAGCGCCCCCGACGGTGAGGTTATACTGCTATCGGTCAATACTTCAAACGATGACTGGTCTTGGAGCTCAGCAATAGCTTTTGAAGTTTACTCTCCTGATATAGAGATAGTAGAAGTCAACTTCCAGAATGAGGAGTTCGGACCGGGGCAGAATTCTGAAATAGATTTTACTCTCAAGAATGTCGGAAGAGAGAGCATTGGAGAGTTCAATGCAGCATTATGGTGCACAAGTGATAGAATCGGTCTGGTGAGGGCTGGTGCCGTTTATTCAGACCTTGATATCGGAAATTCAGCGGGAGCAGACGGAGAAAGTTTCAGAATTACTGCGCATCCATTTTCTATTCCCGGTATGTTTGTAGAATTGTTCATAGCAGTAGAAGACGAAAATGGATTCCGTGACACCACCTCCACCTGGATCAAGATTGGTGGTGATCCCGAGGATAATGATCCCTTCGGACCCGACGAATATGGCTATGTCTGTTTCGACAATTCTGACGTCGATTGGGAAATGGCGCCTGTGTACGATTGGGTGGAAATATCAGGTTCTGCACAGGGCAACGATTTCGATGGTGAGGATCTAAATCTCAGCGATACTGGGGACAACCTGGATGAAAGTACGGTCGTTGACCTCCCCTTTGAATTCCAGTATTACGGTGAAGTATTCGACGAGCTGACAATATGCACTAACGGCTGGGCAGCCTTCGGCGATCAATCGCAACTGCTTGCGTTTCGCAATCGCCGCATCGGTCAGGCTCTGGGTCCGGACGCCCAACTCGCAGTCTGGTGGGACAACTTAGGGACGGTTGGTGATAGCGAAATATTGACATATTACGACGAAGGTGAAGGTGATGATGATAGTCGATTCATCATAGAATGGTATAAGATGAGACGTCTGATCGGTGTCTCCGCGAGTGGTCCCTGGGAAACTTTCCAGATAATACTCTATGACACTCCTACCTACAGTGGTGACGGCGTTATAGTCTACCAATACAAGAGTGTTGAGAATGGAGATGGCGTAGCTCGCAATGATCATCCATATTGTACAATCGGCATCGGTAACCTCGACGATTCAGACGGATTGGAATATACTTATTGGAATAGTTTTAGTCCCGGCGCCAAATCGTTCCCCCGTAATCAAGAGGTCGAGGGAATTGCAATCAAATTCACAACAGATGCTACTTCTGGCATCGTCGGAGTGCTTGCCGGCAGGATGTTAGATGCAAGATCAGGCAACCCGATACCGGGAGCTGAAATAACCACGACACGCGGATTTTTCGCTATCACCGACGATGACGGTATATATGCCAACAACGAAATCCTTATAGGAGATGGGTATATTGTAACCGCGCATCGTCAGGGATATAATGATTCCACATTAGCAGGTGACGATGGTTTGGGATATGCTTTCGCGGAAGGCGAAACAACATGGGTCGATTTCGGTCTGCTCCACCCGGAATTCAATCTCGACAGAGATTCATTTTTGTTTCGTGTGTGGCCAGACAGCGAATTCGCAGCAATCCTTGAACTTTCCAACGACGGTAATGGACCGCTCGATTTCAGGAGTAAGTACGTTTATGTCGAAGAGGATAGCGCAGGTAACGAAGCGCCGCGACGCGATGATCCCTTGGAAACTCGACTTATCTGGGATGCTGGTGACACACTTGACAATACAAAATTACATGCTGTGGAGTTTGCCGGTGGTAGGTGGATAGTGGCAGCGGACGATCCTGACAGGATCGAACACAAATTCTACACATTCGATCGTTTGGGCAACCTCGAAGACACACTCGCTCAACCAGTTGATGGAAGTAATCGAGCCGGCATTTATGATATGGCTTACTATGATGATTTACTGTATTGTGTAGCTTATGACGACTACTTGCATCTGATAGATCCCGAAACGGGTGAAGAACAGAGTAGTTTTTTAATCAGCGAAGATTTGAGTAGATCCAAAAGCCTTACAGTCACCCACGATGGCAGAATTTTAATATCCTCAGCCACAAAACCTATTTACGTTTTCTCGATGAATGATTCAAGCCTTGTTCTTGAAGAAACTATCGAGCGGCCTTTAGATCCACGACCGGGGTTCGGAGAGTCTCAAATACGGAATTTTGGCATGGCATGGTTCAGAGACGAAGGTGAAGGCTACAATCTCTTTATCAACCATGAAGATCAGACATATCCGGAACGTGCACTCTTTAAATATAACCTGGAGAGTGGTGATATACGATTTGTCACAAATTTTGTTGATATAGATTCAAGTTATGCCCTCTTCAGAGGCAGGAGCGGTCTCTGTATCACGCCGAGGTGGGATAATTACATATTGGTGATGGCAATGGTTTTGGACGATCCCGGTCATGATGGGATCGGGGTCTTTGAAATTGCACCTAACACGTACTGGCTTGATTATCAACCTCGCAAAGGACATCTTGACGCCTCTGAGAGAGTAGATATTGAATTCTCGCTTACCACGAATGATCTGGAGTTTGGCGCTTACGGTGTAAATATTCGCTTTGCGCATAACGCAGACAGTGGCTGGGCTATGGTTCCGGTTGACCTCGACGTGGTGCCATATTCCGTAAGCGAGGAAACTTTTATACCGCTGGACTGGAGTCTTGATCAAAACTGGCCCAACCCTTTCAATCCAATGACTCAAATCACCTTCACGCTCAAAGAAGAAAGTTTGATGAAATTGACAGTCTTTGACATCACAGGACGCCAGATAGCAGTGCTTGCGGACGAACACCGCCCTGCCGGAAGTCACCGCATCATGTTCGACGCTTTGACTTTGCCTGCCGGTTTGTACTTTTACAGACTTGAAGCGGGAGATTTTGTGGCAGTGAGGAAGATGGTGCTTGTAAAATAAGTTTACAAGTCAGTAAGTTAGCGCAAGACTGTTCCCACAACAACCGGGGCAGGATCAGAAGATTACCTTAAAAGCTGCCGACCCTTTGCGGTCGGCAGCTTGGTTATTATAGATAATAGCCGTCTATCACAGAGGGTTAACAGCTCTCAGCGGGTGGGTTCAGTTCTTCCAAGTCAGCGAGAAACACTCTCTTCTGCTCCGAATCCTCAATTTTCTTCCCCCATTCCCGAGCGTCTTCGAGGTGTTCCTTGAAAGCTTCATGATCTTTAAGTTGTCCGGCAGCAACTGCGAGAGCTTTGAGGGCGTTCGCAGTTGCGAAAGCGCTCAATTCATGCGCTTCACACAACGTCAAACTCCTTTGAGCATGATAATATGCCGGAATTGGTCTTTTTACTTCAACATAAACGGTAGACATATGCCACTCGCAGCGGGCTACATCATCAGGGGCGCCAATTTCTCCCCAATGAAAAAGAGCTCCATGCGCAGCATTGATCATCTTTTGAGCCTGTTCGGATGGTCTGTCTTTCGTCTGTAATATTTGCCATGTCACTTTTGACAACCAATCCGCCATCAACTCATGACTTTCCTCAAACTTCGCTTCTCTGACTATGTCAGTCATCAGATTTCTCCTCCTTCACCATTTTACTTAACTAGTGCTTCGACACATAAATACTACTATATATAATTCCACTTGTAGATCTTTGGATTTAAGTTCAGATAATCGATCCTCGGACACCTCAACAGCGTCTGCTAACGTATCCATCGAGACTAAGCTTGCTTCGATTGATGCAGGATATCAGGTTGCGAAGGAGCATATCACAGTTGCTCGATTTCGGAGTTTGTTATCACAGCTTTCAAAAACATTTGTTGAAAACAAACTGGAAATCGGTGATATGACTGTTAAAGCACAAAATCTCCTTAGAGAGGAAGGAATCAACGAAAGCCTGCTAAACATTATGGAGGGCATGAATCAGCTATTCTCTACCCCTTTACAGAATCAGGAGTTTGCTGAATATATTTCAGCATATTTTGTCTTTAGGACGAAAGGTCAATCTCATTCAGATGCAATCTTGGATCTGAAGGCTATCCTCCAGGTGTATAGTGTCCACTAAAACTATATCTCTCTCTTTTTGAAAACTTTACTCCAATTTCATCATCTCGTCAGACAATCACCCCAAATGGATCTTTCATGTATTCGGTATCCACTCTTACCCATAATAGACCATCTCCGGACGTATAGTTCAACGGCGGCTTCTGCCTGCCGGGCAGGTGCTCGGAAGGCTTGTCATTGATGGAAATGGGCTTGCTGAGGGGATGTATTTTATCAACCTTGCGAGCGGGCAATCTGTAACAACTGAAAAGCTGGTACTGGTGAAATAGATGCAGTTAATGCTGTCACGTGACAGCACAATCCGCAATCCGCAATCCGAAATTACTTCAATAACACAGCTTTCCTGATAGACGTTTTTTCACCTGCGTTTAGTGTTAACAGATATACTCCTGAAGGCAAACCGGTCGCATCCCACCCTACCGAATGACTACCAGCATAATATACATCAGTGTTTATTACAGCAACTCTTCTCCCGGCTAGATCATAGGCTTCAATCTGAATATGTGATTCTCGAGGCAGCGTGAACTCGATCATAAAGCGGGAGTTGGAGGGATTGGGGGAGACCTGGGTGATGGAGAACTGCTTTGGGAATGCAGTTTGTTCGTAATTATCTTCAACATCAAGCACAGTAAGATTGACTGAGATTAGCGTCTTACCTCCCTCTGCATTGTGATGAAAAGTCAATTCTCCCGGGTAAAAGATCGGCAGGAGATCCCTTGTGAAAATGGAGAGGTTCAGATCCTGAGAATTATCAGCTTCGATTTCACCTTCACTCATGTCGAGCCAGAACCAATCTTCCAGCATATCAAGTTGAGTGACGACAATTGCATCCTCACGAAAGTCGTTGACTATGCTGATCATGACGGTGCTGTAAGGATCGTAACTGTCAGTAATATATATGCCTTGTGTCTGAGCGGATATTGGAAGTTCATAATTTTTCACAAACTGATTCTCGCCGGTCTCAATGTCGAATTTTACAATATCGACAAAACCGGGATTGCCCGGATCAAATGCATAAATGCAAAAATTATCGGGATCGTCCTGCCAGTATGCAAGGCTGTAAATGCTGAAAAAACTGCGTCTTCGTAATGTATCGATGATGTTGCCATCAGAATCGAAACTGTAAATGTCTGAGCCCGGCTCCGCAATCCATAGTTTTTCGTTGCCGGCATCCCAGGTCATCGCCAGAGCTGTTCCTCGTTCGAAGGGCAGAGCCCACCTCGCCTCTATTTCGCCTTCAAAGCTAAACCCAAAAACACTATCCTCTGCCACCCCCCAGATCAATTCACCATCCCAAGTCAGATCTTCGTACGCTAATAAACCTTCAAACGGCTGATCAAAGCTACTCAGCAGTTCGCCTGTTTTGTTAACGATATAGATTTGCGAAACGCCGTTATCATTTTCCCAGCGGTTTCTTCCGCTGATTATGAACAGACTGTCAATGTAGGTAACCGCGAGTAGACTCTCATCCTGAACGGAATCGCTGACAGCGAGCACCAATCTTGTTTCCCAGGCTTCAAAGTCGTAGTCCTCTATCATTCCGTTTTCCGATTTCCAAATCAACAATCCATTTCCATCGTTTTCCAACCTGAGAGGTACAGTTGTTGAATCACTCATGTTTAATTCGGAGTTAATTTCATATGCAGAAATATGGAAATTCGGATGCAGGAGGTAAAAGTCAAATTCAAGAGAATCGTCTTCTCGTATCTGCTCTTCAATTAATGAAGAGTTATAACCTGGTTTGGAGGCAATCAAACTAAAATCACCCACTTCAATCCTGTCTATCTCCCAGAATCCGAGTTCGTTAGTATAAGTGGAAATGCTCGCATTCGTAGAAACAACTGCTGAGTCGATAGGATCGTCCGTCCCGGCATCATAAACATACCCCCAGGCAATTCCTGTTTTTACAGGTGGGAACGCTCCGATGTCAGTTCGGCTGCTATCCGGATCGAGCCTGAAATCGGGATCTCCGGCATCAACACAAGGACTGTTTGAAAGTATACGGAAATCACCCAGCTCAGGAGCCCAGAACAAGGGATTTTCACTTATAATGGTCTCGTTATCGCCGTCGTAGTTCTGAATTGAGCAATATTCGGCAATATCGGACCATATATCCTGTTCAAGAGTGTCCTGAATTCCCCAGATGATTGAGTTGGTAATGAAAACTCGATCAGGATCATTGTCTAAAATAAGCTGACCTTCTTCTCCGCCTTCCCTGCTTTGGATAATTGTCGAATGATCTATAGTAAACGTATAGCCTGAATGGTGGATAATTGAATTTCTTGCATTTTCATCGGGAAACTCATTAATTAAGGTATAATCAATGATGAGCTGTCCGAAGTCATTTGCCATTACGTTCCCACTACTGCCCTTGTTAGCGTCGAATATACAGTGCGACACAGTTACGCGACTATCGGAAATATATAAACCGGAACCGCTAATACCTCCCTGATCCATCTCGTTTTCTGATATGCTGCAGTCGTCTAACTCGATTAATGCGCCGCTGGAAGCATATACTCCACCGCCTCTTGATCCCGAGCTGTTCATGTCTATATAGGAGTCAAATACAAAAACATCAGATGTAAAGACAGATATACCTCCTCCACTATAGTCAGACCTGTTTTCGCGGATTATTAATCTTCTAAAAACAGTTTCAGAGTTGCCAGTCACGTGGATACCTCCGCCATTTCGATCTGCATGGTTGTTGAGAATCTTCATGTCGGAAATAATTGGAAAACTATCTCGAATGTAGATTCCGCCTCCATAATCCGTTTCGCAATCCCTCACCGTAAATCCCATGAGCAGAGAGTTTCTATTCTCATTGTTATTAAAAACGAATCCGCTTCTCCCTTCCGGTTCACCACCAACAATTGTTGAGTCGATGTAAGAAATATCTCCAGTGGTAAGCAGCAGACTGGCAACAGTGATTCCTTTTCCACGAAAGGAGATCGCTCCGTCGTATGATCCCGGATGGACAAGAACGGTATCTCCATTCTCAGAGCTGTCGATAGCTGTCTGGATAGTTTGGAAGTCTTCAGGGACGTTGAGGATGCTCGCGGACAGGGAGGAGAAATAAAAAAAGATTAGAAGATAAACAAGTCGAATTGGAGTATAATATCTCATGTCTGGTCCTCCGCAAAAAAGTTCAATGATGATAGAAGATTATTGTGAACGCGGTTATTGGACTGAACGAATATAATGAAAGTTAATGAATAATATTGTTAATCGCAAGGAAATAGTGATGGTGAACAGAGATAAATATCCACGTATTTTGAATTATGGATTGCGGATTGCGGAATTCAATTGTAGATTGCTGATTGTTGATTGTTGATTGTTGATTGTTGATTGT
>SDBT01017954.1_pt1 | contig 11141 bp, 13 predicted proteins | sample 2277101 | NCBI WGS metagenome assembly SDBT01 (sample SAMN10404973, study PRJNA504765) | marine sediment metagenome | isolation source: marine sediment core GS10_PC15, 103 cmbsf | place: Arctic Ocean: Southern Knipovich Ridge | collected 2010 | reverse complement strand
CACCCGGCCGCGGTGAAAGAGCTCGAGGATTGGGAGCTGGCGGAGCGCATGGAGCGTATCCCCGCCGCCCGGAAGTTCATCGGCTACCTCGAGGACGAGACATTCGTCCGTCGCACGAAGGGCCGAGATGTGCCTGGTTGGAAGATCGTCCACAAGAAGGCCAACCGGGTCTGGAAAGAGGGCGCCGAGGCTGCCGTCGTTGCGTCTATCGGTGAAGACGCAGCATATACGCGCAAGTTCCGCACGCCGGCCCAGGTCGAGAAGCTTGGCAAGGCCGGTAAGACGCTGGCGAAAGAACACGCTTACAAGCCGGAAACAGGCTTGACCCTGGCCCCCGAAAGTGATAGAAGGGGGGCTGTAGCGCCCCGGACTATCGAAGAAGTGTTCGGGGATATAACCTAAATTGCTGACATTGAGGAGATTGCAATATGTCATCGAATAAATCCGAAATCGTTGTTACGCCTGGGTTCAGGATGGTATGGCCCAACCTGTTCGAGCCCCGCGCGTTCATGCGCGACGGCAAGCCTACGGGCGAACCCAAGTACAGCCTGACCATGCTGTTCGACCCGGAAGACATCAGTGGCCTGAAACAGGTCGCCGCCAAGGTCGCGCAGGCACAGTGGCCGGGCAGAGACCTGAAGGAACTCAAGTTTCCGTTCAAGAACGGTAACGCCCTGGCCAAGAAAAAGGCCGACGCCGGCAAAGACGGCAGTTTCTACGAGGGCAAGGTCGTCGTCAAGACGTCCGCCAAGTTCGCCCCCGTCGTCGCAGACATGAAGCGCAAGGAAATCCTGGACCCCAAGCGGGTGTATTCTGGCGCCTATGGTTACGCCGAGCTCAACTTCGTCGCCTACCCTGGCGTTGGGGGAGGGCAGGACGGCGTGACCTGTTACGTCAACTTCGTCATGATCTCAGACCGCAAGGGTGACCGCATTGCCGGCCGCAACATCGAAGACGTGTTTGCTGGCATCGACGGAAGTGACGTCAACACTGACGTCGGGGGCGATGCCCTCGACGACGAAATCCCGTTCTAACCCGCGGGAGTAGGAACCGGGGGCAGACACCAAGGGCCGGACACTACCGGCACTGCCCCCGGGACCAAAACATGGTGAAAATAACAATCGACTTCGAGACGTACAGCGAGGCCAACCTGAAGAAGGTCGGCGCGTGGAAGTACAGCGAGCACCCCTCGACGGACATCATCTGCATGTCCTGGGCCGTCGACGATGGTCCTTTCGAGGTGTGGGTGCCGGGGTGGATATTTCCACGCCGTTTTGCACACGCTTTACGTCTTTCTGACACTACTGTCGAAGCGCACGGTTCCATGTTTGAACGCGCCATATGGCAGAACGTGGCCCAGCCAGGGTACAGTTGGCCTGACATCCAGCCCCAACAGTGGCGCTGTACCATGGCCGCGTGTGCTTACAAGGCCATCCCCCTTAAACTTGAACACGGCGCCAAGGTCCTGAAGCTCGAGAACCAGAAGGATATGGACGGTCACCGCGTGATGCTGCGGATGTCGAAGCCTGACAAGCACGGTAACCGGGACGACGACTTCGCCCGCACTCAGGCCACCTACGGGTACTGCGGCCAGGATGTGGAGGTGGAGCGCGAGATGTCCGGCGTGGTGGGTCCACTCCCGCCGCAGGAGCTCGCACTGTGGCGCCTCGACCAAGAGATGAACGAGCGCGGCATCCAAATAGACCTGGCCGGCGTACAGTCGGCACTCGTTGTTGCCAACAGCATCGAAACCCGGTACACTGAAAAACTCAAAATTCTCACGAACGGAGAAGTTCCGACTGTCGGGTGTATCGACAAACTCGTGAGGTTCTGCGGCTCGAAAGGCGTTGACATTCCGAACCTCCAGAAGATCACGGTCGCCGGGGCCCTGGCCGGGGACATCCCCCCAGTAGTCCGGGAGGTCCTCGAAATACGCCAGGCCATCGGCCGGTCCAGTACCAAGAAGTACAACGCCATGCTGCGGGTCGCGTGCGCGGATGGCAGGGTCAGGGGTCTTGTCCAGTACCACGGCGCCACGACAGGAAGGTTCGCCGGCCGGCTCATACAGCCTCATAACTTCACGCGGGGGGTCTACAAAGTAAACCCTGACGACCTGGTTAGTGCCATAAGGCAGGAGGACCCGGAACTCCTCGACATGATCTACGGCAGCGCTATGCAGGCAGTCTCCGACGCTGTTCGCATGATGCTCGTCGCCGGCCCGGGTAAGACCCTGGTAGCTGGGGACTATAACGCCATTGAAGCCCGGGTTCTGATGGTCATGGCTGGCGAGGACGAGGCGGTGCGCCTGTTCGCCTCGGGGCAGGACATCTACCTCGATTTCGGGTGCGACATCTACGGCCGGACGATAACTAAGGAGGACGACCCGGAGGAGCGGCAGATAAGCAAGCACGCGGTCCTCGGTCTCGGGTTCCAGATGGGGGTCGACAGGTTCATCGAGCAGGTCTTCACGAACAGTGGGGGCACCATCGTCCTTGAGCGAGAGCTCGCTGAACGTATCGTCCACTACTACCGGAAGGTCAAGTACCCTCGAGTGGTCAACTTCTGGTATGGCCTCGAGCGGGCCGCTTTGCAGGCTGTCCACACCGGAAAGCCAGTGGGGTTTCGAGACGTGGAGTACGAGATGCAAGGAAACTGGCTCGGGTGTCGCCTGCCAAGTGGTCGGCGCCTGTGGTACCGGGACCCAGAAGTCCGGATGGAGCCCACCCCCTGGAGCACCGAGGAGGAGCCTGACATCCGCCCAGTCCTGCACTATTACGCGCAGCGCGATGGGCAATGGCGGGACATCCAGGCTTACGGGGGCCACCTGACGGAGAATGTCGTCCAGGGCACGGCCCGGGACATTATGGTACATGGCATGTGGAGTGCCGAGAAGGCCGGGTATCCCCTGGTGCTCACCGTTCACGACGAGCTCGTGGCCGAGCCCCCCTCTTGCATGGCGGGGGTGCAGTCCCCACGTATGTTCGAGGAAATTATGGAAGACCTGCCTTCCTGGGCGAGTGGGTATCCCATCGCTGCGGAGGCTTGGTCTGGACAGAGGTACAGAAAATGAAGATACTGGCACTTGACTTGGGGTCTGTCACCGGCTGGGTCGTCGTCGAAAACAGCCAGGTCCTAAACTGGGGGGAACAAGAGTTTCCAGGTGTAAGGACAGAACGGCTCTGGAAGTTTCAAGACTGGCTTCATCGCATAATCCATGAGTTTTCGCACGTTGATGTCCTTATCTTTGAACGCCCTTTCTGCCGTGGCCTCCATGCCACCAGGTCTCTGTGGGGTATGGCCGGCGTGGCAGAAGCTGAAGCCCATGGACAAGGCATCACGTCTCTTGATATTGTGCCGTCGACCCTGAAGAAGTGGGCCACCGGCAGTGGTCGGGCCGACAAGCAGCGTATGATTGGTGCCGCACAAGTCCTGATCTATCCAGATAAAAGAACCCTGCGTGAGCACGAGGCCGACGCCATCATCCTCGGTCTGTACGCCGCCGAGAACATCAAACCAGGAGAGTGACATGACCGCAAAGGAATTTGCAGAGCTCTACCGAGAGAAGGGCACCATCAGGGCTGTGGCCCAGGCCTCTGGCCTCAGCTACCACAAGGCCCATGAGGTGTTCACGATTGCCGTCGGGCGCAATCTCATCATCCCCCGAAAACACGGGGGACAGACGCGGGATGATAACAAGGCGGCAACCCTCGTCGGTAGGGTCAAGGCCCTCGAGACGTCCGAGTTCGCCGTGCCGCCGAAGGGCAAGGTCAAGCGGTACATCCTGACCTGCGCGCAAAACAACACGAGCCTCCACCCGGAGCTCTGGGAAAACCTCATGGCCCTGGCGCGGCACTACGACGCGCAGGTCATGATCTCCCGGTTCGTCTACGACAAGCGGTCGCAGTCCGCGGACCTCGACAAGAAGGTAGCCACGGGCAAGACGGCGAAGGAGCAGGCGGGGATCGAATGGGACCCCCAGGTCCACCCGTACCTCGCGGACGACCGTGTCGTCCTAGCCCCTGGCCTCGTGTGGTGCGGGGAGCAAAACATACTGCCGACGGCGGTGCGCCCCATGTCCGGTCTCGACGCTTACACCGGGCGCAAGTCGAGCATCATCCCGCACGTCAAGTTGGCCATGGTCAGCGTCCCCTCGGGGAAGCACGAGGCCACGAAGTTCATCTACACGACAGGGACTGTGACGCAGCGCAACTATATCCAGCGGAAGGAGGGGCTCAAGGCCGAGTTCCACCACTGCTACGGAGCACTCCTGGTCGAGGTCGACGGAGAGGGTGACTGGTTCGTCAGGCAGCTAAACGCAGACAGCCGCGGCGTTCTCCATGACCTCGACCTTCGTGTGAGCAAAGGGCGTGTGACTGACGGTCACGCCGTCGAGGCCATCTCGTGGGGAGACATCCACGCCATCCGCCTGAACAAGATAGTCGCCGGCCTGGCCTGGGGTTTCGGTGACGGCTTCGGTAACTACGGTGGTATGGAGGGGGTTCTCAAGCCCAAGTACCAGTTCATGCACGACCTTCTTGATTTCCGGGCCAGGAACCACCACGAGATCAAGAACCCCCACAAGATGTTCAAGCGGTGGGCAGAGGGTGAGGACAACGTATATGAGGAGCTCCACGTCACGTTTCAGTTTCTCAAGAGGGTAGCGAACCAGGCCGCCGGCCAGGTTGTTGTCGTCGACAGCAACCATGACAATGCCCTCAAGCGATGGCTGAGTGAGGCCAGCTACAAGACGGACCCCGGCAACGCACTCATCTTCCTGGCACTCGAGACCGCGATCTACAAGGCAATGCTGGCCAAGGATGACTGGTTTCACCTCCTGGAGTGGGCGGAGGTCCACGTCACCAAGGGGGTGTCCGGCGCCAGGTTCCTCCGCGAGGACGAGAGCTTCATCATTTGTCCCGATGCGAATGGGGGCATCGAGTGTGGGATGCACGGGCACCTCGGCCCGAACGGGAGCCGGGGTGGTGCCACCTCCTTCGCTCGTATGGGCCGCAAAGCCGTCGTCGGGCACACCCACCAGGCTGGCATCACGGACGGTGTCTACGTGGCCGGCACGAGTAGTAACATGGACCTGGAGTACAACAAGGGTCCAGGGTCCTGGTCGCACTCACACGTCGTGACCTACCCCAACGGGAAGCGTGCGATCATCACCATGTGGAACGGGAAGTGGAGGGCCGGGTGATGCAGACACGTAAAGGCAGTGTGCTTGAGGTCCTTCTCAATATAGGAAGCGGCTTTATTGTAGCGATGCTTACGTGGCAATTGCTCGCCGCGCCCCTGTATGGATACAAGGTGACACTCTACGACAACGTGGGGTTAACCACCATTTTCACCGTCGTCAGTATGGTGCGTACCTACATTTGGCGGCGGATTTTCAACCACTACATCGTTAAGAAGGAGCATTAACTGTGTATGAGAGAAAGTATAAAAATATCGTTGTTGGACAACCGGCAGAAACTCTCGGTGTCACCGGAGACCCGAAGAGGGAGGCCGGGGCCAAGAAACTCAGTTACATGAACAGGTCACTTGTCGCCCGCGCCCTAGTCAACTACGTCATGGAGGGTGGAGCCGACGAGTACGGAGCGTACAACTGGGCGCAACATTCGATGAAAGCGTCCACATATTACAGCGCCATCAGCAGGCACCTCGATTTGTGGCTCGGTGGGCAAGACAACGACACGAAAAGTGGCGTCAACCACTTGGCCCACGTTATCGCGTCCTGTGAAATCCTCATCGAGCAACAACATCTCGGGAAACTCATTGACGACCGCCCCAAGGACCTTGCTGACTTAGCTAAGGTACTCGGGGCCCTGGCGATGAAAAAGAAACTTGACAAATAAGGACTGAGTTCCTATGTTAAGGTCTACGTCTTGTTCATCATGGTTTAACCTTCTACGGGTCGGCCGAGATACCGGCCGACCCTACTTTTCTGGAGATAGGGATGACAGAATTGCGCGGCGTACTCAAAGCCGCAGTGGTATTCACTTTCGTGTTTCTCGCCGGCTGTGGCTTCACATCGCAGGGCAACATCGTGCGCCAGGCCATATCCGCCGGCACAGCTAGGGCGGCTGAGGCGGGTCTTCAGAACGCCGAGTGGTTCCTCTGTGAAGCCGCTCCCATCGGTCCGATCAAGCGGCGCTACGCCGGTGACAAGGCAGACGCCTACAACAAGCTCTGTGACAAGGGTTCCGCCGATGACATCGTCACCCCGAGTACCCCGTAAGGACGACGACCCCCGGGTCTTCTACAGCCGCGACGTTAAAGTCGCCTGGCGCAACCATCTCTCCAGGTTTGAGCTCATAGAGCCCTTCGACGTCCTGTGGGTGGACAGTGAGGGCGAGACCATGGCCCAGTTCACGGTCGCAGCCGGTCTCCTCACCGATGGCCCCAGCATCCCCAAGCGCCTCCGGAGCATCGTCCCCTGGTACGGCCACCACTTCCAACCCGCCGTCACACATGACGACTGTTACAAGCACCACCATGGGCTCACCCGTGCTCAGGTGGACCAGATGTTTCTCGATGGCATGAAGGACGAGGGGGTCTGGTGGGGTCGGCGCCACATTATCTACCGCGCTGTGCGCCTGGGCGGAAGTTTTTCGTGGGTATCAGAAGACCGGGAGGCCGTCAACCCCTTCCCAAGTGACTGGAACCCTCTGGGGTGAGGCTACAGAGCCTTCAGGGTGTCTTGGGTAGGTACATAGCTGAATATACAGAGAAGGCTATCACAGCACGCCCTCTGGGAGCCCCACCCCTAGCGTCCTAGTCCTAGCCACCCTGCCAGTCCCCCGACCGCCACCGAGATCACGGACGTCGCTCCCACCAGCTTGGCCCGGGTGCGCTCGAGCGACCCCACTCGCTTTGCGTGGTCGTCGAGCCGCTTGACGCTTACCGCGTGATTTTCTCTGATGTCGTTTCTGCATCCTGTAACTCCTTCCTCGACACGAGCCACTGCGGCCATGAGTTCTGCGAGCTGTGTATCCACACTGTCACCTGCTGGTTTTGATGGCGTCGAGTTCAGCCCGTGTGGTGAGGCTCTTGGCCACCAGGTGTGTAGCCAGTTCTTCCGCACTCAGCGGTGCTTCTGACTTGGGTGGGCGGATTGGTACCGGAGGAGCAGTGAAATCTCTGCCGTCGTAAGACCAGCTGACTTCCGGTATCGGTGTCACGCCGGTAATGTCCACCCATTTTAAAGCCGGGGAAACAGGAAACTCAGCCGGTTCGATCTGCACCACTTTGTTATCGAATATCAATGCAAACAACATTAGAAATACTCCCACACGATGACGATGCCATCGGCACCGGCTCCACCAGCTTTGGCACCGCCGGCATTTCTCTCATTGGCACCAGAGCCCCCTCCACCATATACACCACCGGCGTTCCCTGCGGCTCGATCCGGTGCGATAGCACCACCGCCCAGATGACTGCTACCGCCCAGAGCTAAACGTGTGATCTCGGCGGAATGAACTTCACCGCGATTGCCGCCATTGCCCTTGATGTTGATGTCTCCATTGCTACCTATGCCGCCGATGCCGCCAGCAACACCACCGTTGGCCGCACTTGAAGGCGCCCCGTCTCCAAACCCGCCACCAGTGGCGCTACAGAAAGCTCCGAAAGAACTCGTGCCCCCTGCGACCCCATTGTTGTCGCCCGCCGCACCACCCGCGCCCCCGACGCCAACCGTGGCGGTTTCTGTATCACTGAGGGCGCTCGCCTCAAGAAGTTCCCTGGTATAGCCGCCGCCACCGCCGCCACCGCCTTCGGCAGCTTCACTGGCAGCGGGATTAGCACAGCCCCCACCACCACCGCCGCCAGCTTGAACCTCGGCAACGATGCGCTTGAGCCCCTTCGGTGGGATATAAGTGTTGGCGCCTGTGGTCTCGAAAACCTGTACCGAGCGCAGCTCACCATCTGTCTTGACAGACGGAGTGGGCCTAACTCCGAATGTGGGATGCAATCTTCCCATACTAGAAGTCCGTGTATTCGGCGTAGGCCATCGCATTTTGGTCAATGTGATGGGTGATGCCGAGTTTGTCGAGAGCTGCCATCCGGATCGCCGTGTCTGGATCGGTCTTGTCGACCATGGTGATGACTGCCTGGATGGTGGTCGCAGCCTGGGTATAGGCGACCTGCAAGAACTCCTTGACCATGTACCAGTCGCCGGTCCCGCCAGGCTGTATCCACAGGACCACCTTCTCGAGAGCTGACGTCTCCTGGCTGGCGTAGACTAGTGATGTCACTAACGAACCGTCAGCACCGGCCGTAACGATGATAGTAGGTGCGACGGTAGCGGGCAACAGGGAGGTGTCTTCCGACACGGCGTCGAATACGATGCCTGCGGTCTTGGGTGTCTGGGGAAACACCGGTTTGAATGTCAAAGCCATTGCAGTACTCCTTTAAAGAGCGTGATTAAATAGTGTGAGGGCTTCTGCTACATCGAAGTCAGCCTGACTGGGAATGTCTGTGTCAATGACAAGTCCCAAATTTGTGCGGGCCGCGGCAGCAGTTGCAGCGTTTGTGCCACCGTTGGCGATAGACACGGGAATGGCCACGACAGTCGTGTCGATGTCGCTTATGGCCTTGTTCTCGAACTCCGTCGTGGTTTTCCCGACGAGAATTTTGTCAACCTCTGGGTCCGGGATTGTCGGGCCAGTGAGGGTTGAATTTTTCTTCAGCTTGACGGCCCGGTCCACGAGGTCGAGTGTCTCCTGCTCGATGCGCGTGAGCTTGTCGAGCGCAGTCTCATTGACTTCTGCCGGAAACGGGTCATTGGGCTGGTAGTCTGTGGATTGCGTCTTAGGCGTCACCCGCTCTATCACAAGGTTCTCGAGCGCCGGGCCCGGGGGGGCCACGTTCATCTCGATAGTACCAGTAGCTCCCGAGCCACCCGTCACCGTGTAATCCGTGGTAAGGGTCTGGGGGGTCTCTACCCCTGTCGCAAGCACGACCCGGGTCACAAGCAAGTCCCCCGCGACATCGAATGAGAAGTCGAACGGGAACGACGTGGTCGAGCCGTTAGGGGCCTTGACGTTACGGGCTGTGGTGGTAGAGACGGTCATTTATTCCTCCTACAGGAAACCATACACGACTATGGCGTCGGTAGCAAGCCTCTCTTTGACGTCCGCTTCTTGCGGGGCTGCTTCTTAGGGATACCCAGCGCCCGGGCCGCCCCCGCCTCCACCTGGTCGAGCAGAGCACGCAGGGCGAAGTGGTTCTGGGCAGGGACTAAGCGCCGGAGCCTGTGAAGGTCTGACTGCACCACGTCCCCCTTGACAAACCCGGTCGCGGCGTCCGAGGCGTCGATCAGAAGTCCGGCAGTAGGCCCGAGAAGCTGGGACAGCCGGCCGCGGGAGGCGAACCTGCTCACCGGCTCCCCGGTGACAAACTTCGTGGGGGACGCACCGAGAAACTTCTCGGACAAGGCATCAAACTCGTAAAACATTGTCGCCACGCCGGCGCGGTCGACCCCCTCGTTTATCCACTGGAGGGGGGTCCGGTCCTTGTCCCTGTTAGCCACCACGTCACGGAGGTGGGTGCCCAGTACGCCCATACCTACCATAACCATGAGGCCGTTCAAGGCCGCAGCGTCCCGCATCTGCACGCCGGAGATGAGGATGCGTTGAGTACTCGCCATGGCAAACTTCTTGAACTGGAAGACTGTCTTGCCCCACTCCGTAGTAGTCCACAGGGGGCTATCTGCGGCGCCGGGGGTAATGATCGTGTTGTCTACGTCCGTCAGCACCGCATTGCGGAGAGCAGCCTTGGCCTCACTATCCGTCCAAGCTTCGATGTTGGCCAGGGTGATGTCTCCGTTCCGCTCCCAATGCTCCGCCTGACCGGCGATACGCCGGGCCTGCTCCTCGCTGATGCGAGACCGCGCGAGCCGGGTGAGGTCTCCCTTCGATACCTTCTTGCCGGCGGCCAGGCGCTCGACCGTGCGAAGGATGCGGGTCGTCACCACCATAGAGGTGACCCCCTTCATCATCGTGTTCCACTGGTTGATGAGGGCGATGTTCCCGAACGCCTGTCCCGCCCGGTCGACGGCGTTTTCGAACCGGGTCTCCGACACGAACCTGTCCCCCAGGTCCATGATCGCACGAATGCGCTGGCTATTGTACATGTCCAGGGCCGTCCCGAAGGACTGCGCCTCCCGCAGGGCCATCCTGGTGGCCTTAAACCCGGTCGCCATATCCGTGACCAGGGCACCGAAGGTACGCGCGAGCCCCTCGTTCATCACGAGGATGCCGACGTCGGGAATAGACGAGAGGAGGACCTGCCCGAGTAGGCGGGTGAAGTTGAGGGTCCTGGCGAACTTGCCCATGCGCCGGAGCCCCTCGTAAGCGGGGTCCGTGGCGGCCCTGACGGTCCCCCTGACGTTGTTGTACAGTCCCTCGATCACGGCCGACTGGCGCTCCCCCTCCGCCTGTATGGCAGCCTTCTCCTTGGCCCCCTTGGCGGCGGCGACCTCGGCCCGCACCTCCAGGTTCAAGTCCTGGAGAATGTCGTCGAGGACGTCCGCCTTGCCGAACTCTCGGGCGAACTCGATTTCCGTCACCATGGTCCGGACGTAGCGGCTGGACACCTCGATGACGTTACTCTCGAGGAACGGCAGTATCTCCTCGTCGGGGATGAGAAACGTCCTCTCCTTGAGGGGTCCGCGGAGCCTCGGGATGCTGACAAACGGTATCCTACCCGCTGGGTTCCCGAGGATGGTGTCCATGATGTCCGAGGCGATGTCCCTGTACTCTGCTTCCGCGGCGATGGCCTCCTCGGGGATGTTGTTTCGTAGCCACGCCTCGACCCTGGCCAGGAAATCGTCCGGCCGGGCGCGCATGGCCGCCCTGTTGTAGACCCTGTTGAAGTACGTCAGGGCTGTCTTCACGGTGACGTCTTCGGGCAGGAGCCCCTGGACCTTAGCCTCCTTCAACAGCGGGTCATATACGTTCTTTCGTATATTTCTGGCGGCCTTGGCCGCCTCGGGGACGGAGCTGTCGTCACCTCGACGCATCGCCTTGCCGACCTCGTTTTGGAACTCTGTCCGCTTCAGCCGCCCGCCGTTCTTCTGGTGCTCGCGGAACATCGCCCGGTCGATGGTGACGACATCCCTGATGATGGCGTTCGAGACC
>SDBT01017953.1_pt1 | contig 11141 bp, 9 predicted proteins | sample 2277101 | NCBI WGS metagenome assembly SDBT01 (sample SAMN10404973, study PRJNA504765) | marine sediment metagenome | isolation source: marine sediment core GS10_PC15, 103 cmbsf | place: Arctic Ocean: Southern Knipovich Ridge | collected 2010 | reverse complement strand
ACCCCCCCGGGCAGATTGCTAACATAGACGACCTAGAGTCCCCCTGGCACGTCGTGGACCCTCTAAAGTACGCCAAGGGTGCTGGCCACGGGTTCATGAGCAAACGGCGGCCGGCGGCACCCGTACCAGCTCGAGGGGATGTCCCTATACGTGCGGCTTTCGTGCTGGCCCCAGTGTGCTAGGACGGAAGCTCAGACTTCGAAACGCAAAGCCGTTTGTTGACGAAATTGAGTACCGCAAGCACTTATGGCATCAGGAGAATCCAAATCATAGATGACAACTTGACGTTCACGAAGGAGCACGCTGCCGAAGTGTGCGAAGAGATGCTCCGGCGCTGGCTGGACATCACCTGGTCATTGCCCAACGGCGTTGGGCCAGACCGCGTTGACCATGAACTCCTGAAGCTCATGAAAGCAGCAGGATGCTACTATCTGGCGTTTGGTATTGAGTTTAGCTCTGAGCGGATGTTGGGCCTCACCAACAAGCACTTATCACTTTCCAAGACCGAGGAACCTATTCGCCAGGCCGCGAGCATGGGATACATCACGTAGGCATTCTTCATGATGGGGCATCCACAGGAAACAAGAGAGGATATCCCTGAGACGCTGAGACTCTCCCGACGATTGTCTCTAGATCGCATGTTGATCGGGTATGTCACGCCTCTACCCGGCTCTGATCTCTTCCAGTACTATTGTCGGCAAGGGCATCTGAACATCCCGACCGTAGACTGGGAAACGTTCACCCCCGTTAAGTTCATTCCCCACACTGAGTATCTGACAACTGCCGAATTGACACGCCTCCGGAGATCCGCATATTTCGGGCTCTACGAGAATCCGTGTCGGCCAGTGAGGGGATGCTCTGAAGCTGCGGTCACCGAGTCAGACTGCAGGGCTGTGGCCCGCCCTGAAGACCGTGGTCGGTTCAGTGGAGGGGCGAGCGAAGCGGGAGACGCGATGCTGAGTCTTGGTCCGAATTCGAGGAGGGTTCAGCGTGGGCGGTGGTGACGCCGATGACGGTGCTGACGGCTCCGTAGCAGACCAGGATCTCTCCGTCGGCGCCGAGCACACCTCCTTGTCGCTCGCGGGTGCCGGCGCTTGGGTACCGATGAGCGGTAGTGACCCATCTCAAAGACCTCGTCCGGCTCGAAGACGAAGTTGGGCAACTGATAGAGCAGCACCGTCGGGCCCGTCTGGGCGAACAGCCTCACGCCGAGACGATAGACGTGGTTGTGGTCAACGCCGAGATAGATCACCAGCCATTGTGCCTGGCTTCGCATACCTCGGGGATAATAATGAGTGATAGCAACGATTCAGCAGACGGCAGCGGCTTCAGGGACTATCTCATCCTCAGCGGCATCCTCCTTATCAGCCTAGGTGTGCTCAGCGTCAATCTCCTCTTGCTCCAATCGTCGCTGCTAGGGATTCTGGTTGCGCTTCCCTATCTGTCTCTTGTCTCCCTTTTCTGTGGTAACGTCTTTTTCCCGAGAGAAGGCATGCGCTTCAGGGTCTTCTACGGATTTGTCATCACTTTCTGCTTCCTGGTGCTTTCCGGAACGGTTTCCTATATCATCCGTGGCATTGCCGACTGGCCGATGCTCGCCGTCATTTTCTTCACGACGCTTGCCCTGGTGCTGCTCAATCTTAAGCGGCGGCATCTGCATTCAATTAGCGGGATCAAATTGCCGGGTAACCTGGCGGCGTTGAACCTTGGCATTACCGACCTGATTTTCGTGGTGACGCTAGCAGTGAGTGTCTACTTACTCGCGAGCGTACGTACCGGAGAGTCGCTGCCGCCGTTCTGGGAGATAGTCCCCGGCCAGTTCTTTCTCTCCTTCTTCCTGGCCGCGGCAGCGCTCGTCATCAAGGTATGGCAAGGTAAATCTCCGCCGGGGTTGCTCCTTTGTTATACCCTGCTTTTGCTCCTGATACCGGCTGTGGGGTACTTAATCGTCATGCGCCAGCCCTACGCCGACACGGGTATTCCCCAGCGTCTAGAAATCGACCGCATGTTTAGCACTTTCGGCAGGCCCGTCTCCCACGCGACGCACCCGGACTCAACCGACAGCATCCTCGGTAGGACCTTCATAGCCCAGGGCCAGCACATCGGGCACAGCTTCCTCATCAGACTCATGCAAGTGCCGCCCTTGAAGTTCGGCCTCTTCTTCACGCCCGTTTTCTTCGTCACGATGGTTGTCTTCGCGACCTATGACCTGATGCGCTCTCTGGCCCCAAGAATGAAAGGGCTTGCCCTTATCGGCACCCTGTCCTTTCTCGCTTCGCAACATACTGTGTTTCAATTCACTCCGGGCGGCAAGCCGGAGGCGATCGGCCTCGGACTGCTGCTGGTAAGCATGATGCTCTGGGTTAGATTCCTGATTAGCCACCACTCCCGGTGGCTGACCTTCCTTGCCTTGCTCGTCTTGCTGCCTGGTCTGGTCCTTGTTCACGCCTACGTGGGGCTTTTCGCGCTCTTCCTGGGGGTGCTGGCGTTCACCATGTTCCTGATGAAACCCTCAAGCGGCCGCCGAGCCCGCCTCCTGCTGTGGCTGGGTCTCAATGCCGCCCTTGTCGCTGTCTGGACCCTAGGCTTTGCCCATCTGGACTCATTGGTGGCGTATGTCTTCGGGCATTCCCCTAGCACTTCCGCCATCGGGGGCGGTTTGGTGTCGCTGGAACTAGCCAGAATCTGGGAAACCATCGCACCGCCCCTGTGGTCCGGCGAGACTTCAGGAGTGTTTCAGGGAGTCTTGTTTGGTGTTGTCAATAACTCAGTCTATGTCACCTACGCCCTGATTATCCTTGGCACCGTCGCCGCCATCAGGTACAGGCTGGATAAGAGGTGGTTGTCGCTGAGCCTCGGCGTCATGCTGCTGGCCTTTGTCTACATGAGTATCGTCGGCAATCTCTTTGCGACGGGTAACTACATGAGCTATCGCTTCTTCTATTACCTGAACTTCCTCGCCTATCCCCTGATGGGCGTCGGCCTGTATTGGTTCGCCGACGTGGTTATTGCCCAGTTTGCTGCGCTGCACTTCAGAATCCGGAGGGAGGAGCGAGTTCTCTCGATGAAACCACTGCAAATCGCATTCTCCGCGCTCATGCTGGCGGCTCTCTTTACTTCATCCTTCTACGCCGGCTATCCCCGGCCGGATTCGATGGGACCCTATAGCGCGGCTGAGGGACAGCTGTCCTGGGCATCTGACTACGATGTTGCGGTTATGGAGTTTATTCAAGCCAGGGAAGGGGATGCCGCCTACAAGGACTATTTCATCGTCTGTGATCCGGGAGCCTGCGCGGCAGGCATGTATACCATGGGTGCCCAGGTTGTTCCTTTCGACAACACCTATGTTTCGATCTACTCCACGTATGGCCACGAAGGGATGACGGATGTGCAGTACAGCAACATGGCCCACTATCAGCCGTACCAGTACTTGGTCGAAGGCCTGGCATACACAAACACTATTGCCCCTAGAACCTATCTCGTGCTCAGCTACCGCGCCGGGGCCGAGCGCCTCAAATCGCTTACCGAGCTCTATTCGAGCTACTTCGGCGAACCGATCTACCAAACCGAGGGGCGGATCGCCGTGTTCTACTACGACCGGCAACTCGTGGAATCATTGACAGACCGGAATATGGAGGAGCTGCCGCACCTCTTCGACGATGAACTGGTCGAAGACGGGTTTTGGAGGGAGGAGACCGGGGAGTCCGTGAGTACCGGTGGGCTGAACATTGTCTTCAGTGACAGCTTCCAGACCCGTCAGAGCGGGGATAGCGCTCTTAGGATCAAAACGGACCGTGGCGACTATGATTATGTCGCCAGAAAGCATCCTTGGGAGACACCGCTTGACTTGAGTGAGGTAGAATACACCTCGTTGCTTGTCTATGGGACCGACTCCGGGCGTGTCTTCTACCTGACCTTCCGGAGCGGGAATCCCTCGGATTACTACACCTACGGAATAGACGACAACTTCGAAAGCTGGCGGCGGCTGGTCATCCCGCTCTCTTCTTTCAGTGCCAGCGGCAGGCCTTCTTGGTCAAGCATTGCCGAGATGATGCTGCAGTTCTTTGCAGGTGACTGGACTGAAGGTGATGAGATCTACATTGACCAGATTTCCTTGCACTCTGAGCTGCCATTGGATCTGCTCAGTGAAGGACGGGCACATGTTGTAGAATAGGCAGATGGGGCAGATGATAGGCAAGGGTAGTAAGGACAAGAGGACAGAGCTCGCGACAATGCTCAGGCAAAGGACCCTCAGCATTGTGTTGCACGGAGCTAGTCTTGCTGGGTCGGGGAGAATAGAGATGCGTGGAATTGGCTTTGCGGTATTCATCAGGATCTACCGGTATCTGGTGGGGAAAGGACTGGGTAGATTGCCCCTTGTTGGGAGAACCGTTGACGCTTTGTATCAATCCCTCGGGCCGCAGGGAGATGCGGCCTTGATCGAGGCGCAGGGTCATAAGATGTATTTTGACCCCGGCGACCTAGCGCTTCCCCGCATGCTGGTGATGTATGGCCACTACGAGCGACACGCCACGGATCTGTTCCGGAAGCTAGTCAAGCCGGGCAATATCGTGGTAGATATCGGCGCCCACATCGGCCACTACAGCCTTGTCGCCGCCGAGATTGTGGGCAAGAACGGCCGGGTGTTCTCCTTTGAACCGTCTCCGGACAATCATGCGTTCCTGATCCGGAACATTGCTGCCAACGGATACGACAACGTCGAGGCGATACCAAAAGCAGTTTCCGACCGCACCGGCGTCACGAAATTCTTCCTCAATCTGGATGACACAGGGCAGCATAGCCTCAGTCGAGGAGAGGGACATGGACACTCTCTGGAGATTGAGACGATTACCTTGGACGAGTTCTTGGCGGATAGAGATTACCTCATCAACGTTGTCAAGATGGACGTAGAAGGCGCCGAGATGCGGGTGCTGCAAGGCATGCGGGAGACAATCGCACGCGCTGACGACTTGACCATCTTTACCGAGTTTTCCCCCCCGATGATCACCAGGGCTGGCTCATCACCTTCCGGGTTCCTGCAGCAACTCACCGACTACGGCTTCCATCTCTTCCATATCTGTGAAAAGAAGCAAAGTCTGGAACGGATTGACATTGCCCGGGGAATGCAGATCGGCGCCGAGGGGAAATGGGTAAACCTCCTCTGTCTTAAGGATCGCGCCTGTGAGGAGCTTCACGTGTGAGGATCGCCGTCGTTACCTCCAGAGGCTGCAAGTACCCTTCGCTCCACTTCCCCCAGTACCTGGACCAAGACAATTGTTTCGCCAGCCTGGCAAGCGAGGCAGAGCTATCCTTGATTGGCAATATCTTGGAGCGCAGGCCTTACGCCCGCTCCCACCAGGTCTTCACCAGCCGATTAAATCTAGTCCCTGCGCTCTGGAACAACCGGCTTCTTGTCCGACTTTCCCGGATCCCCCCACTGGGGAAACTACGCGACTGGCTCGACGGCTACTCCGACGCCCTCTACTCGCGCGACTGTTTCCCGTATCTTATGCGTCAGAACGTTGATGCCATTTACTCGTTTCCCTGGCCTTCTGACCGTTATGTTGTCCAATGGGCCAGGAAGCTGGGCAAACCTCTCGTCATCGAGATGTGGGAGGACTACGCCTGTTTCGCCTCCCTCATCATGAAAGCGATTGGCCTGGGCAAGAACACCATCGATCGCGAGACCGGCCGCTGTTACCGCTGGATGCAGGACGTGGCCGGCGGAGCCGATAGGGTGATTGTCCCCAGCCGGGTTCTTGCCGAGAGGCTGCGGGAGTACGGTGTCAGCGGCGATAAGATACGCGTCGTTCCGGTCTGCGTCGACCCATCAGTACCCTCCGACATAGAAGTGGTCAGGGAAAGGCATCGCCTTAGAGATGACGAAACGGTTGTGTTTCATATCGGCGGGCTAGCGCCCTGGCACGACATGGATACCATGATCAAGGCCGTGCCGTATCTCCTTTCGAAGTTCGTCTTCATCATCGCCGGCCGCAGAGACGAAGCGCTGGAAGCCCGAGCATCACTCCATGCACATGCAAACGTCAGGCTGATCTTCACCGGCAGGCTCGATCCTCAGGAGGTGGACTCCTATCTTGCCTTGGCCGACATATGCGTAGCCCCCTACAGGTTCCCGGGCCCTTCCGGCTTCTTCCCAGCCAAGGTTATCAGGTACATGCACGCCGGTAAGGCGACTGTAGCCACCGATGTGCCGGAAATACGGGAGATGTTCCAAGGCAAAGAAGCTGGTATCCTGGTTCCTCAGCAAGACCCGGGGCAACTGGCGGTCGCCCTTGAACGATTATCTGGGGACGCGCTGGCGCGCGCCCGAATGGGTCTGACCGGCAGGGAGATCGCAGAAGGTAACTATCTGGTGAAGCATCATACCGAACAGCTAATGCAAGTCTTCAGGGAAATCGCATGAAAGAGAGCAGGCATTCACCCGCAGCGATTGAACGTATATTGGAAGCCAATACTGAAGCCATCTTCCCACCTAATCGAAGCACTTCAGGAGAAGAACTACATGCAGTGGACATACTCATCAAGGCCAAGAGTATCCATCTCTCCAGCATGTTCGATGCCTGTGACAAGGTGGGTCTCAAGTTGTCAGAACTTGGCGTGGTGGATATCGGTTGCCAGAGGGGCGACATTCTGCTGGCACTCAGAGAGCTAGGCGCCAAGAAGCTGTTTGGAATCGACCGGCTGCCTTTCTCTCCTCAGTGGCTGAAAGACCCGGCGCAGTTCTATGAGTTCTGTTGGTACGAGCCGGGAAGCGTCACATTCATTCAATGTGATGTGGGCCATGAGATGTTGCCATTTGATGACTGTTCCCAGTCCATTGTTATTCTGACCGATGTATTTGAGCACCTGCACAATCCCGCAAATGTTCTTGCTGAAGGCGGCCGGGTTCTCAGAGAAGACGGGCTCCTAGTTATTGGTACCCCCAACACAGCTAGTTCGAGAAACCGTCTCTGCTTGCTGATGGGACGCAGTGCCTACCAAGATCTAGATTCCTGACGCAAGAAGGAGAGGGTTCAAGGGAATCTTGTGGGGCACATTCGTGAATATACCATGCAGGAAATAAAATACCCCCTGGGATTGCATCAGTTCAATGTTGTGTCCCAGCGATTCTTGCCCTGCAACTCGGAAGAGCACGGCGGAATAGCATACTGGACCTACAGAGGGGCAGAGCGACTATATCCCCCATTTCAGTACCACATGCTAGTAATTGGTCAAAAGCAACACTCCCAATTCTCAGCCAGTCGCGTGAAAGACAAGCGATCATTCGGGAGAATTATGTACCTGACAGGTATCCCAGACACCGGCCAGGAAAAGGACTGCTTTGACCAGTTCTGGCACAAGTGCGTCTCGACGCTGGAACTGATTCCGGATGCTGATGCGACACCGCGAGTACTGGACTTCGGTGTCCTGTTCGGGCATTCATCCATCCTCACAAGGAGGATGTTCGACCACGATGTCGGCGTCGTCGTGCTGGGCATCAGCCGAAACACTGCTAGGAGATGTGTGGCCGCAGACAGTCCACCAGCGTATCCTGAACGTCAGTCTGACGAGAACGGCATGGAAAGAGAAGCGGCACGGACAGAATCGCTGAACAGTTGGACTGCCACATCCTCTGGATGCCGACATTGGTTTGGCTCACTTTGAGACCGTTGCCACCAGTGATCGATGCAATGCGTTCGTCTAGACAAGGAGAATAGTGCAGATACCTCAAGCTGTCTATGGCCTCGCAGCTTTCTTGATTCCCGGTTTTCTGCTTACTTACGTCTTCTTCAGGCGCGGCAGCCTTAGCCGGCTGGAGAGGATAGCCACCGGCCTTGCCGTCAGTCTTTCCATGAGCATCCTGTTGATGTATTCCCTGAATAGGTTGTTCGGCATCAAGCTTAACCTCTCGCTATTGATTAGCATTCTTCTGATCAGCCTTCTGGCAGGCGTCCCCGCGCTCCTAATCTCGCGAAGGGATCACGGACGCATCACTGTCCCGAGAGTGAGATTCTCCCCGTCCGGGCTCAGCCACTACCTAGGATTGGTGCTGATTCTGGTCTTTGCCTTCTTCATGGTATATGTTCCCCACCTGAACTACGCTTACCCGCTGCACATTGACGAGTGGTACCACTATGGGTGGAGCCAGGCGCTCACCGATGCCCAAACCCTGACCTTCGCTGAGCCATTCCTTGGCGAGGTGCCGGCATGGGATCACGACGAAGTCGGTTTCCACATACTTCTGAGTGCACTTAGATCATTGACCGGTCTTCCCTGGATCACGCTGTTTCTTCTCTTCCCCGGCATAATCTACGTATTCACGGTGCTGGTGATTTACACCATCGGCCAGCGCAGTGGCTACGGCCTTGAAGCGGCCTTCTTCGCTGCCCTCATCCCGACTACCGTTAGGTTCTTGGGACCGGCCTTCGTGGTGCCGGTTTCCCCTGGTCTTTTCCTATTCGCGGTTGTACTGTTCTTGCTACATTGCCATGAAACAACGGGAAGGAAGGTTATCGTACTCTTCCTGATGCTTGCTCTTCTCTTCCTGCTGCACGTGCCCACAGCGGTCTTGGCTTCCCTGTTGTGCATCATCTATGGACTGCTAGACCTCTGGGCTACCAGCAAGCGGGGCATCGTAAGATGGCGCCATGCATTGGTGCTTCTCGGGGTCGTTTCTCTAGCCTCCTTAATCGGTTTCGGCAGGAATTGGAGCCTCACCATGGAGACCGTGGCGGAGATTCCCAAGACGATGCAAAGTCTGCCCCTTGTCACGAGCGCGCTGTCCAAGTACGGGCTCATTCCCCTCGCCTTCTGTGCTGTCGGTTTTGGCTCCTTCGCTTTCAGCAAGGATAAGAAGAGCTGGGGGCTGCCTCTCTCGTTTGGTACTCTTCTTGTCATCGTCTACCTGTACAATTACTTCCAGCTTGGCATTCAAAATCTCAACGATCGCACCTTTCTCTACCTACTATTGCTAGCCGGGATTCTAGCCGGGTTGGGCAGTATGAAGATCAGAACCTTGGTTACCCGAAGTAGCCATCCTAACCGAATGCTTGTTGCCCTGCCGCTGCTCGTTATCTTCCTGTCGATGTCCGCCGCGGGCGTGTTGAGCGTTCGATCCCACTTCGAGGAACCATACTACCACCTCATTACCGAGAAACAGTACCTTGATGGCCTGTGGATCAAGGAGAACCTTGCCGGCTATGGAACGGTGCTGGTCGAGCCGAGGATGGCGATAGCCTTCAGCGCGGTCACCGGCAAGCCGGTTTATGTCACCGACGTCGCTACGTTGCCCTGGCGTGAGCAGCGCATCTTCGAAGCGGAGGACTTCCTGAGGGGAAACTCCGCCAACACATCGTGGCTGCTTGAGAACGACATTGACATTGTCTACACGGGCCTACCGGTGCGAAACCCAGATTTGACGAGAGTGCACGATGGGGTTTATGTTGTGCCGGAAGTGTTACGCGATGCAAAGAATCCTTAGAGAATCCAGCCTGTCCCTCAATGCCGCCTTCCTCTATCTCGAGGTCGCGGGGAATCTTCTCCTCAGCTACATCTACTGGTTTGTCATCACCCGGCTGCTAGGAGCCAGCGCGCTGGGTACGGTTTCCGCGATGGCTGCATTTGCCACGATGCTGTACACCCTGGTCGCCCTCGGGATTCCGCTCGGTTCCACCAGGTTACTGGGAATGGCGTACCAACAGAAACTCAACGAGCGGTTCTCGGCGATCTTCCTGACTTCGTTCATGTTGCTGGGAGCCAGCTCGCTTATCGGGATAGTAGCCATGCTCTTGCTCAGGGGCAAAATGTCCATCCTGATCGGCCTGCCCGATAGCTATCTCTACCTTGGTTGTCTGATCGCTCTTTTTACCGGTCTCAATGCCGTACTTCGCGCTTTCTTCATCTCGCCGCGGCGGACGCAGATCGTAACCGTGAGTATCGTGCTAGCGGCCTTTGCCAAGTTCGGCGCCGGCATCGGCCTAGTAATGCTAGGCTGGGAAGCCCTGGGCGCGGGCCTCGGTTACGCGACGCTGACGCTAACGAACTCCCTCCTCCTCCTGAGCTTTCTGCTGGCCACCCCGGTCTGGTCGCTGCGTTTCAACAAGCCTTTTGATGCCAGATCCGCAAAAGAGTTGCTGAAGTCGGGCTTCGCCAACTGGCTACCGGCAAACACCCTAGTCATGGGGACGCAACTCGGTATATTGATCGTATTCGGCACATGGGGCGGCGCCGAGACCGGTTACTACTTTATCGCCTACTCGATTCATAACGCCGTCGCCGCGATTCACTCGGCGATATGGGAAACCATGCTTCCGACCCTCAGTGGTATGGTCAACGGCCGAAGACAGCTGACCTGGATGGGCATCAAACTGGGTCTGATACTCGGCACTCCAATTACCGTCGGCCTCTTCCTCTCTTCAAGAGTGATTCTGAACCTCTTCGGCCAGGAATTCCTCTCGGCCAACACGGCCTTGAACGTGCTGCTGCTCAGCGTCGTACTCCAGCCGATCTGGCACGGGATTCAGACGCTAGTTTATGCCTATGGCAGGTACCGGGAGGTGCTGAGCCTTGGGCTGGCGACTAACATCCCGCGGGTGATTCTGTATATCGTTCTGGTCTCTTCACACGGGTCCGATGGCGCTGCGCTGGCCTTTCTTGCGGGCAGCGTGATCGGGCTGATCTTCAGCATCGTCGTCGCGGCACGGATACAACTGCTCCTGCGCCCGTGGAGGATACTATCCATCGTCTTGCCGCCGATTACGGCCGGCGTGACAGCCTATTTCCTTGAGGTTCACTGGATATGGGGAATCCTCGCGGTTGTCATCGTCACTATCGGCAGCTATATCAGGCTAAGGGTGCTAGATACGGAAGAGATGGTCTGGATAGTGAACTCACTGGGCTTGAAACCGCACCTAGAGCGGCTGTGGCCGTTCCGAAACCTCTACCAGAATTGATGCCGTGGCTTACCGAGACCCTGTTCCCAGGCCGAGGATTCAGTCTTGCCAGCACATCACTCTAAGGCCAGCATTGGACGGATGAGCGAAGCAATGGATTTCCCATTATTCGCCTGCTTCTGCGGGGATCGCACGTGCGTGCCAAGACTCCCTCGTCGACGGGCGGGGGCGCTCTGCGCCCAGTGCGGG
>SDBT01017952.1_pt1 | contig 11142 bp, 9 predicted proteins | sample 2277101 | NCBI WGS metagenome assembly SDBT01 (sample SAMN10404973, study PRJNA504765) | marine sediment metagenome | isolation source: marine sediment core GS10_PC15, 103 cmbsf | place: Arctic Ocean: Southern Knipovich Ridge | collected 2010 | reverse complement strand
ATGTAGATGGCCGTGGCCGCACGGTTCACCGGCAGGGGCTTGGACAGGCCGCTGGGCCAATCCGTATGGTCGATCCCCTTCAGGCGGAAGCAATCGAGACGCCGATGCGCGGCCCCGTCGACGATCTGGAAGGGGATCTCGTTCCATTGGACCGCCTTCGAGGGAAACGCGTCGAGTTGCAATTGCTCATGGCCGGCGTTAATGATCGGCGTGATATCAATCCGATGGGCACCCGGCCGGTCGTTGCGAACGATCAATCGGTCGAATCGCACCTGGCCGGAGCAGCTTTCCAATCCCAAGTTCAACAGGACCCGTTGGGCATCCTCCGGCACGTCGGCGTCGAGGCCCTGTTGGTGCCAATCTTTGGCCTCGGAAAACCGGGCGTAGTGGTGCTCGATCCCTCGGGGTGTCTGAACCGCAAGATGGACCTTGCCGGTGCTCGATGCCTGCGGCCCGCGGACGATGCGTCCCGACTTGACCGAACAGGCGATTGCCAGACGGCATCCCCGCACTTCGTCCAACGGCAATTCGCGGCTGAGCAACACGGTTCCGCGGTGCGACGTCACCTCGACGCAGCGGTTCTCGTCGGTCTTCTCGACCAACTCGGCCCCGGACGCCCCGACAGTTCGCACCGACCAGCCGTCGAGCGAATCGAACGGGCAATAGAGCACCGTCGCCGCGGAGGCTGGCCCCACGGCAAGTGTCAGAACGATCAGGATAGTGGCGGCGAAACGGACCATCGCTTCATTGTAAAGGAGCATATTGGGGCGTCAACCGGCTCGTCCGTGATGGCCTAATGACCGGGGGATCGTCTCGTGCTATAATCGTGGACTGTAAACGTGGAGTGGAAAATGGGGACTGGCTCCGAGCCACAACCGATGCCGAACCCGCGAGAAATCGCTACCGGCTCGGTGCCTGTCCCCTTTTTCCACGGGGCCCGCTCGAAAATGGGGACTGGCACCGTCGGCAGCGCGAATCGCCGCTCCCTCGCTGGTCGTCGACGGGTTATCGACGGAGCCAGTCCCCATGTTCTCATCAAATAGGAAATCAAACATGTCCCAACGCTGGATCGCCCAACGCACCCAATGCTTCGATACGTCGGGTATCCGCAAGGTATTTGACCTGGGCGCGAAGATGACCGACCCGATCAACCTTTCGATCGGGCAGCCCGATTTCGACGTTCCCGAGCCGGTTCGCCAAGCGGCGATCGATGCGATCAATAGCGGCAAGAACGGTTATGCTCTGTCGCAGGGGATGCCCGTGCTGCGCGAAAAGCTGCAATCGCGGATCGACTCGCAATATGGACACGACGACCGCGAGGTGTTCGTCACCAGCGGGACCAGCGGCGGGCTCGTGCTCGTGTTGCTGACCATCCTGGACCCGGGCGACGAGGTGATCGTCTTCGACCCGTGCTTCGTGATGTACGACGCGCTGACCGGCGTGGCGGGTGGGAAGCCGGTCTATGTCGACACGTATCCCGACTTTCGCATCGACCCGAATCGCGTGGCGGCGGCCATCACGCGGCGGACGAAGGCGATCTTGTTCAACAGCCCGGCCAATCCGACCGGCGTGGTGGCCACGCGCGACGAGGTTCGCCAGTTGGCCGAGTTGGCGGCCGAGCGCGACGTGCTGCTGATCAGCGACGAGATCTATCGGCAGTTTTGCTACGACGGGCCGCTGGTCTCGCCGGCCGAGTTCAATCCGCAAACGCTGGTGATCGACGGATTCAGTAAGAGCCACGGGATGCCCGGCTGGCGGCTGGGATATGCCCATGGCCCCGCGGCGGTGATCCGCGAGATGATCAAGTTGCAGCAGTACAGCTATGTGTGTGCTCCGCAGCCGGCCCAATGGGCGGGTGCCGTGGCGATGGACGTCGACATGAGCGATCAGACGGCCGCCTATCGCCGCAAACGGGATATGCTCGTCGAGGGGCTGGCAGACGATTACGAGATCGTCCGGCCCGGTGGATCGTTCTATGTCTTCCCCAAGGTCCCCTGGGGCACGGGTATGGAGTTCGTCACCCGGGCAATCGAGCACAACCTGTTAGTGATTCCAGGCGGGACGTTCAGCCGTCGTGACACGCACTTCCGCATCTCCTACGCCGCCGCCGATGAGATGATCGAGCGAGGCATCGACGTATTGCGGAAGTTGGCCGCCATGGGATAAGGGGGCATTCCTTACCATGGTGTGCCACTGCTTCGCAGAAGCAGTGTTTCTCAAAGGGTTTACGGCCCACACTGCTTCTGCGAAGCAGTGGCACACACGTCCGTCAATCACGCATCCAAGTCGACGCCGAAATGCCGCAGGATGATCCCGAAGACGTCGGTGTCGGCCACCATCGGGCCGGGGAACGTCGTCGGCTCGGACGAAACGATGGCCGTGCGCTGCGTCGGATCGTCCGCCGGGGCTCCGTGTGAACCCCGGACCAATGTGGCGTCCAACGGGATGCTTCGCCTCGCCATGTCGACGTGCAACTCGACCGGGTCGTAGCCCGGCTTGCGGTGAATGTCGACCGTTCTGGCAAAACCGGGCGCTCGATCGTCGTCGAGCCACCAATAATAGGCCTGCCAACTGTCGGGCGTGGAGATCAGGACCACTTCGCCACATCGGGCATGGTCCAAGTTGTATCGGCTCCGCTGGTCGAAGGTCAACACGTCGGCGATGCCCGATTGGCCGCGAAAGAGGTCGGCCACCTTGGCAGCCGTTTTCGGGTCGGCGTCGGCGACGAAGATGTGCGAGAATTGGTGATCGACCATGGCCCAGGCTCGGCTCGCTTGCAGATCGAGATGCTCGCCGTCGTCTTCCTCGCGAACGGCCAACAACCGGGCCTCGCGCAATACGCGGTTGGGATAGGTCACGTGATCGACCGGCGTAATGGCATATTCGCCGACGGCCAGCCAGAAGATGTCGTTGCCGTGGATTTCGCCCAGCTGTTGGCCCAGCGTGCCGATCAGGTCGTCCAGTTCAGCGACGGCCTGCCGTGCCTCGGGGCTCTCCGGCCCGGTGCGTTGGGATGCATAGTCCAAGTGCGGCAGATAGATATAGGAGAAGTCGGGCTGCCATCGCCGCGCGGCGACCGCGGCCGAATCGGCGATCCACCGGCTCGACTCTACATTGGCCATCGGCCCCCAGAAGTGTTTCAGCGGAAAGTGGCCCAACTCGTCGCGCAACGTGCCGTAGAGCTCGACCGGCCGCGTATAACACCAGAGCGATTCGCTACCGTCGGGGTTATGGATCGGCGCCGGCGTGCAGACGTAGTCCGCCTCGCATCCCTTGCTGTGTAACGGGAACCAAACGGCCGAGGTCCAAGCGGCCTCGTGATGCGCGATGAGATCCCAGATCTGCGGCCTCGCGATACACTCGTTCGGCGAGGTCCACATCTCGACCTGACCCTTCTCACGCCAGTAAAACCCGTTGGCCACGACGCCGTGGTCGATCGGCAGTCGGCCGGTGGTCATGTTGGCTTGCACGGGACACGTGACGCAGGGAAAGCTCGGCACCATCGTGGCCGATTGACCCTCGGCGGTCAATTGCCGCAACTGGGGCATCGCCGAGACGTCCTTTTCCCGCAAACCGGGAATCGATAGGAGAACGGCTTTCTTGGGCATAATCTACGGGCTCCAATTGTCCTGCCTGCTTAGATCATCGGTTGAAGGAAGTCGAAGGCACGCTTTGCAACCTCGGGGGCCTGATGGCTGTGGCGACTCAATTCGACGTAGACCCCGTCGGAGTATCCGACTTCGGTCAAGGTTTGCAAGACGGGTGGGAAATCGATCTCGCCCTGGCCGAACATCAGGTGCTCGTGAACGCCGCGCCGCATGTCCTCGAGGTGGACGTTCGCCAGTCGCGACGCATAGCGACGAATCACCTCCGCGATCGACACCTCGCCGCTACAATGTAAATGGCCGATGTCGAGTGTCAACCGCAGTGGTTCGGAACCGACCCGATCGGCCAACTCGTCGAAGGCGCTGATGGAATCGACGAGCATGCCGGGCTCCGGCTCGAAGGCAATGGTCACGCCCCGGGTTTGGGCGTATCCCAGCACTTCCCGAAGCCCCTCGGCCAGCCGATCCATGGCTCGCTCTTTGGGGATCGGGTCATGCAGCACGCCGGACCAGATCGACACGCAATCGGAACCCAACTCGGCGGCACAATCGACCGCATAGCGATAGAAATCGAGGCGTCGGGCTCGGGCATCCGGATCGGCCGTGAGCAGCGTCGGCTCGTGTTTGTGGCGTGGATCGAGGAGGAATCGGGCACCCGTCTCGATCACCGAACGCAGCCCATGTTGCCGCAGGGCATTCTTTAGGCGGGCGATCTGCTCGGGCCGGTTATCTGCGGAAGGCGAGAGGACGCCGTGGTCGATCGTAATGGCCACGCTCTGATATCCGATTTCAGCCAACAGCGCCACGGCGTCGAGCAACCGATGGTGGGCCATGCCGTTGGTGTTGTAGCCGAGAAGCATGGTCATCCTTGGATGGGGCATGACGTCGGACGAGATGTCTCAGCCGGCCGAGCGGCGCCGCTTTCCCGGAGTCGTGTCGCCGGCAACCGGTTTGCCGCGCCGCCGCGACCGAACCAGATCGAGCCAGTCCATATACTCCTCGATCTCGTGCAGGGGCATTCCCAGATAATGGGCCGTCTCGACGGCCTCGGTCCGTTCGAGAAACGTCGACGCCTGTTCCAGCAGCAGCTTCGCCAGCTTGTGCGCCATTTCTCCAATCCCCCGCTAGTAGCCTCTGCCTCTGGGGTTGCCGCCGCCACGCAGAACGGGTCCGTAGAATCGGGTGGCCGTCTCTGCACCCAGGATGCTGAAGCCCATGATCCGCTCCAGCGGCGAAAGGACCTTCGCGATGGCCGTGTCGATCGCAATCCACTTGTCTTCGGCAATATAAAGGCGATCACCCGGGAAGAGTTGGTAGTTCGTCTGCGCATCGCCACACTGGGTGATCGTATCCCACTGGATCGGTAGAATCTGGTGAGAGCCTTGGCTGTTGCGGCCGGCCCGGGCGATCCACATCCGCTTCGACGAAACCTGCTCCAACCCGTTGATCTGCGAAACGGCATCCAAAACGGTCTCGTTCCCGGTGATGGGGAATCGATAGACTCTGTCCCCCAAACCGGCGCCTTGGGTAATCACATAGAAGACCTTGCTGTTGTAGGCAAAGACATCGACGGAGACCTCGGGTTCGTCCAGATAGGCCTCCAGATGGGCTTCGATCGCCGCCTTGGCCTCAGCAAGGGTCATGCCGACGATCTGAACGCTGCCATAGGCGCCCAGGGTCACCGTCCCGTCGGGTCCGACCAAGTGCTCGCCCGCAATCTGCTGCTTCGCACGGAAGTCGGCCAGCAGAAGACTCACTTGTGGGGCGTTGAGCCATTGCTTGAGATGGTCGTCAATGGCTTGCCGGGCCTCGTCGATGGTCATGCCGCCGACGGCGACCTGGCCGTACTGATGCCCCAAACTGATCTTGCCGCCAGCCATGACGGGATAGGCCCCGTCGATGGGAGATTCCTCGAGTGTCCCAGACGCATTGAGCGAGAGTAAATCGCCGGTCTTTAGGTGATAAGGACTCTTCGGCGCGACGTGAATCGCATCGATCAGCAGAATGTCGGGCGGCTCGACCGTGTAGGGTGGCAGAACCGCTTTGCACAACTCGCGAGGCGCGTCGGGCGTCGGCAATCGGTGTGGGGCCCGAGGGCCAAAATCCATCGTCTGGCAGCCTGTGCCCATGAGCACGGAAGCCAGTACGAACGCCGCTTGAAGAGATGGGAGCCTGTTTCGCATCCGTCGGTTCCGTTGACTGCCTGATTTTCTGGTGACTACCTGACCTTCCGAGTGGCCGGGTCATGCGCACACAACGCGCACTGTCGTCCGGATGAACGCTATCGGTAGTCTACGTAATCGGCAGAATCGGGCAATCAGGACAGGCTTTCTAATCAGAAAAGTCTACTTTATTTAACCAAGCTCGCATCAGCGACCCCGCAGAGGGGACCGCATCTGGTAATAGTGGGAGTAATTCATGTACCCTCCCGCAGCTCCCGTTGGGCGAATGGCCGGGTGGTACTCGATCCGATTCACCTGTTGCCCGAGGGCACCGATGCGGGCCGCCTGGTTGCGAATCGCGATGTCCTGCCGCTGCACCGTCCGCCGATACTCCTGCTTGGGGCGGACGAAAGTATGGTAATTCGGGAGCATCCCGTCATTGAAGCGGAGTAGATCCATGTAGGGGCTAAGTGTCGGCGTGGCCGGACGATAACGCGGTCGTGGCCGAATACTTTGGCCCGAGGCCGAATCAACGGCAGAGAATACCACCACGGCACCCAGCAAAGCCACGGCTAAATGAAATCGCCTCATAACTCGTCTCCACTTGATCTTGCGGTTGGACGGAAGGAAGGGCCCCAGCGAATTGTTCGCCGGATGGCGCCGAGTGTCAAGCATCTTCCAAAGGGATTCGCTACATCTGGTGATATCGTCAGAACCGGCATCGCGACTTGCCGGATTCCAAGAGTTCTGCCTCACCGGTCCATCGATTGCCGAATTCGGCTACCCCAGAAGGCCGGAAGGTTCTGTCTTGCCGAGAGTCTCACGTCATGGTAGGCTGAAGGCTAACCCACACCTCCCAACTTGCCTAGTCTATCTCTTGCGCACGTTCTTGCCGTAGATGGAGGCAGGTGGCATCCGCCCATTCGAGGCAATTTGACATGCATATCGCCAGCCGTTTATGCCCTACAGGAAGGCCCCAGAAGAAGACAATCCGTGGATCGGGAATCCGCTGGACGAAGCGAAGGGTTGCCGCGTTTGCGATAGTGTCCCTATTGGCGTGCCTTTTCTTCCTCACCAGGGGTGACGCCCACGAGGAATTCGATGTCGAGGCCAACTCCAATGGCGAATATGCCCCCGGCCAAGAGAACACCTCCCATCGCGATCCTTCCGTCGACCGCATGATGCAGCAGACACCCAACGGTCGCGACGGGTCTTCCGTTAGGCAACGGATCGCCGAGCGCACGTCGGCTAGCGGGATGTGGTGGCCGAGTGTCAGCGTCAAGAACCTGAACCGTCGGATCAACGGATATCCGGCCGGGGAGGAAGACGCGACCGACGCCCAGTTCGGCGCCGTCCAATACAAAAGCTCACCGAGCACCTCCGGCCACTACCACCACATCGCGGCCGGAGAGAACATGCCGTCGGGTGGCTGCCGCGATACGGGCGTCAGCCGAGTCGCCGACGGCCGGGTCCCCAGCAGGACGCGACGGCCCGACGCCGACGGGCAAGTATCCAACTCTTCGAGCACCGGCAGCAATCCGGCCGCTCCGCAGTCGGACGAATCGGGCACGTCACAGCAGGACGACTACGCTGACTTGGGGGCTCCGGGGCTCTACGCACAGTTCAACCCGCCCTTGAGTACCTGGGGAGATAACAAGCCGCCAACCGTCTGGAACGACGTCGAGTATGGCTCGGCCTACGACGGATTGGCTCCGGCTCCCGAGTTGTCTCCCGCTCCCGAGTTGGGCTCTGTTCCCGAGTTGGGCTCTGTTCCCGAGCCGGCATCGATGCTCGTTTGGGGATTGCTGGCCACCGTGGCGGTTGCTGCCGGTTCGATCACTCGCATCTTTCGCCAGCGGCCACTGAGGAATCGGAGCAGGTAGATCACGCCTAGCGCACAGATCCACACGGTCAAGACTCCCCAACACCAGATCAACCGGCCGTCGCCCTCCATTTCGGCGATTACCATCCATGCCCCGATCACCGGCCAGGGGGCCATGAGACAGGTGATGACGAGAATGAATCGTGTATCGCCGGCACCCTTGATCGCGCTGACGAAGACGATGTTCATCGCGTCCAACAAGCTGTAGGCTGCCACGAAGCGCAGGAGCACGATGGTCAGATGGCGCAGTCGGGAGAAGCCCTCGGGCGAGGTACCCGCGGCATGGCCTAGAAGAAACAGGTCGGGAACCGAAACGTAAAGCACGGCCATCGTACAGAGATAGAACTGGGCCATCGCGAAACATGTCCAAGTGGCCCGGGCCGCCAGATCGGGACGATCCCGGCCGAGTTCCTGCCCGACCATGGTTGTCAGCGCAATACCCAGCCCGAGCATGGGTACCCACGCGACGGTGTTGATGCTGAATGCCAAGGCGGTCGCCGCCATCTCGATCTCGCCGAGTCCACCGACGAGGAGTACGAATCCGGAGAATGCGGCAACTTCCAGCGCCATCTGCAACCCACTGGGGCCACCGAACCGAAGCAGCCGTCGCATCAATCGGGTATCCATAGGCCGGCCGCTGAGTATGCCGAATTGCGTTCGATTTGCAGGCCTGGTGATCAACCACGAATAGACGGCCACCCGCGCCCACTGCGAGACGACGGTTGCCCAGGCGGCTCCCTCGATCCCCAGGGCGGGAAACCCGGCATAGCCGAAGATCCACAGGTAATCGAGCACGACGTTCAACAGCGACGACGCGGTGTCGACCCCCATCACGACCGACATCTTTCCCCGGCCCGTATAGAACGACGACATGGCCCCCGCGATGACCTGTCCCCCGGCGCCGAAGCATAGGATCTGGTAGTAGATCGTTTCGAGACAGACGGCCCGAGGGTCGTGGCCGAAGGCCTTGAAGATCATCGGGGCCAGCGGGATGGTGACCAGAAAGAGCGGGGTCGTGAGAACGCCGATTCGGACCCCCTGCCAGACGACCGGCCCGATCCGTTCCGGCTGGCCGGCGCCGTGATACTGCGCGACGAACGTATTGACGTACATCGCGATACCCAGTGGGAAGCAGATCGCCGTGAAGTAGAGCATTCCGGCGGGCATGGCCGCGGCCATCTCCTGGGTCGACGACCAGAGCAGGAACATCCGGTCGACGAAGTTCATCACCGACCAGGAGGCGGTCGAGATAATCAGCGGCATGGCCAGCGTCAAGACGGCCCGGCCTCCGCAGGGACGCGACCACCAGTTTTCGCGATACGGGAGACTACTTGGCATCGAGAAGAACGCAGCAGATCATCGCGCCGCCGCGAATATAGAGCCGGTTGCCCACCAACGCCGGATGAGAGAGGACTTCGGAAGTCTTGCCGAAAATCCGAACTCGCGAGATCGGCTTGTACTCTTCTCCGGCGGCGGAAATCAGCAGCACTTCGCCCTGGCAACCGGTCACGAGAATCCGCTCCCGGTCGCCGATGATCGAGACATAGTCAGTGAACAGGTCGTCCTCGGCCGTCCAGAGTGGCTTCAAACCGTCGCTAAGGTCCAGGCAGAAGAGATCGCCCCAGCATCCGAACACCCGGCCGTCGATCACCACTGGCGTGCTCGAATCGGGTGCGAGGTCCATGTTCTGGGCGATCGGAATGGGAATGATCTTGCCCTGGTCGTCGAACTCATACAGCCGCGTGCCGTTGTTCTCGGTCGTGACCAATAGGCGGCCGTCGACATCGATGGGCGTGGGAACGTTGAAGTCGCGATCCTCGGGCGGGATCAGTGTCCAGAGCCGCTTGCCCGTCGCGGGATCCCAACCGCCGAGCGAGATCGAGTCGTAGCCGACGATCTGCCGAACGCCCCCGAACTTCGCGACGATGAACGACGAATAGGCGGCCGGGTTGCCCGCGGTGCGCCATACTTCCTTGCCGGTCGCCGGATCCAACGCCACCAGCGACGTCGCCTTGCCGCCCGGGTTGATGATCAGCTTGTCGTCGACGATCAACGGCGATGCACACATCCCCCAGATCGGCACTCTTGCGTCGAACATCAAGGGCAGGTGCGTCTTCCAGAGGACCTTGCCGTCGGCCAACGCGACGCAGTTCAAGTGGCCGAACGCGCCGAGCAGATAGACCTTGTCGCGGTGGATCAGCGGCGTCGCTCGGGGTGAGTTGCCGTAGTCGAGGTCGCCCATTGCCCGATATTGAAGCGTCCAGACGGGCTCGCCGCTCTGAGCATCGAGACAGCGGAAGACGTCATTTTGGTCTATCGCGTCGCGATCGGCGACGATGACCACTTCCTGAGTAGCCGCAATCCCGGCCAATCCCGGGCCGCCGAGCGTCTGCTTCCACAACACCTTGGTCTGGCCGTCGAGATTCGCTGGCAGCGACGCCACGATCCCGTGACGATTGGAGCTGCGCCATTGCGGCCAAGCGGCGCCGGCCGATTTCTCGGTCGATTTGTCCGCGGGAGGTTCTTCCTTGGCCGAGACGAACCCTTCTTTCGACTCGAGCGCCGTCAGTAGCGCCGGATTCTCTTTGACGGCCAACAGCGCGGCGAGAATCTCCTTGCCGGCGTCCGCCGACACCGACTTCGTGGCAAAGACGGTGACGAACGGCACGGGATCGGTACGGCCGATGACGCGCAGGTCGCCCGGGTCGATCGATCCACAGCCTTCCATCAGCGCCTTCGCGTAGCTGGAGATCACGGCGGCGACCCCGGTTGCCTTCTTGTTCTCGATCGCCGCATAGGCGGCCTCGGTACAACTGGGCGAGGTCTCGACCGGGTCGGGGACCGACAGGCCGGCCTTGCGTATGGCCGCGATTGCCGCGGAGTGCTTTTCGGCCGATGCCTCGGGGCCGAAGACGATCCGATAGCCCTTCAGGTCGGTCAGTTTCTTAGCCCGATCCCCGGCCGGAACGACGAACAGGCCGGTCAAGGTCGTCGCACCATCTTCGCCCGTCAGTCGGGCAAGCGGTCGGATCGGCCGCTTCAACTCGGTCGCGTCGAAACGGACCAGCGCGTCCTTGCCGATGATCAGGTCGACCGGCCTCGTCGATCGGCGAATGGCCCCAGCCAGGTCCTCGGCGAAGATGACGCTCGTGCGGCGTCCCAGCCGTTTCTCTAAGTAGACCGCCAAGTGGTCGTATCGCCGCTGCGCGAATCCCTTCACACACGCACACGCCAACGGGGCCGCCAATGGGTCCATCACCACAACGGTCAGCGGCGGCTCGGCCGCACTCACCGGCGAGCCGGAAAACGCCATGGCCACGGCAAGCAATAGTATGCCAAACAGGGATCGTAATCTCAACATAACTCAATATCTCCACGTTTACACACAGCATGGATTGCCGGCCACGGTAGCTGGCAATCCATGCGCTGAACAACGGACCGGGCGAACCGGCCGCTCAATGATAAGACGACTGCTGCGAAAACGCTACTCGAC
>SDBT01017951.1_pt1 | contig 11142 bp, 7 predicted proteins | sample 2277101 | NCBI WGS metagenome assembly SDBT01 (sample SAMN10404973, study PRJNA504765) | marine sediment metagenome | isolation source: marine sediment core GS10_PC15, 103 cmbsf | place: Arctic Ocean: Southern Knipovich Ridge | collected 2010 | reverse complement strand
GCGACGAATCGCGCTCCGGAGTATTTGAGAACCCTCATACAAAGGCTGGTGAAAAGGTAGATAAAAATAATCGCCAGAACGAGTTCGGCAAGAAAAATCCAAAAAATAGAAGTATTCACAAAAAGGGCTGAGGCAAGTATCTTCAGGAAGAAGACAAGTAAATAATACTGACGCTTTTTCTTAATATCCTTTATGTCCCGGTATCCGGTCTCCATCTTACTCCTCTAACCGGCAAAACCGGTGCCCTGATTATCCCTGTTTCAGAATCTCCAGCATCTTAGCTGCAATATTATCCCCGGTCAGACCGGCAATTTTCAGCAGATCCTTCGGGTCGCCGCTGCCCAGGTAGATATTTGGAATCCCAACTATTCGCATCGGGACCGGATGATTCTCACCAACCACTCTTGCGATTATGCTTCCAAGCCCGCCGTATATCTGGTGCTCCTCGGCGGTCACGATCGCACCTGTTTCCTTCGCGCATTTTGTGATTAATTCCTCATCGATGGGTTTCAGGAACGGCATATTTACAACCCGGGGTTTCAGGTTATGCTCTTCCTCGAGCTGTTCCCGCGCTTCGACAGCCGCCGACAGCATCAGTCCGCAAGCGATAATTGTCCCGTCGGAACCATCCACAATTACGTGACCCTTACCCCTCTCGAACGGTGAATTTTCATCGGTCACCATCGGGACCTTCTCACGTCCGAGCCGGAAATAAACCGGTCCTTCAAATTCAGCAGCCCATCTGACAGTCTTGAGGGTTTCGTGGTAATCGGCAGGCACCACCACGGTCATGTTCGTGCATGCGCACATGCACGCGAGATCCTCCATGGACTGATGGGTGGGACCGTCCTTTCCGACCGAAATCCCGCCATGCGCCGCTGCCAGCTTGACGTTGGTATTCTGGTAGTCCACGTCCTGACGGCATTGCTCGAATGCCCGTCCGGCAATGAACATAGCGTACGAACTCAGAAACGGGATAAAGCCCTGCAGAGAAAGTCCTGCGGCAGTGCTGACCATATTCTGCTCGGCAATTCCCATCTCGAAAAAGCGGTCGGGAAATTCATCCCGGAAGAACTTGGTGTATGTGCTCTCCGCAAGGTCGGCATCGAGCACCACCACCTTCGGATTTTCGTGACCGAGCGCGACCAGGACCTCTTTATAAGCTTTTCTGGTTAGTTCGTATGTCCAGCGTTCTGTTCCTGTAAGAGCCATGATTCAGTCCGTTTCTGTTTGAATTAAATGTTCACAGATGAGAAAACTTTACTCAGCCGCATCTGCATCCTTACGACATCGACCGGCCCATAAGCATGTTGTATTTCTCTGTCGCGGCACGGACATCACCGTAGGATTCAATCGCCCGGGCGGGAGTCTCATCAAAACCAAGTTCCGTGAGAGCGGTCTGCAACTGCTCATCCGTCGCCAAAGGTGTACCGTGCCATCGATGGTCGTCCTCGTACGACGGCACGCCTTTCATCATAATGGTGTGGAAGAGAATAACAACAGGCTGTCCCTTGCCCAAAGCAGCATGGGCCTGTTCGAGGAGCCTGGAAATTTCATCAAGATCGTGACCGTCACCCTCATAAACTTTCCAGCCGAAAGCCGCAAATTTGCCGTCGAGAGGTCTCAGGTTCATAACCTCGTGGACATTGCCGTCGATCTGGATATCGTTGTAATCAACCATCGCGAGGATGTTATCCGATTTGTAATGTGCGGCTGCCATAATCGCTTCCCAGCAGCTTCCTTCCTGAAGCTCACCATCACCCAGGTTTACGTATATCCTCTCGTCCAGATTCCTGAGCTTTGCGCCCAGTGCGATTCCATGAGCGACCGAAAGACCATGACCGAGGCTGCCCGCGCTGACATCCACTCCCGGAGTCTTGAGCCGGTTCGGATGTCCCTCCAGACCCGAGCCTGTAGAGCGGAAAGTCAGGAGACAGGCGGGCGGGAAGAATCCACGGCGCGCCAGGAGAGCGTAATTCAAAGCAGAGCAGTGACCGTTTGAAATGACAAACCAGTCGCGAGGTTCCGCCGAGGGATTTTCCGGATCGACTCGTACGTAATTGAAATACAGAGTTGTCAGGTAGTCGGCCGCCGACAAAGGTCCGCCCGGATGACCGGACTTCGCGCAGTATGTCTGCACGAGTACGTCCTTCCGGATCGTCTTCGCCATTTCTTTAATTTTTTCTTTTGACAGATTGAGAGTTCCTACAGCCACTGTTTGCTCCTTATCGTATGCGGCAGGTTTTCAAACTAAAAACTAGCTGGCGTAAATCGGTCGGCGATAGGTTTCGAGCTTTGGCAGATTTGCCAGAGCCTTGCCTAGTTTTTCAATTGCCTTTTCGATATTCTCACGGTCGCAGGCATAACTGAACCGAATGTATCCCTCGCCGAACTGCCCGAATCCCGTCCCGGAAAGCGTGGCTACCTGTCCTTTCTGAAGCAGGTAGGTTTCGATATCCTTCGAATTCCACCCGAACTGCTTGAAATTCGGGAAAGCGTAGAATGCACCGGCAGGTTTGACACAGGATACATTTTCAATTGAGTTCAAACCATCGACAATCAGGTCTCTGCGGGCCTCAAATTCAGCGCGCATTTCCTCGACACATTCCTGCGGACCCTGGTACGCCGCGACACCCGCAATCTGCGTAAAAGCAGCGGTACAGGAGGCGCAATTGTTCATCAGACGGGTGATGTGGCTCGACAGTCCCTCAGGCATGACCCCGTAACCCAGACGCCAGCCGGTCATCGCGTAGGTCTTCGAGTGGCCTTCGATCAGGATGGTCCGTTCCTTCATACCGGGAAGACCGATAATCGAAAGGTGTTTCCGCCCGTCATACAGAATCTTCGAGTAAACCTCGTCCGACATAACCCAGCAGTCGTATTCCTTTGCGATTTCGCTAACGACAACGAGATCGTGCTTAGTGAGCACTCCTCCGGTCGGGTTCTGGGGCGAGTTGAGAATAATGCACTTTGTCCGTTCGTTGGCCAGCCTCCAGAGATCCTCATGCTGGAACCTGAAGTCGACCTCCTCCTTCATGGGAAGCGGCACAGCTTTGGCGCCAAGGAACTCAATCACCGACCTGTAGATCGGGTAACCGGGATCGGGACAGATAACCTCGTCGCCGGGATTGATGGTGGCCATGAGGCCGAAAAAAATAATTGGTTTGGCCCCGGGAGTCACCACGATCTCGCTTCGCTTTGCAGAAACACCCCGTGTCCGGGAGATGTAATCCGCAAAAACCTCTCTAACCTCGGGAATTCCCTTGCTGGCCGTGTAATGCGTATAGCCGTCCTTCATGGCCTCGAAAGCAGCCTTGCAGATAAATTCGGGGGTTTCGAAATCGGGTTCACCGATTTCCATATGAATCATATCAATGCCCTGAGCCTGGAGAGCTTCTGCCTTGGCACGAACCTCGTAGGCCGCCTCTTCACCCAGAAGTGACATTGAATCAGCTATCTGCATATCCACACCTCCCCTATCCTGGTAACAGGATAAGCAAAACCGCTCCTCTGCGGCTCACTATAGGGGATGGTCATTATAAAGGGAGGGTTGATGAAGTGTAAAGTTGATTGAAGGCTATTAAGGTGATTTTCACAGGAAAATTTAAAAAATGACTACTGGTGACCGGCTCCGGGACTGAATAGAAAAAGTCCGCCTGTTATATGGCGGACTTTATATTCGTTTATAAATGTCCCGGAAATATATACCGATCGATCCTAACTCGCAATCTCGTGAGAGCGGATCTCACGGATTACCGTCACCTTGATCTGACCGGGATAGTCCAGTTGCTCTTCGATTTTATCCGCGACCTGCCTTGCCAGAAGCGGCATCGTGCGATCGTCGATATCATCCGGAATAACCATCACACGTATCTCACGACCCGCCTGAATTGCGAAGCACCTGTCGACCCCGTTGAAACCATTGGCAATATCCTCAAGATCTTTCAGCCTCTGGATGTAGCTTTCCAGGGTTTCGCCGCGTACACCCGGACGAGCAGCAGAGATGGCATCGGCAGCCTGAACGAGGATCGCCTCGATCGTCTTCTGCTCGATTTCTGCATGGTGAGCGGCGATAGCGTGCACGACACCTTTCGGTTCCTTGAATTTCCTGGCTAACTCCGCACCGATCGATGCGTGCGTTCCCTGCACATCGTGATCTGTAGCCTTGCCGATATCGTGGAACAGCCCGCATCGACGCGCAAGAGTCGGGTTCGTACCAAGCTCGCTGGCCAGATTTCCTGTCAGGTTTGCAACTTCGATAGAGTGATTGAGGATATTCTGACCGTAGCTGGTTCGATACTTCAGGCGTCCAAGAACCTTGACCAGCTCAGGATTGACGTCGCCGATCCCAACCTCCAGTACCGCCTGCTGGCCGGCCTCCCAGATTGCCTTGTCGATTTCTTTCTTCGATTTCTCGAAAGTTTCCTCGATTCGGGCAGGATGGATTCGACCGTCCTGTATCAGTTTCTCCATCGTAAGCCTGGCAATTGCCCGTCTTACAGGATCGAAAGCGGAAAGTACTACCGCTTCCGGGGTATCGTCGATAATGACTTCGACCCCGGTAGTGGTTTCAAACGTGCGGATATTGCGGCCCTCGCGACCGATAATCCGCCCCTTCATATCGTCGGATGGGAGTTTTACCTCGCTGGTTGTGGTTTCAGCAACATGATCGACCGCGGTACGCTGAATCGCCAGTACAACCAGCTTCTTGGACAGCTTGTCACTGTCCTCCTTGACACGGGCCTCGTGGTCGGCGATTCGCTTGGAGTATTCGAGGTCCAGTTTTTTCTCGGTGCGTTCAAGGAGGAAATTCTTAGCCTGCTCCTGGGTCAAACCGGCAATGCGCTCGATTTCCTCATCTTCTTTGGAAATTCTGGATTCAAGATCCTGCTCCAGAGTGATTATCCTTTTCTCTTTCTTATCGAGATTCTCCAGCCGTTTCTGAACATTATCCAACTTGTTTTCAAGTTGCTCTTCTTTTCTCTGGATCTTGTTTTCCTGCCGTTCGCTCTCCTTCCTTCGACGATTGATATCGCGTTCTGCGTCCTGTCTGAGTTGTTCTCCCCTGCCTGAAGCTTTTAAGAGTAGGTCCTTGGCTTTTGCTTCCCCTTCTGTCGTTGCATCTTTAATAATTCGTTCGGCTTTCAGTGTAGCATTCTCAACCTTGGTTTTATCAAGAAACCTGAGAACAGCGTGACCGACAATGCCTCCAATGAGAAAGAAAGAAACCATTCCTAAAATGGCCGTTGCTGATAGAAAGTCTTGAATGTTCATTTATGTTCAATACCTCCGTGGGTCTGTCTGTCAATGTTGTTTTCATGGTTTTAAAGGGCCTCCTTTGTCAGAGAAACACGAAAATGGCCATGAATTGCCTTCATGCCTCTTCGGACATTAAAAATACCCTTAACATCACGTTCATTGTAACGACACAAGCTCAAAGGTGCAACAAAATTACACGGCATTGCCCGTGCCGCTATCAAATTTAATTATAATCGATTAAAGCCCCTTAAAAAAGACCGGGGAATTACAGTCCGGTCTTCCTTAAGGGGCGTTGGTAATCCGCTGAAACGACGTCGATCGATTATTCGACCCTCGCTGTCTCCTCTAAATCACCCGTGATCTCCTCCGGAGTCGGTATGCTGATTGCCGGAATGAGACCGAGTTCCTCGCGTACGGCTGTCTCGATTTCACGCAACAGGTCATCGTTTTCAGCCAGGAAATCGCGCACATTTTCGCGACCCTGCCCGAGTTTTTCCTCCGCGTACGAGAACCAGGCCCCGGATTTATTTACAATTCCGTTTTCTATGGCAAGATCCAGCAGATCCCCGATCCTGGAAAGTCCCTTGCCGAAAATGATATCGCACTCGACCTGCTTGAACGGAGGCGCGATCTTGTTCTTGACAACCTTGATCGCCACACGACTGCCAACAATATCGTTCCCCTGCTTGATGCTGCCCAGGCGTCTGATATCGAGACGGATCGTCGCGTAGAATTTGAGCGCCCTTCCTCCGGTTGTAGTAATCGGGCTTCCGAACATGACACCGATTTTCTCACGCACCTGATTGATGAAAATAATCAGCGAATTGGATTTACTGACCGCAGCAGTGAGTTTCCGCATGGCCTGGCTCATCAGCCTGGCCTGAAGCCCGACATGGTGATCGCCCATTTCCCCGTCGATCTCAGCCTTTGGAACCAGTGCGGCTACCGAGTCAATTACGACGATATCCACTGCACTCGACCTCACCAGCATCTCGCAGATCTCCAGCGCCTGCTCGCCCGTATCAGGCTGGCTGACCAGCAGGTTGTCAGTGTCGACTCCGATTTTCTGCGCGTATCTGGGGTCGAGAGCATGCTCCGCATCGATAAACGCGACCGTGCCGTTAAGCTTCTGCCCTTCGGCAACTATATGCAATGCAAGCGTTGTTTTACCGGAACCCTCGGTGCCGTAGATCTCGATTATCCTCCCGCGGGGGAATCCGCCTATACCCAGGGCGATATCAAGCGACAGGATTCCACTTGGGATTACCTCGGGACGAAGCCTGTCTGCATCGTCACCAAGGCGCATCACCGCGCCCTTTCCGAACTGCCGCTCGATCTGTCCGAGCGCGAGTTCCAGGGATTTTTGTTTCGTGTCTTTGGTCTCTTTTGCCATCTCTTAGTGGTCCTTTCTCCTTCCGAACTGAGGAAGAGATTTGGTGTCCTTCATAAAGAGAACGCGCGGGAGGGGTATAAAGCTGACTGATTATAACACTTTCGCGCAATTTTTCTGGTCACAAATAATACAATACAAAAGTTTAGGTCATTTTGCAAGTGGCAACTCAAAGGAATTTTAAAAATTTTTCCTAATCCTGTCTTCGTGTCTTTGTGTCTTTGTGGTTTTCTTTTATTCTTTTTTTCTTTTTTTTCCATCCAGGGCAGGTACAAGACCTGCCCCTACCCTCCGAATGCATACCTCTCCACCACGGTATAGACTGCACCTTTCGGGGTCAGCTCCGATTCATACAGCACCAGATCACTTACTACCCAGCTCCTTCCCTCGAATTCAGCGAATTCCCGTGTTATCCGTTCCTTTTCTGTCCGGTCGACATTCTTTTTGTGCCGAGCCAGGGTAACATGAGCTTTGAATGGTCGAGTATCAGGCCGCTCCAGGTAGCTTTCACAGCCGATTTTCAGCACAGATGAGACCATCGCCAGTGTCTCCAGTTCACCCGTAAGTGTCAAAAATGACACTCTCGGGAAGAAACCCACCGGTCCCAGGGCTATTTCAGAGGATCTTGCCGGACCAACTGCCGATTTCGCTATCTCGCCAAAATCCGGGATCGATGACTCCGGCTGGTCGCCCAGAAACAGCAGTGTCAGGTGAAAGCCGTGACGTCCGGCCGGCCTGATATGACGCCCCAGATCTCTGAGTGCAAGCGCCCTCGGGGCAAGGACATCCTTAAGCTCATTCGGCAGGTCAATTGCGAAAAACAGCCTTGGCATCAGCCTTTCATCGCCTTTCTACAGGATTTTCAGGTTCTATGTAAACTCAGACTCCAATGTTAATTCATTCTCGAATTCGTATTGACAGAATCCCACCTGTGTGGTATATGGGAATTGGTCGAGTCTAGACGTTCCCCCCCTACGTCTAACTCGGCTCTTTTCTTTTCTTCGCCCGGTTCAACACTTATTCAGTCTAAATCGCGCTTAAAAAGACGATTCAAACCCGTTTGGCATCAGGATTGTGTAGAAATGATATGCATGATTATGTCGAGAATATTAACAGGACGACCCGGTTCCCACAAGGGCGCCGGTATTGCAGGAAGGTGATTAATATGCATCACTTTCGATGGTCAACACTACTTTCGATCGCAATATTAACTCTGACTCTCACGACCTATGTTCCCGGCGCAGTCGCGCAGGAAGATGCGGATGCTGAAATCCTGGCAAGTTCTAAACCTACGCCGGCCGATAATGGTGCTTCCGAGACAGAAACTCAATCTGAAAAACTAAAGCCCGTAAATCTCGATTCAGAACCGATTGACCTGATTGTTGAAGACCCTGAGCCGCCTCAGAAGAAAGTCCTGATTTCCCTTGCAGACCAGGGCATGTGGATTTTCGAGGGGGACAATATCATTCAGCAGTTCGATGTTTCCACCGGCGTACCGGCTCATCGGACTCCGACCGGCAGTTTCCAGGTCTGGAACAAGGCGCCCAGCGCCTACTCGAATCGCTACGAATGCTGGATGCTTCAGTGGATGGCGATAACCCGCGACGGGTTGTTCGGCATGCATTCGTTACAGGGCACGAGCTATTTAAGGCGAATCGGTTCTGTGGCGAGTCACGGATGTATCCGACTCAGGCATGAGGATGCCGACTGGCTGTACGGATGGACCGAAATCGGGACTCCGGTGGAGATTGTCGATGACTGGGAGGAGCCTGAGGAAGAGACGAGCGAGGAAATCGGCTCGGGCGGCGACCTGATCGCGGAGAATTTCTATTACTGGTGAGCAATTGAAGAATTCATTCTGCTAAGAATCCCGGCTATTCATGCCGGGTTTTTCATACTTTTACATATTTAGAAGCTCTTCATTGCTGCTACACTGCTTATAATCATTGGTTCATGGTATAATGCGTACAAATTCGGATATGTAAATTGGTTCCAAAGGAAGGTAACACAGTGATCAGAATTCAAATTATTCTCGCATTCGTTATTCTATCGGCATTTGTTGGATGCTCGACGGGACAATCGCCTGTTACGCCCGATACCGGTTCAGTTCAGGTATCTCAGAATTCCAGGTATCAGTCCAACCGTACATTATGGGGTTACTGGACAATTCGTGTTGATCCGGGCAGCAAAACAATCGAGATCGTACCGGATCGGGGAGCCGGATCGCATTTCAACGTGGTCAGGCTTCTTGATGTCAGCCCATGTACCGATTGTATCAGCATCAGCAATCTGTCCTGGCTGCCGGATAACGTCATACAATGCGATTTTCAACTAAAACATCCTTTTACCGGCAACTTAAAACTAACCGGATTCGATGTTCGCGGAATTTTAGTTACCGATGGGGACACTCTCTTTCCGGCCAGTAACAGATTTGCGTCATTTGACGGGTCGAATCCCACTCTCATAGACCCCGATGGTTACACTGCATTGTTTAATCCGGTTGAGTTTCCCGCCGATTCAGCACCCTTGCCGATCCTTGGATATTTCCCGGGAAAATTCTCATCCGGAGATAACTTCACCGGGACACTGAATCCATTTATGGCTTTCTGTAAGGACAATCCCAGACGCATGTTCGAGGCGGGCGCTACTGAGACGGTAACAATTATCCTGAAATATCCGTCCATGCCATTTGCGTTCGGGTACGCAGTGGACGCGTCATGGTTAAAAGTTGACGAAGTTGTCGATCCTGTAACAGATTTCCCATCCGATGCAAACTGCCTGGAGCCATACAGGCTGGACTCCAAGATGTCTTCAGTTATAACAGACCAGCCCGGTGATACTGCGTTGATTCAGATTGAAATATTCGATCATCAGGGAATCGACACTGTAAGCACAGTCTCGATTGAAAGTCCGTCACTGTTTGACGGTGAAGTGTCTCTAAGTTTCACATCGCAGTCAGGTGACGATTCATGGTTCTTCGATGGAGTGATATCCAATGAGAATAGTCCTCAGGAAGGATATTACCCGGTACTCGTGAGGGCTGGATCACTTGAAGATGATTCAAATCTCGGTGAACTGGCGGCGTATCTGATCATAGATATCTTCCTTGTTGGTACCAGCGATCTTGTCTGGGCGAAACGAGCAGGCGGAATGAATTATGATAAAGGACATTCCATCACAACGCTTTCGGACAACTCGACAGTTGTGACAGGAGAATTCCAGGGCACAGCGACATTCGGTGAGAGTGAAGCGAACGAGACTGTTCTGGTATCTGCAGGAGGGTCTGATATTTTCGTGGCACGGTACAATCCTGACGGCACTCTTGCATGGGCGAAACACGCAGGCGGAACGATGGATGATTATGGCTATGGAATCACAGCGCTTTCGGACGACTCCACAGTTGTGACAGGAACCTACATTGGTTCAGCGACATTCGGGGAGGGTGAAGCGAACGAGACTTTACTGGTATCTGAAGGAGGCACCGATATTTTCGTGGCCTGCTTCAATCCCGGCGGCACTCTCGTATGGGCGAAACGCGCAGGTGGAACGGCAAATAATGAAGGTTTTGGAATTACAAATCTTTCGGATGATTCAACAGTTGTGACAGGATATTTCTCAGATTCAACGACATTCGGGGAGGGTGAACCAGGAGAGACTGTCCTGGTTTCGGATGGACATAATGATATTTTCGTGGCACGGTACAATCCTGACGGCACTCTCGTATGGGCGAAACATGCAGGTGGAACAGAAAATAATGGAGGCTATGGAATTACAACGCTCGCGGACGACACCATATTTGTGACAGGACAATTCAGTGGTACAGCGACATTCGGGAAGGGCGAACCAAATGAGACTGTTCTGGTATCTGAAGGAGGGATTGATAGTTTCGTGGCACGGTACAGTCCTGACGGCACTCTCACATGGACGAAAAGCGCAGGCGGAACAACTTCGGCTTGGGGTAATGGAATCACAACGCTCTCGGATGACTCGACAATTGTGACAGGAGAGTTTTCTGGTACAGCGACATTCGGGAAGGGTGAATCAAACGAGACTGTTCTTGTATCGGATGGAAATTTTGATATTTTCGTGGCCTGCTTCAATCCTGACGGCACTCTCGCATGGGCAAAACGCACAGGCGGAACGGTTTCTGATTCCGGCCTTGAAATCACATCGCTTTCGGACGACTCCATACTTGTGACAGGATATTTCTACGGATCAGTGACATTCGGGGAGGGTGAACCAAACGAGACTGTCCTGGTTTCGGATGGAGATAATGATATCTTCTTTGCGCGGTACTATCCTGACGGCACCCTCATCTGGGCGAAACGCACAGGTGGTCCGCTTGAAGATTGGGGCAATGGAATCACAACACTTTCGGACGACTCCACAGTTGTGACAGGACATTTCAAAAATTCAGCATTATTCGGAGAGGGTGAATTTAACGAGACTGTTCTGGCATCGGATGGACAATCGGATATCTTCGTGGCCCGCTT
>SDBT01017950.1_pt1 | contig 11142 bp, 26 predicted proteins | sample 2277101 | NCBI WGS metagenome assembly SDBT01 (sample SAMN10404973, study PRJNA504765) | marine sediment metagenome | isolation source: marine sediment core GS10_PC15, 103 cmbsf | place: Arctic Ocean: Southern Knipovich Ridge | collected 2010 | reverse complement strand
CATGGTCAATAACTTCTTGCCAATTTCGTTTTGAATCAAAAATCCTAAACTCAATAGTTGGTTTGTCGTGGCTATCATTAACACATATTGCGTAGTCCCCATCCATATTACTAAATTCACGCAAGACAGAAGTAGGCTTATCATAATAGTTATCATTATATATAGCATTAAGTATTGCCCATAATATACTATAAGATGAAATGCCCTCTCTTAATAAAAACGAGATACGCGTTGTGTGTAATGACAATAAGGAATTAGCTGTATTGTTATCCCACCAATCATTAAAAATCCAATTTAAATATGGTCTATTTGCCATATCTCGATATAATGAAAATAGAAAATGAGACAGCTTTTTACTATTGTTTATAAGATGTAATGGAATACCCACATGAATATGCCCACCACCACCTGTAGTATCTTTTCTATGGCTCAGCAGCCCATATTTAGAAACGATTTTTTTATTAAGATATGTATAGAACTTTTTAATCTCATCAACTGTTTTAAATATCGGACTAGGTATTTCTATAGCTCCGCAATCATTATACGCGTCTCCGCAGAATTCCCATTTTGTGTTTTGTAGCTGTTGTTCTATTTTTCCGGCTATGAAACAACAAGCTGTATTATCTTTAGTTTCTATAGCTAGGCGTTTAAAATTTGGTAGCTTAAGCGGGTCTTTTTTTATATCATATAAATATGTAAATTCTATACCGATAGTATTGGATAATTTTACATGCATTATAATCTTCCTTTTAATGGGTATTTGTTGACACGGCTTCTATAAGATTAATAGACAGCTCTTTTATTTCGCCGTCATGCTCCATAAAAACAGACCAAGCGTCCCCGTTTTTAGATTGCGATATAGCGCACTCCAATGTATAGTTAACTCGGCCTAGATTTTTATGTATATACGATTTACCGAATTCAAATTTTCTTTTGGCTTCTATCACCACCGACCTCCCAATGAATTGCTGCAGCCGTCTATCTGGCACTGGTTATTTCTCATATCGTAGCTATCGTCTCCATCGTATTCGTCTATCTCGTGCCTGACGTCGACGCCCGCCATCGCCTCCTTGACGGCGTGAATAAAGCATAAATCTATTTTTCCTATAGAGACATCGTTTTCATTCCGTTTGTCTTTATGGAAATGGGCTTGCAGATTATCTAGCATTTTATTTACCCTCCGCTTTGGCGATTGCTTTTAATGCAATCATCCGCATATTATCGAAGTCTGCAAGCATGTCCTTAACCGGCGTATCATCGTCGTAGGCATGGCACGATATTTTATCTAATGCCGCAAGCAAATCCGCATAACTATTACAGGCAGTGACGATGGATTCAGCGCGTTTTCTCCCTATGCCAAAATGGGCGGTTTTAGGGCTTTCGATGCTGGCGACTTTGTTGTTTTCAGAATCATATATACTAAAAACAGCCGCTGGAACTTCGACCACCTTATATGGCGTATGCTTTACAGTTTCCATTTAATCATCCTCCATTAATGCTCTTCGTTCGCTCCCTGTTAAGACCCTACGAACACTTGTAACCTTTGCTATATCTGGCTCGTTTAGGGCGTTTTGCTTGGCGGCTTCAAAATCGAAGAAAAACTTTATCTGGTGAGTTCCGTATTCCTTTACGCTCATGTCATCACCTCCTTTCGGTTTAAGATTATTCAATTAAGTATCGTTCTTATTGTGTTGGTTGTGTCCATAATTATACGGTATTGGAAATCGTAACCCTGACAATTTGCCCCGCTATATTTTTTCGATTTATTGATAGCCATCAAAGCAGACCTTGCACTTTTATATTTAACGGAAGTGCCTCCTATAAGGTGGCCATGATGTACTTCGTAAGTTGTGTCCCATGTACACGACGTCCATTTCCCTTCCATCTCCTTTTTGTTATTGTTTCTCTTTATCATCTTGGCTATATAATAGCCTATTCTATAAAGTTTGTAAAGTATTTAAATAAATTAATCTCGTTGATTTATAAAGGATTATAAAATAATAGAAAATAGTTGTAAACTATTGAAATATATAGGGCTTTATCCTAGCCCCTTATTCGCCCTCTAACGTACGGCAACCGCCGTACCAGTAGGCTATCACGTATTGGCGATTCAAATGATGCTTACCCACCATACGGACAGCGCATTAGCCGCTAAAGCTGGTCTGCTAGGGCTGTATCAGTCCCATAGGCTCTGGAAGTGCCTGCCGAACAGCTCCAGCCCCTCACGCACCTTAGCGTCTACGGCATCCGTTTCCTTGCGATACCGCTTTCAGTCCGCCTGCTCCTCTGGTGTTTGTTCTTTATCAAGATTTTCAATAAAAGGTACGCCGCTTATCCAATATTTCCCCATATATTTATCGTACAGTACACCATCCCAGTAATCGTTGGCGGCGTATTCTTTTGCTTCTTCTCTTGTCGGCTCCATTTCTTTTATACTGTCCTCAGTCCCGCATGAACAATAGCTTTTTGGACTTATACGATTCATCATCCTACCTCCACTTGCGATATGCCTTTCTTGATTGTCGTCCTGAAAACTTTATCAGCCCCCTTTTCGATATCCTCTATAGGTGCCCTCTCGTCACTCACCATTATTATTTGTAACGCCAATCTATCACTTATTTCCTTAATCATTTGGATGGCCTTCCTGTTGGCATCAATACCTTTAATATGCTTTCCCGGTTCGTCTAGTATTAAGCAATTTCTACTCTTTGGCCGTCTTAGATTCCACATAGCCACTCGTAATGCAAACGATGCGATGTCGGCCACCCCGCCACCTGACGCCTCCAGCGGTTCCTCCCTTTCACCGTTCTTGACGAAGAACAGGTCTGCCTCGGTTTTGTTACGTCTCACTACGAAATCTATCTCGAACTCGTACGGCTCATCATATACCGCCGCCAGTGCGAGTGTAACTATCTCCGATATATGATATTGCAGCTGCTGCTGGGTTTTCTGGGCAACCTTTTGCAGAATCAGCTTTGCCTTCTCTATACCGAGAGAGTCCTTTTCCAGTGACTTGATGTTCTGCCCTGTCTCTATTATGGACGATGCGAGCTGGTTACGCTGTCCCTTCTTGCGCTCTAGCCCGTTACGATATTCTTGGATGTTCATAGTTCGATAAAAGAAAATGGCGATTTGACGTAAGGGTCGTGGTACTCAGCCGCTTCTAAAGCTATCTGTAGTCGCGCTTTGGGCTTTTTATCTTTCGTAGAATACAAAGAACCTAAAGCGATAGAATCCCCATGACCGACTGCTCCTACCCCACCTGATGCAAGTGCTATTTGATAGTCGTCTTCAAGAGCATATAAATTGCCTTTATATCCAATGAGTGCGGTTCCGGCACGCTCAACACTATCCTTCTCTTTAGAGTATCCCCCATTCTTAAGGGTTTTTCTTATGGCATCTACGAAGGCCGTGCATAAATATTTGTGGTCTGATTGGCTGGGTAATTGCTCGGGTGGGGTGAAGGCATATTGCAAGAGCTGGCCAAATCTAAAAGATGTGGTATAGCCCATTATAAAAGCCCCGTTCTTGAATCCTTCGCGGTTCCCTTGTATTTTAGGACCAACTAATTCATAAGTTCCATCTAGTAGATTGGGTCTGAAATAGCTGTGAAATGCCGCCCAATGCCACTTATCTTCCTTCGCGACATCTACCCAACCTGTCCGTTTTCCTGTAATTTTATCAAAATCTTCTTCTATAAAATCAGACGGAATAGGCTTATCTTTTTTAACTTCCCGCCGTTTATAAAAATGTCCGTCCAGAATTAAACAGCAAGTGCCGTCATATTTTTGTGTGGCTATACCTTCACCGTTGAAAACCCACACGCAATCAGGATGAGGCTCATTTAATAACTCCCTCATGTCTTTAGGGTTGCGCTTGAATATTGTAGGTATCTTTTTCATCATCTTTCCTTCGCTGACATAACCGATTTATCATTATTGTATTTCCCGTCATAAGGGTTCTTACACGGCGAGCTAAGCCGCATAAATATCATCTGCCCTATCCTCTGGTCTGGCTTTAATATTATGGAGGTGTGATTAGTAGCGTTCCCTAGTTCCATGGTCAATACGGAGCTGTTCCAACCTGGGTCACACCAACCTGCCATATTGTGCGTCATGCCTTGCCTTGCGAGTGACGACTTCAGCGCGAAGAATGCCCCGACATCGTCCGGCAAATTGAACGTCTCTACCGTCCCACCTAGAAAGAAGTCCTTGGGCTTCAAAATAAGTTCGTTATGTATCGTGAACAGGTTTCCCTCCTCGGTCATAAACTTCGACGACAGCCGCACGTCGTAGCTAGCCGAATTAAGCGATGCTACGCTGAACGGTGTAATCATATTATGGTCTCTAGCCAGTATCTCAATTTCCTCGTCAGGTAAAATCATTTTTCTCTCCTATACTTCTTTACGGTTCGCCAATTAAAATACCGCCTCCACAAATATCCCCTTACCAGCGATACGCAAGTATATATTACGGTAATCCAGAACCCATTCGAGGCAGTAATCTGGACGAACCCGAACATAGGTAATACGGTCATCGCTAATATCCATCCTACCACGAAACCCGAACCGGTATTCAGTATATTTTCCGTAATGGATTCAATCCTTGTCTGCATCTAGTCTCTCCAGTATCGCCTTGCATATCTCCGATGCGAGGTCTTTATGTTCTGTCCCGACTGTGATGCCTGTACCAATTATCAAAATAAATTTATTATTAACGTTATCGGATACCAAATCAATTCTATTATTAATCTGTTTGCCTGTATTATATGCCACCAGCAACGGTAATGCTTGGTTGAGGTCTGTGTCGGGGTGCCAACATTCAACGGGATGTACCATTTCGCCATCTGCATCAATCCAGCACCAATCATTAACCTCGGCATACCGCATGAAACCCGTCATGTATTCACGCTTTTCTTTGCGCCATCCCATTACATCAGTTGCCAGTGTAGATAGTTGGTCGGGAGTCATGGGCATCTCCCATGGTAGAGCAGACCAGGCATAAAGCTCACAAAAAATATCGTCACCCATAGCTGATATTTCAGCATCGTTTTTGTTTTCTCTGTCATTTCACTATCTCCACGGTTATCTTTACCTTCACGGGCGGGATGTCTTTTTTGCCCCAGCTACCGTTTTTATATTTGAATACTGCGGGAGTTGTAAATTCAGGGTTATCCATTATCCAGCAAAATGCACTCATTTTTGCGTCCTTTTTACTTATCCACCCCGTAAATGTCTTTTTCATCGGTTTAATCTCCATATTCACCGCCGACTGTTCCGTACAAGGATTCTAATATCTCCTTCGCTTCGTTTCTTGGGAACCCTTGTTTGACTAACTTATCTGCCACTTTATTAAACTCATCCTCACAGTCACTTTTCCGAAATTCTATGTCCCACTTTATTTTGTCCATCATCCCTCCTCCGGTTGTTTGACCTTCCTATTTGCTATCGCAGATTCCGCCGATCTGTATTCCGTACTTCTTATAGCTTGGGTAGCGTTGTTTACCGCTTCAACGCAATCGGGACACATGTATTCATCATGCCCGGTATTATGGGTATAGCTAATCCCCGCCTTTTTCAATCCCTCCTCAACTGAATTGTAATTAGGGTGCATATCAAAAGCAGGTTGTTCTATTGGTTCAAATACTGTTTTATTCCCACAGTTGCATTCAAAAACAAATTGACCGTATTTCATTTATCCCTCCTTTATTGGTTGTTCTATCATCCGAATACCCTGTCGTGGATATCTTCCAGCCATGCTTTCTGCTTATCCGTGTAAAGCCCGTTGGTGTTTAGCGATTCTATGAAGTCCGATTCTCCCGGACTTAGCTCCCTGCTGTTATTAGTCAGTTGTTCGAGCATCTTTTCGTAGTCTTTCATTTCTTTTACATAGATTCGTTTATAGTAATGTAACTTTGCATGCTTGCAGTTAAGACATATCTCCTTTTGTGCATGTTCTTGTACAACCTCTTTTTCGTACTTTTCATTTATCTGCTTACGGATATATTCATTTATGTCATATTGGTCTTCAGCGGGTTTAAACATCTTATGTGTTAGGCTTTGCATTTCTTGCTTAAAATAATCTAGTATCATGTTTTCTGTTCTCGATAGCTTTACTTTTTTATCGATGTGTTTTAAAGAATTAAATTCTTCTAATGTCCCGCGATAGTCGTTCCTATAATATATCATCGTTACTCCCAATCATAATCCTGCTCTAATTTCTCCATGCCGTTCGCCAACTCCTTATCCAGTTTCTCCATCTCCTTGTCCATAGACTTCAGCTTCCTCTCCGCCTGCTGGACGGAATCGAATCCCTGCTTCTTCAAATCGCCCATGAGCTGTTCCAGTCGTCCCTCGATAGAGGCTTTCTTCAATTCCACGTCTTTTATTTGTTCCTTCATATCTAAGAGCCGTTCGACTATATCCATCTTATTCTCCTTTCGTTTCTGTCTTTACCTGTACGCACTCCCACGACATCTTCACGTTCAGCAGGTCTTTAGTTCCGAAAGTGTTCATGGTATTGTAAAAAAGCATTCCCGTCTGTCTGCATGTTTCGAGCGAATCGAAAAACGTTTTGTCTACCCGTTCGATGGGCTTGTCCCACCACGGACTAGTTAGTATGATTGTCATCATAAGCAAAAATTTCATAATCTCTCCAAAGTTAAAATATGGGCACGGAGGTCATCGCAGTTATCGTTCGTCACTATACAATATATAAACTATTCAAGACTAATATAAATAGGCAAAATTTATCAATCATTAATTTAGCCTTCGTTCCAAACCCGCCGCTCTCTCCGTGCCACATAATCGTTATTGCTCCTCGTTTAATATTCTATTCCGTGTTTTTTCAATAAGCCAATTACGTATAAAAAGTCTAGTCTCCCATACGATGAGCCTTCATTAATTTCATTCTCAAAAGGATTACGTTGCCATACCCAGTCACAGTTCTGCCCGCCTAATGGATAATAAGACACATCTTCATTATAAGAGACTTGAAATGTTTTAAAGTATTCGATACCTTTATCCAATTTGGGACTGGCTATTTGGCTGTTATCAAGAGCGAACAACCATAGCCACAAATTCCATTTATTTTTACTAAGAATATTATATATTGCGCTTACCGTTGTTTTTATACAATCGCCAGTCACACTTTCGTTCTTATAATACCGCTCCCACCCTTCATGGTTTATTATACATAAAGCCATTATTGCTATGTTGTCGCTGAACCACGCCCGTCTCCACTTCACCCATGGAGAGGCATATCCAAGCAGATACTTATATCCGCATTTATTATAAAGGTAATCGAACTCTTCCCACTTTTCAGCTACGGACAACGCGGCAAGTATCACTGCCGCCGACCCGCCATGCAGTATAATCCCCGGCGCGAAGTTACCGTGAACTGGCGTTTTATTATTCAGTTGCCGTAATCTGTAACCGTCCTTAATTATCTGGTCTACCAGCGACAAGAAGCGCGGATGGATTTTACCCGTCTTTTTCTTATATTCCGATACGGCGTGAACCATGCCCATCAGCTGGTCGCCGGAAGGGTCGTCTCTTACCGCATAACTGCTATTTCCAACGCCACGAAGTAGATAGAGACTGGTAAAAAGCCCCGCAGTATTGCCTATAATAAACGAATTAAGATATGATTCAAATAAACTAGTATCGTTTCTAACGTTGATTAAATATCCAGCGAACAATCCACTAAACAAACAGGAATCACCGTTATCTATTTTTATGCGTTTTGTTCGCGTAGTTGTTTTTTTATAATTATATATACCAGTAATAGGATAATCGACTAATAAATCAATATCCCTTCTGTATTTTATTTCCAATTCGTTAAACTGTTCTTTTGTGACATTGGAGTTAACTGCCTTATATTCGGGAAACGGAAACCACAGGCTGATTTTATCAAGCAGCCAAAGGATGGGGACTTTAACGAAAAGAATAAGTAGTTTGTTAGCCGATGGTGGTAGGCGCACCATTCCTATTTTATATCCCAGCTTTTCCAGTTTTGTCATTTTTCCTCCTCCTTAAACCACTGGTAATAATCAGCTACATTATCTTTATATATAATAAGTAACGGTAATCCGAAATAAAGCCGCAGTACGTTCATGATAATCCTTCCTACCCTGCCGTTCCCATCTTCGAACGGATGTATATATTCAAACGACACGTGACTCCTTTTCATAAGGACTTCCAAATCGTCACCTGGATACCTGCGCATATGCGACCCGCCAATCCACTTATTCAAATCGTCCTTAATTAATGCCTCGCTGATAAACGGACAGTGCTTGCCCCCAATCCACACGTCACAGTCTCTTATTTTGCCCGCGATATCCGGTCGCAGTCTTTTCATCAAGTTATTGTGTATGCCGAGTATCATATCAATATCCATGACAACTATTCCATTAATATCCTCGCTGGGGTTGACGGCATAGTTCCATGCCCATATCGCATCGTCCATCGCTATCTGGCTATACTCGCTCTCTATCGCGTTAGATTCCTCAAGGAATTCTAGCACCTGCACCCAGTCGAGGTCTGTGTCTTCAAACCTGCCTAGCGATAGTTCGGAGTGGTTCACTTTTTCTTTTTCTCCATTGGTTTATTAGGTGCTTCTTTTTCCTTCGGCCTATCATCCTTCGCCACCAACGGCTTCTCCGTATAAGGCTTGAGCGTTTTTGCGATTGCGTCACACACGCTTTTTATCATCACGCCACCATTCCATTGAGCGTCGCCGCAGGAGATATGCTCCAATTGCTTAACTATCTTTTTGGCATCTATTCCGTCTTGAAGCGCGATGGATATCATTCGACTGAGACCCTCGGCCATTGCGAAGTCCCTTCCGCCAGCCTTTCCTATGACCGTGAATACCTCGTATGGTTTGCCGTCATCGTCCATGTTTATCGTTATATAGACATTACCCGAACCTAAACGATAGCGAGCGGTTTTTCCGGACATCACTGCTTTTCTGTCTTTTAACTTTGTCACTTCTTTCCGGTTCCTTCGAGTTCTATGATTATGTCGCTATCTAGTTCGTCTGGTAGGTCTGCTTCAATCTCTGTTAAAGTCCTACACTCCATGCTTATGTTATTACTTGTTTTGCATTTAGCGTGGGAGTCGTCGTAGTCGGTTAGGGCTTCATTCAGTTCTTGCTTTTTTGCTTGTCCATATTTGTTGTTACAATCACCGGCTTGACAATAAGTTCTTGCTGCACGAATCACCTTACCCGCGTTGGCGAGTTGGGCTTCAAGGTAAAAAATATGTACGTCTCTATCTGTTAGTCGTTTGTTTATAAGGTCTAAAAGGAACTCTTTTTCTTTTGACATTTTCATTGGATTTACCTTATCCATCTACTCCCCCTCTGTCCACTTCGCATGAATCCACGGGAACACCGCACTTATCTTTTGTGCTTTTTCATAATCTGTTATAAAAAGTTCTCTGCCATTTTTAAGAGATATGCGAGTTGGCTGGTTCCCATGACCACAACAAGAAGCTATAGTCTTATACCCAGCATCGTTTAAAGCATTAATTAATTCTCTAATACACTCGTCCTCTACATTATGCGGATTTACTTTTTCTGCTTCGCCTCTGCTCACAATGGCTTTAAAGTGTTTAATTGTATCATGCAGAGCATCGCTATTAACAACTGTGCTATGGCAATCGAGCCAATAAAGTGTTTTTCTCGCCTCCTCCACGCGCAACTCCATGAGCTTTAGGGCGGTGTGGCAGAGGTCTTTATATTCGTCCTGCCCTAAGTGGTGGTTGTTGTTTATCGCTTGCTGTAAATCTAATATATGTTTTTTAGTCAGCATTTTGGTCATTGGTTGTCTCCTTTAAATAGGCAAAACTACTTTAGTCTTGCCTATTTTGGCTGAAATCTTTTCTATACATTCTCTTGAACAAGCAGTTTGCGCTCCGTCTTTATCGCTTCTTTCGTACCAGATTCTCGGTTTATGCCAGCCCTGTCCTGCATAAAATCCGGCGGCTTTTTTACCGCATCCATCGCAAGTAAATTCAACTGACATCAATCACTCCTTTCGATCAAGGTGGCGTGGCATAAATCTAGTGGTGTTAAATAAAATATCCAGTCATATAAAACCCTAACAGTACCCTGCCTTTGTGAAATTACTTCATTTAAGATATGCACAAATTCATGTCGCCTAATCATTGGTATATTTGAAAGTAACGTTATAGCATCACGGATGTCTGTGGAGTAGTGGGGGAGTAGCTCCCAATCAGCATTATCTGTCCACTGGACGAAAATATCGCCGCACAAATGCTCTATTTCCACCCTCTCTTTAGAGGTAAGAGGGAAATCTTTATGCGCTCTTGTTTTCAAGATACCAAAGTCGCGGAAACCCATTTTGAAGCTAATAGCCTTCGCCACACAAACATCAAATTCCCTGTTCGTATGTTCTGTAAGCTGGCGGTTGCAGTGGCAGGTTTTCATTCATCATCCTCATAAACATCATTTTTATACGCCCAAAATCCTATTATTATAAAAGGCACACAGATAAGTGACAGACCTAGCCAGTTCATCCCATCTCCTTTGCTTTACAAGTGGTCATATTACTAACCCTATAACTATTCCAATCAGAAACCACGCAAAGAGCCATACGGCAATCGCTGCTAGCAACGTCCATGCCGGTCTACTTATACTCATCCCACCCTCCCTAAGCTGTCCCGCTTAAAAGTTTTGTTAAAGTGTCTCGCTCGGCTTCGTACTTGTTCTTGAATAATTCGAGAGCAATATCTTTATTGTGATAGCCTGTTTGCCCCAATGCTTTTATCCATTTTAAAATCTCATTCACTTCCGCAAGCCGCTTTTGCAGGTGGGCTTTGCTGGTTGCGTTTAATGCCACGCAAGCAACTCTGTACATCAGTGGTGCGTGACTGCAACCTTCAACACACATATCAGCGTGTCGTTTACCTATTTCTTTAATTCTAGCCATTTCATCCCGCAGTTCCGCTTCCCTCGCTTCGCTGGCGAGTAATTTTTTCTTCGCTTCGTCAAGTTTGTTTTCCATTATTCCCCCTTTTTAGTTAGTAGGTCTTTGCAGGCATTCAAAAAAACGAGGGGAGTCACGGCATAGTCTACCTCCATCTCTACCACCCCCAGCTTTTCCAAATCAATGTCCATC
>SDBT01017949.1_pt1 | contig 11143 bp, 24 predicted proteins | sample 2277101 | NCBI WGS metagenome assembly SDBT01 (sample SAMN10404973, study PRJNA504765) | marine sediment metagenome | isolation source: marine sediment core GS10_PC15, 103 cmbsf | place: Arctic Ocean: Southern Knipovich Ridge | collected 2010 | reverse complement strand
CTCTCTCTGTCTAATGTTATATGTATGCCTCTCCACTTCTTCCACTCATTACTACTGTGGTCTGCCAAGTAGTTGACCCTCCTCTTTTCTACGTTACCTTTAATGTTCGTGGGGAATGAATACTTGACTGTGCCATCTTTAGCAACTTTGATAGTGGGGTCTGGGTCTGGCCATTCCCGTGCCATGATTTCCCAGAGATATTCCTCCATTCTGTTTTGGGTCGCCTTCTCCGTCACCTCGTCAAACGTCCTCATCTCGATACCAGCGATCCTGTACGCCAACACCTTGAGACTAAGTGCGGGTATGCCGAGGAGATATGCCATTTGCATTGTACACTCTGAGCGGGCAGGATGGATGTCAAGCTGATTTAACACTCGGAGGTCGAACTTGGCATTGTGGAGGACAGTGAGATTATCAGTACGTTCCAATGCCTTCTTAACTAAGACCATTTCAGCATGTGGTGAGCAGTAAGCCATCAACCCATGAGGCTCAGTCGCACTCGCCACTTGTATACTCCACGGTTTCCCCCGTACTGTCTCTGTGTCAACTGCAACCAGCCTCATTACGCCCTCCACTCTTATAATGATAACAGTCATACGATAACGGGTCTAAAAAGAAATCATCCCATACCGTACGCCCTTTATGATAAGAAAGTCTACTCACTTGTACCCCAAAACCAGCAGGTACCCCACGCAGACTAAACGCTCGATGCTTAGTGTACACCACACGGCACACATCCCCTTCTCGCTGTGGGTTGATACTTATATGCACCCACCCAAGTTGTCGCCCATACCACCAATGCTCATCCACATAGATAAAATATTTTATCTTCCGCCTACGTCGCATACTCACCTTGCCCTCCAATTTTCGGTAGGTATCCTCAATCCACTTCGCCATATCCTCATAATACTTTTTCCAGTGAGCGTCTCTGAATTTTATTGCCTCAGCTAAAGTTTTCTTATCCATTTGCCCTCCACATTACACTCTCATCTCCCCTAACCATCTTCCCAAACCTTGTCCAGTCCTCCATAATGTGTCTCATCATGGATGTGTTGTGTAGACCATATGCGGGATGGTAGAGGGGCATGACCAAGTATCCGAAATCATCCTCATACAGGAATTGAAAGCCGTACCCAAATCCATGTATCTTTTCCATACGTGAAGTACCCCCTAATAGCCATTGTGTGGAGATTCTACCTATCGTACCAATAAACCGTGGCCGTACTACCCGTAATTCATGCATAAGAAGCACACCACATGCCTTGATTTCGGCATCATTGGGGTCTCTATCCTTATCATTCGTCCTACACTTCACCAGATTGGTCACATACGCATTCTTCCGGTCTATCTGGGCACGCTTAGCCAGATACAGATGTGTAAGCTCACTGCCACTCTTACCGCAGAATGGCATCCCTTTCTTATCCTCGGTCTTGCCGGGTGCCTCTCCGATTAGCATAATGTCACACGGCACTCCCCCCTTACCATTCACACGGTTGATGCGTGTCATAGGACAGCCGAGGTCATCATGTTCAGCACAAGGTCTCATAGTGCTACCTCACGCCTTAATACAGTTATATTCCCTGCATCCCCAAAATGTAGCTTACCCACAGCGTCTACTACCATTACACACCACCCAGACGGGCAATCAGAAGCAGGCACAACTTGAACCAAATAACCACTTACCAATTCACCATTGGATATTCTTAAATCACATGCAAGTTTCATCAGTTTATCCTTTCCCACTTACGTATAATGAAATCCTCCCTCGACCTCTCACCATAATCACTATCACGCCATTTGTATGTCTTAAAGTACCCTGTGAGCCTCAATTCATCACCCGCCTTCATACCCTTGAGCTCAAGTGCTACCTCCCCGAACGCCACATACCTCTGCTGCCGATTACAACCAGATACTTCAAGCCCATGAAAACTACATATCTCCAACGCTGACTTGGTAAACCGTAACTCCACATACCCTGCCACTTCCACATCCAGTGTTATCCAAGGCATTACTTAATCCTCCATTCCCCTCTAAAAATTTCGCTTGTAATTTGAAATAATGGTAGTGTAAATAGTTATACTATTCGTGTATACGATGATGTTGGGACTTATTCAGCACAGCAATAGCCTCCTTGACATCCTCATACGGGTCTGTAACAACCAATGTATGGCTATAACTACTATAGTGTATAGTGGTTTCCGTTATGCTACCATACCCTGAACCCTCTTCAACATGGTGAATTTGTTCTATATTTACGAGAACTTTATCACCGGGTTTGTCCTTGGTCTTAATACGTCTTGTTAATTCAATCCATAAACTCATTTTACTTACCTCCATGTAACTGTTTAATAATTGACCCCGTGAGTATCTTACCTATCCCCTCAAGCTCCCCCAACTCCTCTGGTGTGGCATTCACTAACTCCTCCACAGTCCCGAACCTCTGGTCAATCGCCTTCGACTTACCCCATCCTACACCATCCAACTGGCTCGCTACCCGCCTCACCAATGTCGGCTTACTTAACTCCACCCTCATACTATTATGTGGCTGTAAGTGTCCCTTATGCTCCTCATACTCCTTATGCCACCAGTGATGCAACGCCATAATATACTGCACAGTATCAGTCTCCCTCGGGCAATGATAACAATGCACTCCACACACCACTTGCAACGTGTTCATGAACGTCCATATATCCCTCGCCATGAACAATCTCTTACCTGCACGGTACTCATACCAGTCACCCCTACGCCATACCTCTAATAATCCATTCCGCGGATTGGCTCGGAAGATCCCCTCGATGACCAGATAGAGATAGTGGTAGGAGTTCACCATACCGATAAGCTGCTTGCCACTAAGCCTCCCCGTACACATGGAGTTAATGAAATCCCCTATCCGTTTCCTCTCCACGCCTATGAGTATATCCTCACCGTCAGAGTGCCCCATGAACATGAAGTCGGCATACTCCAAGTAGGTGAGAGTGGCAGTACCTTTAGGGAATAGTGGATGCAGTTCCTTGCTGCCTGTGCGATTGTCAATGTATATCATCCCTGAGCCACACTAATAGCCTGTACAAGTTTATTGAAACGACGCTTACTTTCACCCGGTAACGACCACGTGGAACCACTAAGCAATTCTACCTTAATAGAGCCAGTGTTGGATATATATTGCATTATTTTCACATCATCTGCCCTCACAGCCAGATTCTCGGTCAATCTTATTAACATACTCATAACTCCCTCCTATTGTTGCGTTAATTGATTAAACACATCCGTCCTATACTCCTGCTTCTTAATAAACTCTCTCCAGAACCGTCTCCTTTCTTTACGTGTCCATCCTAACTGCCTCATGTGCCAGTCAAGAGCATCCAACACTCTCAGGCTACGATTGACCCGCCACTTACGATAACGTAAGCATAGTGCCTTATATGGATGCCTCGGCTGTATCATGAAACACATGACACGATTATCACGTATACTATAATACCACCTACGTACAATATTCACTCATATCCTCCTTTTTGTCAAACCAGCGGCAACCCACACAACTATAATCCGAAGATGGGAAGCAACCTCTTGCCGCCATTCTATTATAGTAATGTGAACATCCTCTACGGTCAGATTCTACTTCAACAGCCTCTGGATTTAAACTACATATTCCTTTCACTCACAATCCCCTTTTCTCATGCCGGGATGGCATACGTTATATATGTCCCATCAGCAGCTCTTCTACCGCCATTATGAGAACCCCCGTTGATATAGAAATTCCCTTTCTTGCTTAGTTGGAATACCATTGAATGTTGAACCCTGATCTCCACTCCATCAGCATCCAGCACCTTCACCCTCATAATATTGCCAACATGATCAACCACCCTGTACTGGTCAGGGCGTAATATAACAAGTTGGTGCTTGGCAGTACGTTTCAGCTTATAACAATTCCACCTCATTCCCAATCCCCCTTATATCCGATTCTAAACAGACGCTTCCACCATACTAAGCCTGTAAGATAAGTCAGTCGCTCTGTAAGCGTAACCACATCTTCTTGTAACTCTTCCATACGATGACCCCATACGCTATCATCTGTGAGTTCTATCTTTATCCCTGTATGAAAGCTATCCGTACCAAACTCCCTCATAATGAGACTTTCCATAACTTGAAATATGCGAACTCCATATAATTGCTTCAGCGTGATAGTATACGTCGGAGACGGACTACACTCATTATCTTTGCGTAGAGCACCCATGTGTACTTCCACATGGTCTACGAGGAAGTCCGGGATAACATATAGTACCTTGTCAATAACATCCCTACGCGCTATAATGGTCTCATTTTTCATTCCCAATCCTCCAGGCTCGTCCCCTCAATGATATTAGCAGCCACCCACGAGAATGTAGCCAACTCGCCCTCAAACACTTCCCCATTCATCTGCATATTCTGGCGACAGTTAATAATACGGATAGTTGGCACATTCACACCATCCTCATTGACTATCTTGGCACGTAGATTAGCCTGCACAATCGACCCAAACTCACCAAATCCAGACTCCTCCCATTTACCATTCCAAGCTGATATATCATGCCCCTTTTCGGACTGCTTACCAGTTTTCACATACTGTTTCCGTAATCGGCACGTGAATATCACATTCTTGTCATGTGACAACGCCATATCAATTATGTTTCTGAATATACTATTAATTTCGGGGTATCTAAGTTCCTTAACACCTATAAGTTTGCCAAGATATGCAAGGCGTACAATCTCCCACCCCTCTGTATCAGTGTCAAAGAGGATACTTCTGATATGACCATCTTCAAGGGAGTTCTTATAGGCAGATATGATAGCTTCCCAACGCTTCTCATTATCTTCCATGGTTTCCGACGGCATTGCCCTAAAGTCATCCGAGATATACAACTCTTTCTCCCGTGCGAACTTCTCATACATCCCCTCCAACCCACGGTCTATATTCAGCAGTGCTATAGGTGGGGGCATCGTGAGAGCAAAGTGTGTCTTGCCGTCCTTCTCAAAGCCGCCTATCCGCATAACTAATCTACGTGGTGGCGTTATATCCGAACTTACTCTATTAAATCCTTTAGGCATCACCATGCCTCCTTAAACTTTGACAAGAACCAGTTATGTCTACATGTACTTTTTTAAGAATACACGCCGTCTGCTCATTGTACATGCAATTAAATACAGAGCATTTCTCTATCCGCGTATCAGTGAGAAAAGCATCTATCTTGAGTATCATGGTGGGTAGCTTAGGCATTGGTAGCCCCCTTTCTTATTTTCTCCTCGGTCTCCCTCTCCCGTTTGGCAAACTCATCCTCCTCCACATCCATATACCCACCTTTAATTGCCACAGCCATCATGAGGCGTGTAAAAGCATGAGTGAGGTGTTCGTCAGCATGTTTACCGGGTCTTATACTTGTCAGATGCTTAATAGCCCTGTTTACGTGAAATGTTGCACTCTGCTTCAACCACCGTTTGTCTGGGTATCTTATCGCCCCTTCCTCCATCACTCTCTGTATCACACCAACCACCTCATACGGCCACAAGTCCTCACTTGTAGTCACATCTATTCTGATTGTCTTTACCATACCCATTTACTTATCCTCCATTTCCGTTTTAAGTATAGCCAACTGCCCATCCAACTGCGTTATTCTGATTTGTGCATCAACCAAATGAGCTATAACATGTAACATAAGGTTGACGAGAATTGGCACCATATTAGCAGGCGGAACTATGATACTACCGCTGCTACTACCACCAACGGACAAGGCTTTGAACAGAGCTATGAAGTCTCCGTTAGCCGTTGCCACCTTTTCAAGAGCCTCAAGTACATCTGCGGGTAGTTCTATCATCCGATCCTCCCTGATACGATTGCTGTTTCAGTTATGTTGAAGCCGGGCATTATAGAGAGCCCACTTGTCTTGGCATACCGCTTCGCCACACCCATATTAACATCGAGTAGCGTATCGGGTAACGTATGCTCAGATACCGCTATGATGACATCAGCTTTGCTTACCAACTCCACCTTGATGTCCTTCCTCACGGTCGCCGATCCTGCTCCCGACTTCACAGTCTTATCCACCTGAGCCACAGGCACAATAGGTGCCGTTACTACTTCCGAGTCAAGGAGTGCTTCTGCCTCAGCCATATCCCCGCTACCGATGAGAGCTCCTACCTCCTCTTCAATCTCTGCCTCCTGGACTATACGCTCAGTCGCGGCTTTCAAGCATGCCGCTGTCTCCGCCATATCCCTAACCTTCTTCTGTTCGAGGTAGTCACGGGCTATCTCTTTATCTACGATAGCTTGTGCTGCTTGAAATGGTAATATTAGCTTTAGTAGCCGAGCCAATAGGTCTTTGTGCAGTGTATGTGCTTTGTCAATGTCCGGTCGAAACTCCCCCTCGATACCCTTAATAGCTTTCCGGGCGTTAGACGTGAACTCCACTGCCAACTCCCTCGTGGTGTCATCCACAATCATAATGGACTTGGCATGTTCGAGTAACTCTACCCCCTGTGCTTCATACTTTTGAATTGCTTTTGTTTCCATGATCATCTCCTCCTTACTATTGATATAACGATTGCTAATCCGTTGATGGATATTATTATCGCAAGCCACCCAATCACAGATGCGATTTCACCCAATGCTGTAATAATTTCAGCTTCCATGGTTCATTTCCTCCCTTTATGACTCTTGTTATACCGAGTGGCTGACTTTCTTGTCTCCTCATGCTCCATGTCAGCCACATGGAAACACTTATCCTTTGTATACCCATATAACTCAATATGCCTCATGAGTTTCCCCATGTTCTTGAACTCTCTACCACATGCACACTTAACCATTGTCCGCTCTCCTTTTCTTATAATCGTTAAGAGCTTTACTCAACCCATCAGTGCTCTGCGTTGCTACCTTCATTGCGTGAGCAAGGGAAGAGAATGCAGTCTTGCCTCGTTCAACCAAGAAACATATACGCTGTGACAGATACTCAGAATGGGTAATCTTATTCATTGTCCCTCCTTCATTGTTTTAGCATGATTCAATATCGCTTGCCAGTTCTCATCCAGTTCCGCTTGCGTGAATGTCAACTCCCAGACATTATACACAGGCACAAAATCCCGGATATGTAGGATGTGGAAGATACACTTGGTGACGTACAGAGCCTTACAATACCCCTTCACCTGCATAATCCACTTCCACTGCTCAGTAATGGGCTTGGTTGATGAGATAGCTGTGCATTTATACTCCTCAATGTGAGCAGGTTTCAGAATGTTCTTGAGTCTGTGCTTGGTATCTAAAGCATACTGTACACCATCTGGACTCATTGCTATCCCATCCAACTCAATCTCCCCTATCCGGTGAGCCCCCTTCTCCCCAAACGCTCTACTCAACGCCACCTCCCACAGATACCCCTTCTCAAACTGCATCAGAGTAGCCTTATCTACCTCCCTTGACCCCGTCTTGAGCAACTCCCTATCCATATCATGTATCACATCACTCAGGTGCAGCCCCGGACTCCGGTTCTTCGTCTGCTCCGTCGTCCACGGGAACTCCTCCTTCAGCTTCCTTATCCTCACTACAATCCTCCTCTACATCGTCAATTATGGCCAACTTACCCGACTCGACCATTCCCTGTATCTGCTCCACATCATCCTTACCCGCTGAGATAATTCTCATTTTGTTATTGTCTGCGGGTACTTCCTTCCTCTCGGGTATAATTAATTCATCCAACTGTTCAACATCGCCAGGCGTATGTTTAAGCCCCCGGTTCTTATGTTGCATTGGGAACGTGGCAATATCCCGTACCTGCACCCACCCATTAACCACCTCTACCTTCTCCTCATCAGTCACAGCCTTGATAAACTCTGCCATGAACAGTTTACGCTCCTTGATGGGATAGTCTTTCCGAATGAGATGGGCGTATGCTGCATCAAAGAGTACACTGGGCTTATCCATATTGTACCCATCGACATACACGATGTACCTCGTTTTCCGCTTGTTCTTTCTACTCATGTTACTCCTCCGTCTTTACGGTTAAGCCAAGTAACTCCAGCTTATTTACAAAGATTGTACACGAACCATTAACGTGGGCAACAACTACAAGTTCGCCATCGCATATTAAGTTTATATTGTTACCCCCGGCAGCCAGTGGGTAATATACAAGTTCCCATTGGTATACTTTTTCCGGTTCTTTCCTGCTTTCACCCGTTTCTATTATTACGTGTTTAACTCCCATGTTACATCCTCCTATTGTTATTTGAACAGGGCTGGCAGGGATTTGCACCCTACATAGTGCAAGTCTCATAACTAAGGTTCTTTAGCTGGTTACTTGGAGTCTCTTCGATCCAAGGTAGCAGTCTACGCACCCTTACCGACTATTGCGTCTACCTATTCCGCCACAGCCCCATCCTGTTAAAAGTTACACACTACGCCATCTTCAGCAACCCATCCTCAAACGTCCATTCTTTTCTACCTTTGAGGAAAGTATCGTCGGCTGCCAATTTCAATGCCGCTTTCTTATCGCTCAACTTCATGACAGCCTCATTCTTGAAGAGGGTAGACAGCACATCTTTCTTCGCTATCACCCCATCCTTGTCAATGATAATTCCTTGGATGATGCCTGCCATTGTCTCAGCGAGCCCCTCGTCTACCGGTTTGTCTTTAGCCTTTCCACCTTTCTTACCCTTACCAGTGTTTTCCCAGGGTAGCTGATTGAGTTTGGTGCACAGGAGCACTGTATCATCCCGATCACCTTTTTTCTTCAGCCCCTTGAAATCGACAGGCTTCCTGAGAAAGTGACCATCAAATCCAACCAAGTAAGCAATACTCTCGGTGTCCATTTTGTTAATTGGAAAACCCACCGCGACAAGTGAATCAAGGAACATGCCAAACTTGCTTTTCTTGGTAAGAGTGCTCTTGGTTTTGAGAACAGTGAGTCCCATCCCAGTCTCATCCGGTGCGAAATCATTACTACCGCCAACTGAAAATAACTGGACTGCTTCCTCACCGCCTACGTCAATAGATACTTTCGCTACTGGCACAGCATCCGAGATTGCACCATCATAGGTAGTCATAATGAACCTGACATCTGTTATGGTGCCGTCAAAATCATCAACAAGCCCTCCACCCTCAGCGAATGAATCCGGTCGTAAATTTACTTTTTCACTCATTTGTTTCTCCTTTTTGCTTAGTGAGTGATTGTTTAAACCCAGGCTTGAGATGCTCCCAAGCCACACCTTCGTCTTCTAACCCCCTCCTTTCCTCTTCGATAAGATTACTGATTGCCACTTTGACAAACTCAGTCATGTAACGATATTTAGGTTTGCCCCCCGAGTCGGTTGCAAGATACAACACACGTTCCATATCTTCCACGAGCCTTGGGTCAAACCTGAATGTCTTAAATACTGTCTGAACGTTAGTCCTGAATGCCATACTATCCTCCCAACGGTGCCTTGATAACATCAACCATTCTATTTAACAGCTCTACCATTTCCTCTCCCTCAGTTTTAGTAAATGCACCATCACCACCATCTAAATATGCAGCCCTCGCATGCTTAATAATATACCCAAGTATCACATGCTGTTGCTTGGTCTTAATGTCAATCTCTACCCGATATGGGTGAAAAGGACTGGGTAACCGCTTCCTTGTAAAGTTAAAATCAATCATGTGTTTCCTCCAATTTAATAATTGTAATTTCCACCCCAGCTATCCGTTGTCTTTTGCAGAGGACTTGGAAAGAGTGTTCGGAGCTCTTCTCGCAGTCCGAGTTCCATCTCACTAGAAGAGTTGGTACTCTTTATCACTGAAGTGGAAATCACGTTTCATTTTATCTCCCAGTGACACATTATCCACAATACATAAAAAATGTGAGTTCTTTTCTATAGGGCATGTGTATAGTGTACTTTACACTCTATATATGTGTCATCTGTCATAAAAAAAAATATACCTTATTAATTACTACTACTTACACTATGACAATAGTAATAATTATTTAGACACTTTTTTAACGATTTGCCCGTTTTCATGTCATTTCTCAATTCTCAAAGTCAAGTGGGTTTAGGCTTACTGCCCTGTTTATACAGATTCCGACCCAATACCTGTCATTCTTATTTCGGCTGTCACCGATTCCGATTTCATGTATTTGTCTGCCGAAAGCATTCTTAGATTTTGGTTTTTCACGGATACTTTTACAAAATTTTATATACTCTTCGTATAATTTGCTTTTTGAAATCCCGACTCCTTTGCGACAATCACAAACTTCTTTGATGAATTGTCCTATTATAGATTGTTCCTCTTGGTAGGTATTTGTGACCTGAGACACTTGATCGGGGAGTACAAGTCTCCTCTCTTTCCACATCCTCACACCATCCAATACCCAATTTAATATCCCACTGCGCTCATCAAGATCATTGAGTAGAGTTAGTTTTAGTTTCGGATCCGGCTTGGCTATCACAACTGTGAACGGTATCTTAATCATGCGTCGCCATATTGCCTTATCATCCCCCACTATCGATGGCTCGTGGTTGGTACTCAACCATATCTTCCAGGTGGGGATAAACTCGATTTGAGACTTGTACTTTGGATTCACACTCACTCTGTCCATGCCGGTCATCTGCTTAATGAGGGTTTCGTTGAGCTTACCGGACTCACCAGTCTCGGATGCGGATATGAAGCGCCGCCCAATTAGCACATAGAGTTCATTGTTGGGTCCCCGCGAACTACTCCTGATGAGTGCCGAGCTACTTGCCTGTGCAGCGTAGTCCCCGAGCATATTAAGCAGTGTGGATGTGAATGTTGTCTTGCCATTCTGCCCCTGCCCATGTAGTAGGAACATCTTCTCCTCGTATGTATGCCCGGTGATGCTGTAGCCTACCGCCCGTTGTATGAAGTCCCGGGTGTCGGGGTCAGGCACCACATCAGACATGAATATATCCCATAGCTTACTGCGTTTGCCGCGCGTATACACCACTGGTGCGAGTTTTGTTATATTGTCAGGGGAATTGAACTTACGGAAGGAACAGTCGGTTAGGTTGACAGTGCCATTAGACACGCATAGATGGTCAGGACTGCGGTCGAAGTCCTCATGACCTACTACCACATCCTCATGGCTTTGAGCGAGCCGTATCATGGACTGTATGCCCCTGAGG
>SDBT01017948.1_pt1 | contig 11145 bp, 8 predicted proteins | sample 2277101 | NCBI WGS metagenome assembly SDBT01 (sample SAMN10404973, study PRJNA504765) | marine sediment metagenome | isolation source: marine sediment core GS10_PC15, 103 cmbsf | place: Arctic Ocean: Southern Knipovich Ridge | collected 2010 | reverse complement strand
AGACACTGCCCGAACAGTCGACAGTATCTCAGTCGCTCTCGCCGAGCGCACGGTACAACCCAAGGTCTTTGGCGCCTTGGCGGCTTGGCGGTTCGAGTTTCCCGGAACAGCCGGATGAGCCAAATCTTTCGCCACCCGACGTCCGCCACGGGGGGCGGACGCTACAGGCCCAGCGCCGAAGCCCGCCGGATGTGTGTTCATTCGGGATAGAAGCGGGTGCCGTTGATCTCGACGATAAGTACGGCGGCGAGCCCGTCGAACTGCGCGGTTTCGAGGTAGGTGGTACCGTCGGGCAGGAAGCTGCCGCCGCCGAAGCTTCCGGTGGCGAAGCCGGCCCCGTTGTGGATGCGGACCGATTGCAGGTGAATCGGCCAGGTTCCATCGAGCGGGAGGCCGGCGTGGCTGGCCAGTCCGACCACGATCCCGCGGTCAAAATCGGGGGCGGGCCCCAGTTCGGGCGCTTCGCGCCGGAGGGCCTCCCACTGCTGCGGGGTTCGAATCTGAAACAGCCCCAGGCGCTGTCCGAGCGGGTAGTAGAGTTGGTGGAGTCGGGTCGGATCGGAGACTATCGTCCGCTGCGTGAAGCTGGGGTATACGGACGGCGCGCCCTCGAGCGTGTGCACGCTGACCACTGGCGGGCGGGCGTGGGTGCCGCAGGCGCACAGCATTCCGATGCCCGCCAGCATCCCCAGCAGCGCCACGCGGTCCGCCGGGCGGCGCGCGGCCCGGGGCGGGCGTCCAGGTTGCTTGCAATGGGTGCTCGGCAACCTTATTCTCCACATCTCGTTGGTGTATGAGTGCAAACCCGGCGTGTTTATCGACTAGAACTGGCTGTTGCAGGAGTACGGGATGATCATCGGGGTCCCCAAGGAGATTAAGTCGGACGAGTATCGCGTGGCGATCACGCCCGGCGGTGTCGAGCAATTGACGCGAAACGGACACCGGGTTCTGATCGAGCGCGGCGCGGGCGTGGGCTCGGGGCTGCCGGACGAGGATTATCAGTCCTACGGGGCCGAGATTCTGGACAGCGCCGCGGAGATCTACGGCAACGCCGAACTGATCTGCAAGGTCAAGGAGACGCTGCCGGAAGAGATCGAGATGCTGAGCGAGCGGCACGTGGTGTTCACGTACATGCACTTCGCCGCCAACCGCAAGCTGACCGAGGGTGTGCGTGACTGCGGTTGCGTGTCGATCGCCTATGAGACGATCGAGGACGAGCAGGGCCGGCTCCCGCTGCTGGCGCCGATGAGCGAGGTGGCCGGGCGGATGAGTGTCCAGGAAGGCGCCAAGTACCTCGAGAAGCCCATGATGGGCCGCGGGATTCTGCTGGGGGGAATTCCCGGGGTGGAGCCGGCGAACGTGCTGGTGCTGGGGGGCGGCATCGTGGGCAGCAACGCGGCCAAGCTCGCCGCCGGGCTGGGTGCCAGCGTCATCATCATGGACATCGACTTGTATCGCCTGCGCGAACTCGCCGACGTCATGCCGGCCAACGTAAAGACGGTCTACAGCTCGCCCGAGTCGATCCGCCGCCACCTCGCCGAGGCCGATCTCGTGATCGGGGCGGTGCTGATTCCGGGTGCGCGCTGCCCGATGCTGGTCCCGCGCGACTATCTGCCGCTGATGAAACAGGGCTCCGTGATCGTCGACGTCGGCGTCGACCAGGGCGGGTGCTGCGAGACCACCCGACCGACCACACATGGCGAGCCGACGTACGTGGTCGACGGCGTCGTTCACTACTGCGTCGCGAACATGCCCGGGGCGGTCGGCCGCACGAGCACCTTCGGCCTGACCAACGCCACCATGCCGTACCTGCTGAAGCTTGCGAGCAAGGGTTGGGAAGCGGCTTGCGCGGAGGATGCGGGGCTGGCGTTGGGTGTGAACCTGGTTCGCGGGAAGATCACGAACCAGCCGGTCGCCGAGGCGTTCGATCTGCCCTACACGCCGTATGCACCGAGCTAGTGTAGTGTCTCAAAAGAACCGCATCGTATGGATGTCGCGAGAGCCGCTGAACAATGCTCGAATGCGTCACACCGGGCGGGCCCAAGCCCGAGGCTCTTCTCTTAGATGCGATGTGTTAATTCTGAGACAGTACACCAGCCGGAAAGCTCCGCGGCCCGGCGCGTATTCTCCCGCGGGAGAGTGTCGGACCGGTTCGCCAATGCGCCTTGATGGAGGAATCACGGCATGAAGAAATGGATTCTGCTCGCGCTGGTGACGGTGGCGATTGGCGCGGTGTGGTATTATCTGCGTACCTATGTCCGCGACTGCCCGGAGTCGGACAAGGCCAAGTTCGGAAAAGTCACACGCGGCGACATTCGCGTGCCGATCACCGCCTCGGGCCTGATCGAAGCCAACGAGCGGATTAACATCAAGTCGGAGGCCTCGGGCCAGGTGCTGGAGATACGAGTGGTCGAAGGCGACTCGGTTGCGAAGGGCGACGTGCTGGTCGTGCTCAAGAAAGACGACGAAGAGCGGCGGCTGGTTCAAGCCCAGGCCAACTTCACTCGGGCCGAGGCCGCGCTGGTAAAAGCCGAGGTGGCCTTCGAACAGGTGGAGCAGAATATTCTCATCGCCGGTGCCCGGATCGAGGAAATCCAGGGCAGCGGCGAGGTCATCGCGATCAAGCTCGAAACCGAGCTGGATTCGCTCGAAAAGGGGTTTGGCAGCAACGACGCGGTACGTACACTCAAGGCGCAGAGAAAAATCAACGTGGCGCAACTCAAGAGCGCCCAGGCCAATTTGCAGGTTGCCAAGAACAACCAAAAGGACGCTGAGCAGAATATCATTATTCAACAGGCGACGGTGGAAGAGGCTCAGAAGCAGGTCGAGGATGCGGAAGAGCGTTTGTCGGAGACGACGATCATCGCTCCCCAGGATGCGATCGTGACCGACGTGCTGATCGCCGAAGGCGACCTGATCCAGTCAGCCACGCAGAGCCTGGTGGGTGGCACGCAGATCATGATGCTGGCGGACGTTTCCAGACTGAAAGTCGTCACGCGGGTCGACGAGGCCGACATCGGGCGTGTCCGCCAGATTTCACCGATCGACGCCTTGCCCGAGATGCCGGGTCTCCGACAAGCCGCCCGCGAGGATCTGGAGTCACTCGATAGGCGCAGCGGCGTCGTGCAACTGACGGTCGATGCTTTCCCGGAGGAAACCTTCGAGGGCCGAGTCGAACGGGTTGAGCCGCAGGGCAAGCTGAACCCCGGCTCCGCGATCATCCAGTACGACGTACACGTCGCGGTGACCGACGAACGAGGCGATAGCCTCCCGCTCGGAACGCAGGCCCAGGTCGAGTTCACCGTTGAAAGCGTGAGCGACGCCCTGCTGGTCCCGGCCGAAGCCGTGATGACTTTCCTGGACGAGCGCGGCGTCTGGATCAAGACGCCGCCCGAGTCCGGCTCGCTCGATCCGTTCGGCAAGAAGTTCATACCGTGCCGTTTGGGTATCACCGACGGGGCCCATACGCAGTTGGTGGCCACCCTCACGGGCGAAGAGCTGAAGGAGGGACAGGAAGTCCTGACCAGGCTGCCTCGCGAGCGCAAGCCGGAAGACTAACCGCGCGACGGGATCCGACAAGCTATGCCACTCATCCAGATCAGAAGCTTGACCAAGTTCTATCGCATGGGCGACTCAATCGTGCACGCGCTGGACGGTGTCGATCTGGAGATCGAGCGTGGCGAGTTCATGGCCATCACCGGTCCCTCGGGCAGCGGCAAGAGCACGGTGATGCACCTGATCGGGTGCCTCGACCGCCCGACCGCGGGGGAGTACCTGCTCGACGGCCGCAGAGTCAACGACATGTCGGATCGGGAGTTGGCCCGCATCCGCAACCAGGACATCGGCTTTGTTTTCCAGACCTTCAACCTGATCAACCGCACCTCGGCGCTCGAGAACGTTGGGGTTCCGCTATTTTATTCGCGCACGACGAACACGCGTGCTCCGGCGCGCCGCGCGCTGGAGCGTGTCGGGCTAACCCCGCGCATCAAGCACACGCCGGCCGAACTCTCCGGCGGCGAACGTCAGCGGGTCGCCATCGCCCGCGCGATCGTCAACGATCCGCTGTTGCTGCTGGCGGACGAGCCGACCGGGAATCTGGATACGCGGACGGGCGAGCAGATCATGGAGATTTTCCGCTCGCTGAATGAGCAGGGGGTTACGATCGTGCTGGTTACGCACGAGCACGACGTGGCCATGCAAACCAACCGCATCGTCCAGATGCTCGATGGCAAGATCGTGCTGGATGAGCTGACCAAGGATTCGCCGGGAGGCGCCGGTGCCGCGGTCGTCGCCAAGCCTGCCGCGCTCCGCACCTCCGTGGAGCCGCTGGCCCCGCCGAAGCCGCGGGAGGCAGCGGGAGCAGCCCCCGACGCGGGTCCATCGGAAGTTGCTCCCGGCGTCGAGATGAAACCACGGCTCGCGGCCGGCGCAAACGGCGCGTTGGGCTTTGGGGTGGCGGCCCCGTTCTTCCTGCTGATGACGGTGGTCCTCGCTTTCGTGCTGCAGGCCAACTTCGACCAGACGCAGTTTTCGCCCGAGCAACCCCCACCGCTGGCGTTCGCCTTGCTGAGCCTGGGCGTAGCGCTCTCCTTATTACTGGCGATTGTCGCGGGGTTTATCGGCGTTTTCTGGGGTCGGGCCGTCCGGCGACGTATCCGCACCGTGCCGGGCGAGTGGATCGGCCGACGCCGGGCGCTGGTAGCTCTGATTTCCGGGTTGACGACGGTCCTGATCCCGCTGGCGCTCTTTGCGTTGAATTTGGTCGTCTGGATGACCCGGGCCGGCCGCGGCTGAATCCGGCAAAGTGGTTTTCGGCGTCCAGTTGCCAAGGCCAAGCTGGGGGTTTATACTGCACGGCTTAGTATCAGGCTGCCTTGGGTGTCCTGCGGATGGCCCGCGGGGCGCGCTGGGGCACGACCCGTGTGTGTCGGAGTAATGGGCCATGCCGCTGACATCGGAGAAGAAATCGGAAATCATGGGGGATCATCGTCGCCACGGGGGCGATACCGGATCGGCTGAAGTGCAGATCGCGCTGCTGACCGAGCGCATCGTCTCGCTCACCGGGCATCTCAAGCTGCACAAGAAGGATCATTCGTCCCGGCGCGGCCTGCTGAAGATGGTGGGCAAGCGATCGGCCCTTCTGAAGTATCTGGCTCGCAGAAACCGTGAGCGATACATTGAAACGATCCGGAAGCTTGGGTTGCGCAAGTAGGCTGCCGGTCGAGCCGCCGCGTGGGCGACCAAGCAGTTCGCAGTGCGTCTCGGGTGTGGCCGTCATCGGGCAACGACTGCCCGCTGTGCGTAGGTTCCCGGGGTCGGCGTCCGAATTGGAATCGAGATTGGGCATCGTTGGTTAGACGGAATGAGTGTTGGTTGTTGGGTAGTTGGAATGCACGCTGAGGATTGACATGACCTTTAAGGTTGAACGGCTGATTGGTGCGGAAACTCTATCGATCGAAACTGGGAAACTGGCTCGACAGGCGCACGGAACGGCTCTGGTCCGCTATGGCGAGACGGTCGTGCTCGGAACGGTCCTGACCGGGCCGCCGCGGGTGGGGATCGACTTCTTCCCGCTGCAGGTCGACTACCGGGAGAAGATGGCGGCGGCGGGCAAATTCCCCGGCGGCTTCTTCAAGCGCGAAGGCCGGCCGACCGGCAAGGAAATTCTGACCATGCGGATGATCGACCGCCCGGTCCGTCCGCTGTTTCCCAAGGGTTTCAACGACGAGGTGCAGATCCAGCTCAGCGTGCTGTCGGCCGATACGCAGGTCGACCCGGACGTGGTGGCGATGGCGGCCGCCGGAGGCGCGTTGGCGGTTTCGCCGCTGCCTTTCCAGGGCCCGGTGGCCTCGGTGCGGGTGGGGCGGGTCGACGGCGAGTTCGTGGTCAATCCGACCCGTTCGCAGCTCGAGTATTCCGACCTGGATCTGATCGTCGCGGGCACGCCGCGGGCGATCAATATGATCGAGATCGGCTGCCGGGAACTGTCGGAGCAGGTGGTCGCCGACGCGGTCAAGTTCGGTTACGAGTGCGGTGTGGTGCCGATCTGCGAGATGCTGGAGGAGTTGAAGCATCAAGCCGGCCAGAAGGTCACCTGGGAAGCGCCCGAGCAGAATACCAGCTTTCTGGAAGACGTCGAGAAGCGTTGCCGGAAAGATCTCATCGCCGCCAAGACCATCAGCGGCAAGCAGGAGCGTTACGCGGCCGTGAACGAGGTCCGCGACAAGGCACTGGCGCACTTCTGCCCGGAGGACGTGGAGAAGCCGGAGCACACGCCGGCGGAAGTCAAGGCAGCGGTTCGCCAGGTTGAGAAAGCGGTGGTTCGCGAGCGTATTCTGAAGGAGCACGTGCGTCCGGACGGCCGCAAGCTGGACGAGATTCGCAAGATTTCGGGAGAGGTCGGTTGGCTGCCGCGGGTACACGGCTCGGCTCTGTTCCAGCGGGGTGAGACCCAGGCGATGGTCACGACCACGCTGGGGACCGCCTCGGACGAGCAGATCATCGACGACCTGGTCGAGGAGTACGCCAAGAAGTTCCTGCTGCACTACAACTTCCCGAACTTCTGTGTTGGCGAGGTTCGCCGCATTGGCCCGCCCGGGCGACGCGAGATTGGACACGGGGCTTTGGCGGAGCGCAGCCTGGAGGCGGTTCTGCCGGGTCCGGACGATTTTCCCTACACGATTCGCCTGGTGAGCGACATCCTGGAGTCCAACGGATCGAGTTCGATGGCGACGGTTTGCGGCGGCACGCTGGCGTTGATGGACGCCGGTGTCCCGATCAAGGCTCCGGTCGCGGGCATCTCGATTGGGATGGTCGAGGAGGGCGGCGAGGTGGTGCTCTTCCCGGACATTCTGGGTGAGGAAGACGCGTTCGGCGACATGGACTTCAAGGTGGCCGGCACGCGCGAGGGCATCACCGGGGTGCAGCTCGACATCAAGGCCGAGGGGCTCAAGTTTGATCTGATGGAGCAGGCGCTGGAGCTCGCGAAAAAGGCGCGTTTCCACATCCTGGACGTGATGGAAGAGGTGATCGCGAAACCGCGCGCGGAGATCAGCAAGTACGCTCCGCGGCTGCTGATGCTCAAGATCAACCCCGAGAAGATCGGCAAACTTATCGGTCCCGGCGGGCGGTCGGTTCGCGCGATTCAGGCCGACACCGGCGCCCAGGTCGACATCGAGGACGACGGCACCGTATTCATCTCGTGCACCGACGCCGAGAAAGCCCAACGAGCGTATGATCTAGTGCAGGCCATGACCGAGGACATCGAGATCGGCCGGATCTACAGCGGCAAGGTCGCCAGCGTCAAGGATTTCGGTGCATTCATCGAGATCCAGGAAGGCCAGGACGGGCTCTGCCATATCAGCGAGCTGGATGACGCCTACGTCCGCTCGGTCGCCGACGTGGTCAAGATTGGGGACGAGGTCCGCGTGAAGGTCATCGCGATCGACGATCAGGGGCGCGTCAAACTGTCGCGCAAAGCGGCGATGAAGGAAGAGGGGGCGGAGACCGAGGCGTAGCAGCGTTAGTGTAGCGCCGGCCACGCCCGTCGCCGGGACCTTCGATCAGCCCAGGCGGCAGGGGGCAGGGAAATGTCCCCCAGCCCCAGGAACGCGCCGCTGGCTGCCCGGGGGCACGAGCGGTATTGTGCGGAGCACGCCGTGGCTACGCTATATGTCCTAGAGGGCCCCGACAAGGGCCGGGTGCTCAAGATCGCCGACGAGGTGGTTCTGCTCGGCCGCGGCAGCGATCAGGTGCCGCTCACTGATCAGACCGTCTCACGTCGCCACGCCGAGCTGAAGCCGGTGAACGGCGCCTGGATTCTGCGCGACCTCCACAGTGCCAACGGCACCACCGTCAATGGTGCGCGCGTCGAACAGCCAGTTCGACTGAAGCATGGCGACCGGATCCAACTGGGCGAAACGCTGCTGATGTACAGCGGTGACGAATCGGTCGAACGACTCTCCGGCGCCAACATACCGTCCGATCTGGTCACGCTCGAAGCCGACGATATTCCGGTCGACAGCGCGGTGGTCGCCAGCGTACCCTCCTCCGACGACAGTGTGGTGCTGGCGGCTCCGGACGCGGCCTACGCGGTCAGGTCGTGGAAAGCGGTCCGCGAGCTGACCGACGTGATTGGTAGCCTGCTGGCGCCCGACCAGCTATTGCAGCGGGTGATGGACATCATCTTCGAGGAGGTACCCGCCGATCGCGGGGTGATCTTCATCAGCGACGAGGAGAGCAGCGAGCTGTTGCCGGCGGTCGTGCGTTTTCGCAGCCGCAAGGTGCGGGCCGAGGCCACCCGCAGCGCGATTAGCGCTTCGCGCCGGATCGTCGATCACGTGGTCAAGACGCACGAGGGGGTACTCTGCACGAACACGATCAGGGACAAGCGTTTCCACGGCGGGCGGAGCGCCAAGGAGATCGGGTTACACTCGGTGATCTGCGCGCCCATTCTGGCGCGCGATCACGTTCTGGGCGTGATCTACCTTGATTGCGCCACGTCGGAGCACACCTACGTCGAGCACGAACTGCGTTTGATCACCGCGATCGGCTACCAGAGCGGGCTGGCGATCGAGAACGCGCGGTTGGTGCAGTCGCACTTGGAGCGTGAACGGCTGGCGGCGACCGGTGAGACGGTCGCCTACCTCTCGCACTCGATCAAGAACGTCTTGCAAGGGATGCGGGCCGGGGGCGACGTCGTGCAGCGTGGGCTGGACAGTCGCGATTTTGACGTCACCACCAAGGGCTGGCGGATCCTCGATCGCAACCTCGACAAGGTCTATACCCTGATGACCAACATGCTCGCGTTCAGCAAGCAGCGCGAGCCGCAGCTCGAGATGTTGCACGTTCGCAAGATCGTTGGCGATGTGATCGACCTGATTCGCGAGCGGGCCGAGGAGGCCGGCGTTACGCTGCAGATCGAGTTGGACGAGAGCGTTCCGGAGATCCCGGTGGACTACGACGGGGTGCACCAGGCGGTCCTCAACCTGCTCTCGAACGCGATCGACGCCGTCCCGCGCGACACGGGCGTGATCCGGGTGCGGGTCGGCCTGGATCCGGTCGAGCGGTGGATCCTGGTCTCCGTTGCCGACAACGGTCCCGGCGTCCCTCCGGATCAGCTCGACAAGATCTTCCAGGCGTTTCATTCAACCAAAGGCCACGCCGGCACGGGACTCGGCCTGGCGGTGGCCCGCAAGAACGTGAACGAGTTGGGGGGCAGCCTCGAGCTGATCGACCCGCCCGAGGGCGGCTGCGAATTCCTGATCCGCCTCCCGACCGCCGAGACCCGCCGCGCCACCCCCGGCGATACCCAGCCCCCGGCCGCCTGATCGGCAGTCTCCGTTGATACCAAGCCTGAATCGCGCTGCGTGTAGTTGCGAGTGTCCGCGGGGTCAGATATCCGCGAGCGGGATTCTCGTTCCGGCGCGCCGATCAAGTGGCCCGTCACATCCCGTTCTGTGGATTCTGGCCCCACAGCAGCTTCTGCCGCAGGGCGTGCCAGACCGAGTGGCGTGGGTTGCGGACGAGCAGGAAGTTGGCTGGGTAGCGGGTGATCACCAGTCGGTCGTCGATCTGGAAGGGGTGGCTTTTGCGACCGTCGATCGTGGCCGTGGTCCCTTCGTTTGCCGCCGTGAGGCGGATGACGATTTCGTGGTCGGCGGCCATCGCCAATGGGCGAAACGCGAGCGTGTGGGGGCAGATCGGCGTTAGGATGATCGCGTCGGCGGTGGGCTCCAGGATTGGCCCGCCGGCGGAGAGATTGTGGGCGGTTGATCCGGAGGGGGTGGCGATGATCAAGCCGTCGCCGCGGATCTCGGCCACCTCGTCGCCGTCGGCCTGCACCGTCAGCACGACCATCCGGAAGGGCGGCCCGGCCAGGACCACGCAGTCGTTTACCGCGGGTGCTTCGTAGCGCGAGCCGTCGGCCCGCTCGAGCCGCACGTGCAGCATGACGCGACGGGTAAGCGGCGGCGGCCCGTTGAACAGGAAACCGCCCTCGCTCTCGATCTGGTCGATCGTGAACTCGGCCAGGAAGCCGAGCTTGCCGAGGTTGATGCCGACGATCGGCAGTTGGTGTTGGCCGAGATTGTGGGCGGCGGCGATCAGCGTCCCATCACCGCCCAGCACGAACAGCAGCTCCGGCTGCTCACGCAGGGCCTTGCCGCTGTCGTAGGTCAGCTCGGCGAAGACCACCTCGGCCCGGTCCGCCAGCCAGCGGCGCAAGCGCTGCATCGCGTCGGCGGGGTCCTTCTCAGGCGAACCGATAATGGCGACCCGTGTCATAAGTCTGCACTCTTGGCGGTCGGACGTTCGGCGTTGCCACGCGGCTACACAGGCGAGACGCCTGTGCCACCCTGATTGTGTGGCGCGCCAGGTGCTCCCTTGCGCAGCGCTTTGTGGGTGGCCCATGGCTTCAGCCGTGGGGGACGCAAATCGAAGCCCTATTACTGTTCCGCGCCTCTAAGGAGGTAGGCCGCCCATCCCATTATCCATCACACCCCGCTAGTGTACTGTCTCAAAAGAGCCGCATCGTATGGATACCGCAAAAACCGCGAACGATGCTCGAATGCGTCGCACCGGACGGGCTGAAGCCCGAGGCTCTTCGCTCAGATGCGATACGTTACTTCTGAGACCGTAGACTAGTATATCGCTCGACGGGGTTGATCCATAACCTTCTGGGCGTTTGGATGGCTTTTCAATCGGGGGGGAGGATGCCAGAATGCGGTCGGCAGCGCAGGCGGATGCCTGGAGTTGCAGGGAGCGAAGGATTGTCTGAGGTGCGTGCGTACGACTTGTTGGCGATCGACCTCGACGGCACGCTGCTCGATGCGCGGCACGAGCTGCCGTCGCGTAACCGGGCTGCGCTGCACGCCGCCCACAAGGCCGGGCTGAAAGTCGTCGTCTGCACCGGGCGCAGCTACACCGGAACGCGGCCGATCCTGGACGATATCGGCCTCGATCTCGACGCCAGCGTGACCGTCGGCGGCGCGCTGCTGACCGAGGTGGCGACCGGCCGAACGATTGACTACACCGCGATCGAGCTCGACCTGGCGCTCGAGGCGGCCGGTTGGTTTCTGGAGCGTGGGTACACGGTGGTCTGGTTGCGAGACGCCAGCACCGCCGGCTTCGACGGCTACTTGATCG
>SDBT01017947.1_pt1 | contig 11145 bp, 14 predicted proteins | sample 2277101 | NCBI WGS metagenome assembly SDBT01 (sample SAMN10404973, study PRJNA504765) | marine sediment metagenome | isolation source: marine sediment core GS10_PC15, 103 cmbsf | place: Arctic Ocean: Southern Knipovich Ridge | collected 2010 | reverse complement strand
CTGGCAGGACTTTAATACTTATTCCTTGTTTATATCTTACCTTTCTGTTAATTTTTTATTGGATACTACGATTAGATTAGGATATAGAGATCATTTACATAATAAGCATTATCGGAAGCTATATATATTGGAAAACCAATATATAGGGTTGTTGGACTTTAATGCGGCAAGCGCATTAGTATATATATAAGGTATAGTTGTTTATTGTAATATGGAGAATTCAATGATGAATCAGGTAAAAAGGTCGTTCATGTCTGCCCTGCTTGGGGGGATGTTTTTTGTGGGGTCTGTGGCTCCCGCTTACGCCGAGATTGTTAATAAATATAATAAAACAGTTGTTGTCACCTATTCAGTACTTATCGGAGCGTCAACCAAGACAAGAACTTTTCTCTTAAAACCTAATGAAGTTCAGAGGACTGATTTGGGGGGTAATGGGAGTTTTAAGACAGGCCTCGTTGCAGAATGGAACCCCAAGGCAATGGTTGATACCGGTGTCGCTCGTATAAAACTTCCAGCGATGAGCAAATTGGGCCGAGGTGCGCCCGGCAAAACCCTTGGAACCATCGAAGGGCCAGAGAGGAGCAGGTTGAGATGGCACACCGGATTGAATTATAAATTTACCATTGGCTCAGATGGCCAAGTAAAAAAGAAACTATTGAATCCTCAACGTTGATAAGGAAGATTGGACCATCAACCTTATCAACCAATCGGTAGCACTTTCAAGATCACTATTTAAAGCCTTCGGAAGCTATATATATTGGAAAACCAATATATAGGGTTGTTTGACTTTGGTGCGTCAAGCGCAATAATTTATATGGGCTATTATTGTTTATTTTAATATGGAGAATTCAATGATGAATCAGGTAAAAAGGTCGTTCATGTCTGCCCTGCTTGGGGGAATGTTTTTTGTAGGATCTATGGCTCCGGCTTACGCCGAGATTGTTAATAAGTATAATAAAACAGTTGTTGTCACCTATTCAGTACTTATCGGGCGGTATCATTCAGCCAAGACAAGAACTTTTCTCTTAAAGCCTAATGGAACTCAGAGGACTGATTTGGGGGGTAATGGGACTTTTAGGAGAGCCCTCGTTGCAGAATGGAACCCCAAGGCAACGGTTGGTATCGGTCTTGTAAAAGTTCCAGCGATGAGCAAATTGGGCCGAGGTGCGCCCGGCAAAACCCTTGGAACCGCCCTTTGGTATGGGGACCCCAAGTTGCCACGGGATGACGGGCTTAATTGGAAATTTACCATTGGCTCGGGTGGCCAGGTAAAAACGAAACTATTGAATCCTCGACGTCGATAAGGAAGATTGGACCATCAACCTTATCAACCAATCGGTAGCACTTTCAAGATCACTATTTTAAACCTTCGAAAGCTCTATATATTGGAGAACCAATATATAGAGTAATAAGGTTGACCGCTCCGCTCTGGGGACATATAGTGGTAGGACATGTTCAACTATTGTTATATGGGGTGTTTATTTATGAACAATATAAAATTGGTATGCGTACTTACCTTGATTATCAGCATATGTTCTGCCGGAACAGTATCAACAAAAAAAATGGTAATTCACCTTGTCAATGGATTTGATGCGAACTTTAAAGTCACCTTTTTCCTTAGTGAAGATGAAAAGGACACTCTGGAGGGTTCCCTTGAGCCAAAGCGCTACACTGACTTTATTCTCCCTTCTACTCCTAAAAAAGTCCTATTCGAAGCAGTTAGTTGCTCAGATGGGAAAAAAGAGTCAGCAACTTTAGACCTTGATTGGGTAGGTACTGTCGAATGCAACTATCCATTCCTCGCCAAATTGAACATCCTCATCTGGGCATTGGAAACACAAATTTGGTGGGGAGGCTAAATTGAGCAGGCATATTTATGAACTATATAGCAAAATTACTCATACCAGCCCTGCTTTATTGGCAAACCAATATATGAAGTATAGGTTTGATATGATTGTGCATTGTATGGTATAAGTTAACCTGTGATATTCGTATAAACAGTATATCTAGGTAAAAGGAGTTTCAAGATGGATCATGTTTATAAAAGGAGTATGTATACCCTGCTCGTTAGTATGTTTTTTGTAGGGTCTATGACTGCTGCAAAGATTACAGTGGTGAATAAGTATCCTAAAACAATTCTTGTCACATGGTATGTAGAGACAAGAGAAGGACAACTCACTGGAAGCGGATTTACCCTAGAACCCAACGAAACTCAATCTACAAAGTCTAGCTTTACGTTCAAGAGAGTAAAAGTTGAGGAATGGGGTGGCCCTGGTGGTCGCGATAAGGAGCTTGATAGGATAAACTTTGGCCTCTCGGATATCACTAAATGGACAATTACCATTACCCCTGATGGAAAAATAGAAAAAGAACAGCAAAAAGGATTATTCCACGGTTGGTTTTAAAGACATCCTCTGGGTTAGTCAGTAAGCAAACCCTTGACTCTCCCCCTCATCAACTCATAAGTAAAGCATTGACATTAACCCTATGGGCAATATTATGGCAACACATGTTTCACTATTATCATAAGGGGTGTTATTTATGAATTATATAAAAATTGCGCACGCGCTCGCATTGGTTGTCAGCATATGTTCTGCTAGGTCAATAAATGCAATGAATGTTAGGATTTTCAACAACAAGGGTACGGACTTTAAAGCCTTCTTTTATCTTAGTGCCGATGAAACGGATATAAAGAAGCATTTAGTAAGACGATATAGCATCTCTGACTTTTCCTTCCCTTCTAAGGTTGAAAAAGTCGTATTCAGAGGTGGTAGAAACTTAGCCGGAGATGTAGCCGAACAAACTATAACTGGTCGAGGTAATGCCGACTCTAAATGGCAAATCCTTCTTTCCACATACGAAATACGATCAAAAGTGGTAGAGGAATTTAGCGAGAAATTCGAGTAGACATGCTTCACAATTATCATAACGGAGATTTATTTATGAACTATATAACAAAACTGCTCATGCCAGCCCTGCTTGTTAGTCTGTTATTTGGCAGATCAATGAGTGCAGTGAGCATTGAAGTAGTAAATACACTGAATATTGCTCTTGAGCTCACTCTAGGGGAAGGTCGTAACAGTATCCCTATTATTATACTAGCATCAGATGTTACAAGAATACCAGATGCTGATGTAGATAGCATAAGGATTGGACACGCGGGTACGTATAAAAGAAGTAATCAGATTAAGATTAACAACAAAGTCGATTTTAAATACAAAGTCACTGTTTTTCAAGACAAATCAATACAAGTAGAAGAGTTAGTAGACTAGGAATCAGCGCTTAAGGGCACAAATGAAACATCGCATCATATTGAACTCTTATAGGAAGCATAGTAATTGCAGGTTCGATGAGTGCTGCTCGTGTTAGAGTGGTAAATGACTCATGGAAGTTTGTTAAGGTTTCCTATGATAATATGGAAGACCATACTTTACGTCATGACATGCAGCACCCTTTTGCTGAATCGAGTATGGTTGTAATAAAGATGCCTGTAGAATCACCATTTTCTGATCCTGGAGAAGATTGGTATCTATATGGTTTTAGGGGAAAAACGGGTAGGTGGAAAATCACCATCACTGCCTGGGGTGAGATCAAAGTAAGTGAAGATTGGGGTATTAACCTTTGCGATCGACTTGTAGAGCTCTCAGAATCAATATACTAAGCCTTTACATTATCCTAACAGTAACCTATTAACCGAAGGTCACGCCCCGTCTACTACGGCGCTTCGTTTTTTTAGGTATCTGGAGGAAATTGCCGTTTTCCTTTATCTTAGTAGATTCATCTAACAGTATTGCCTCTAACGTGTGGCTGCTTGCATCTCGCGCGCCACAAGCTCTGAGAAGTTTAATAACAGTATCGTATTTAAATTGGTCGGGAGAATTAACATGGTCTGCGAATGCCTCTTGAGCTAAGAGTAAAGGGGTATAGCGCTTTTTCGAAGAATCAAGGGGGTTGCCAAGCCGTTGTTTTGCATCTGCACCACAGGCAAGTAATATAGCGGTCATTTGAACAAGGCCACCTTGTACAGCATAACCTAACAGGGTACACCCTTCTCTATCGTATTGATCTAGATCAACAAACTCGCCTTTGCTTCTCAGTAATGTAGCTAATTTGTAAGGAAAGTTGTTTTTTACCGAGTGGAAAAGTTCTAAAGTAAATTGCTCGGGGTTAAGTTCGCAGGTGCTTTCCCCTGATAGGGCCACAATAACTCCTGAAGATCCTTGGTTTTCTGCAATGCCTTGTGCCGTAAACCCCTCATATTGTAAAAGCGAAGGTGGTGCTTTAATATTCAACTTTACTAGTCCATCAGGCACTCCTACTTGTGTAGCCACATCAGCGCCTTTTGCAAATAGTAGTTGAGCTAGAGAGGGATGATTATAGAATGCAGAGTAATGTATAGCAGCAAAACCAAAGTGGTCTATCTGATTAATCAAAACGCCACTGCGAAGCCATTTAGTAGTCAAAATCAAATCATTCTGTGCAACAGCACGTTGCAGCTCATATTCCGCGCAAAGACTCGTAATAGAAAGAAGGAAGAGAAAGGTTAAAGAACGATAAGTAGGTGGTTGTTTCATAGTATGTCTAACTCTTATAAAATAATTGGTTTAACTGAGGATTAGTTATACGTAATTACCAAGCGCAAATCAAGTATTTTCATGAGAAAATGATGAAGTGCAACGATTATTATTTTCGTATGCTCTTTCTTCTTATGCCCCTAAAGACTTTTGATGGCTTAAAACGACCCCGCTTCCCTTTACCTGCATTCGCAATAGCTTTTTTTGCAAGATCGTCTCGGATTTTTTGAGAAGTAGAACTTTGGTTCATCATGCGTTTAAAAGTGCCTCCGCCGGGTTTCAAAAGAGGAGCACCAAACTTTTTAAGAAGCGCAGAAACATTGCTGTGCTGATATCTGGTAGACCACAACAAAGGAGGTGCTGCAATGAGCTCTTTACCTGTTTGTTCTTCATCATCAAGGCTTGCATTGCCCTTACTTATATCACGAAGATCTACTTCAGCGCCTGCAGCAAAAAGCAACCGGACAATCTGTTCATGGCCCTTCATTGAGGCATAGATAAGCGGAGTAAATCCTTTATTATCAAATGCATTCACATATGTAGCAAGCTCATCTTTGAGAAATAAATAGAATGTAGGTTTAAAGCCAAGTCTTTTACATGTTTCCCAGAATTCAACGTACTTATCATAAGCAATAAGACATGCTTCCTGAAAGTCTCTTGCATCATCAACCTTCTTAGCAAGATGAGCCTGTAAGTTAGGTTGTATCCCCTGCTCCCTGCATTCTTGATGATACATTTTATTTTCATCTTTATTATTAGTAATAGCCACCCGGTACATTTCTACTTGATGATCAACAAAGTGTTCAAAGTCAACTTTAATGCCTTGCTCTTCACATTGGTCAAGATATTTAAGTACATTGCTTACTTTTTTCTCAAGTTTTTGACCAAATTCATAGAGTAATAGGGTAACCTTGTTGAAGTAAGGCATCTTGCAAGATAGCTGGAGATCATACTTAATTGATTCAAGGCCGTCAGTACTGTATGAAAAAAGCTCTTCCACTCTCACATGCCCATTAAAGTTAGCTAATTGAACAGCTGAATAGTCACCATGGATAACTCTGCCATCGTACGTTACTTGTTCTGGTGATTTGATTGTTTTATCAGCCCCAACAACGAGTAAAATTTGTATGGCATATACACTCCCAAGTTCGGCAGCATAATGAAGTGCTGTCCGTCCTGTCTCGTCCACCCCGTCGACATCTTCTGCTTGGCTACACAAAAGTGCAAGTGTATTAAGATCACCCGCTTTCACCGCATTAATAAGGTCTTGCGGTGAAACATCAGCAAAAGAAATATGAAAGCTCAAAGAAGCTAATAATAGAAAAGATAAGCTAAGTTGTGTGATTCTGTTGCTCATGGCCCAACCCCGTACTTAAGTAGTATAATTAGTGAATGTTCAAAGTAGTATCTAAGTCAGTATAATATAGGCACAAATTGCCATTTTGTCAATGGCACACGGGTTCTAGAAGGGGCATATTGGATCAAATTAGGCAGCTAAAGAGAGGTTAATCAACCTTGGCACCCATATTTCTGAGGCGTTCTTTTTGCTTTTCTGTAAGACCTATTACTCCTCTAAAATCAGTCTGAGCATTTACAGTGACTTTTTTTAGAGTAACACGGCTCATATCGGCCTCACGAAAATCAGTACCTTCCAGCTTGGCACCAGTAAAATCAGCTCCCACACCGTAAGCAGATAGATGTCCAAATTTTGCTTTTCTAAAGTTTGTTTTTCTTAAGTTAGAATTACGCAGATTAGCACGCCGAAGACTAGCACTTTGAAAATTTCGATTATAGAGAGTAATACGTGATAAGTTGTGCTCATCGAGGTCCTTTTTCCCAGCAAGGGCTCTTGCCTTTTGCTTTACGGGATTAAGAAATGCATATTCAAATAGTTCAACTACATCCCCTGCTCTAGAAACTTGAAGGGACATACTACTTATTAAACCTGCCACAAGAAGTAAAATACCAATTTTCTTATTCATTATTCATTCTCCTTTTACGAATAAAACTTAGTAACACTAATTTCATACTATCAGCTTGGATTCTTAAACGGAACAATTTGCAGTTATCTCTTTCTAAACACCGAGGTTTGTTGCTGTAGCTTGCGTAATTTAGCTAGGGATAAATCATTATCGATATTCAGCACAATGTCATCGATGTTATTTATAACCGCAGGAGAGGCATTAAACTGTATGTTTTTGAATGCTTCATAGTTGGTATGCAGCTTTGCTCTTTCAGCATGTGCTTTGCCTAGCTTAAGGTCTTTAATGTACTGTTTAATGCCGATGATATTATTAAAGAGTGCCCGAATGAGCGGAAGATGTCCCTTAAGTGGATCCATCTCATCAAGTGAGTCAGCATAATAGTACAATGAAGTGAATAGTTCGACATCAGTAAATATTACTTCTCTCCCAAATCGAGATGGAACATAATCAAACTGATTAAATAACTCGTTAGAGAAGTCGCGCATACTTCTCCGCCATGCAGGCGTACCAACATTACTATCTTTATATGACCGTGCCACTTGATTCATTGCTTGAATACCAAGCGCCTTAAACATTTTACCAAGTTCTTTTATCTTTTCTTCAGGGATGTTTGCTTCTTCTGCAAGTAAAAGTGCTCCCATAGCTGCGAGAAGATCGAGAGGTATACGCTCTTTTCGATAGTATGTTTTATCATCAGTTTCGATTGAATCTTCAAAGTTATCTATCCAACTATTAAGCTTCTTTGCTTCAGGCCATCGTATATTAAGTTGTTTTTTTAATTTTGTTATCATTGGTGGAAGCAGCTTGCGAGTCTTTCCTTTTATCAGCCCGACAGCATGTTGTGCCCACCCTTTTGCGCTGAGTCCAGCAAATTCAAATTTGATAAACATACGATTAGAGCGTTCATCAACTTTTCCAAAGAAAAAGTGTCTCTTTTTTCCGGGTAATTGTATAGCTTTATCAGTGAGGTCTATGCCGTAGTGCATATATGGCCGATCCTTTTTAGGATACCCTTTCTTGAGGAGGCCTTTTTGAGCTACCGCTTTGCCCGTATATCGATAATAGTGGTTAAAGTGACTTGAACGCCGTGGATATACCTTCTGTGTGGTAACGATAACTTCGTGGTATGGATTGCCTTTATACTCACTCATCACGTAATTAAGCATGAAGTTATAGAGACGAAAGCCGGGATCTTTGATGATCATCATGCCAGAGGTAAAGTCTTCGTTTTTATTAACCGCTTCTGCGTATAAATAGACCATCATTGAAATAATAGATCGAAGATAATCCTTTGAACCATCCTGTGGAATAGTTGGGACCAGCTGGGGTTCATAGCGCAGGAAATACATATAGCGACCACCCTGCTTTACCTGATCTACCATATATTGAGGTGGTAGCTTGGCAAATGGAGATGCAAGGAGTAGAGATTTTTGAAGGATGGGTGCTCGGCTGGGTTGATAGGCCGCCCCGTGGCTTGGGGTAATGAACAAAAGAGAAAGGGCCAAAGATAGTATTCGTTTCATCTAAACTCCATGTGGTGAGAACATATATGTTCAGTTAACCAAATGAAGGTAGTTCAGAGCAAGGGTTTTCACCTTTAGCTCAATAGATTACGGTGGATATTCTATATAGAAAGCATAGAACGAAGCCCCATTATGCTTTACTCAGAATCTCGCTCCTTCTTACGCGAAAAGAATGAACGTCGCTTAAAAGATTTTTTTATCTCCTTCACTGCAGGCACAGGAAGAGTATCTGCACGATCTCGCCCGATGCTCGCTTCATTCTCAATCTGCTTTTTAGCTTCATATTCACTCTCAATCTTCTGTTTAGCCTCATCAAGATTTAACTCGCCGCGATCCAGAAGTGTATGCATCGAAATAATTTCTGCTTCTTCTTCATAGCCTAGTTCTTTAGCCAAATTAAAAGAAGTGTGTCCATCTGGGGTATGAATCATCTTATCTGCACCAGCTGCCAAAAGGATGAGAATCATGAGCTTATCTTTTTCTTGAATAGCGATATGTAGGAGCATCATGTCATCTTCGTTCATGCTATTAACATTAATCCCATGGCAAAGCCAATAAACGACTTCGGAATGAGCGTTATTTTGAACTGCATCATGCATATTGCCTTCAAAGGGGGAATGACTTGAGGGTTCAGTAACAACTAAAAAAAGCTGGATTACATCTTCATATAATACCTGTCGAGGGGAATCCATGCCAGAATTTAACTTCGCATTGACCGCTAATGCCATAGGATATACCTCATTTTTGGGAGAGGTTTTGAAAGGGATCTTGAAATCGATGCCGGCTGCAAGTAATAGCGCAACATTCTTATAATGAGCTGCAACCATTGCGTGATGGAGGGCTGTATAGCCAGTATCATCCTTGTCATTTATAAGTATGCAAAAATAACGCTCTGCAAACTCAGCCTTGATGGTCTTTGAAAGCTTTTCATCAATCTCGTTACCTTTAGCAACGCTTTTGAGGATAAGAAGAATATCATCGAACAATACCATATCTTTCGCGTATGCTTCATCAATGCCAAGCGCCTCAGTAACCACAAGAATAAGTTTTTGTATATCTGGGCGTTTAAGAAGTAAGTTCCGGTGCATCATTGGTAAGATAGGGAACTTCTTAAGTAACGGCTTAATGCCAGCAACAATAATATCAACATATTTAGTTTTTTGGTGATGGGTATCTGAGCGCAATTTATTGATCATGAGGGCCAGCCACTCTACTTGATCAGATTTTGCTGCATCATGGAGTAGACCAGCATGGAGCATGCCGCCACAAGTCGCCACATATAAATAAGTAAGAAATAATATAGAATATCGAAATTGTTTCACGGTATGTCCCCTCTAAAGCATATATAGCGAATTCACTATAGTTGAATAACTCTAGCTTCACATTAATGAAATATTTTCACCTTGTCAATGGCTCCATAGCTTCTCAATCAGGGATGATTATCTGAGTAATACGTGCTGTTCATGCTTCCACAGGCCACAGAGGCTGATAGCGAGGGCATCAGTTACGTCGTTTTTAGCTGCTTTTTTCACTTCGGAAAGTGCGGGAAAGAGGCGGACAAGGGCAAGGGCTACTTGGTCCTTGCTAGCACTGCCTGAGCCGGTGACGGCTCGTTTAACCTCAGCGGGGCTGAATTCACTGATAGAAAGGTTGTGTTGGGACGAGAGTAAATACAGTATACCACGGAGATAGCCGAGCTTGAGGAAGGTTTGTGGGTTTTTATAGAGGAATGATGTTTCGAGGGCTACCTGGGTAACATTATATAGTTTAATCTTTTCCTCGAAGGTTGCATGAAAGATGCCTACACGCTCGGCGAGGGATTTTTGAGAGCTCATCTGAAGATAACCATAATCCATGAGGAATGTACTTCGTCCATCTTTCTTGAGCACAGTATAGCCGGTAACAGAAAATCCTGGATCGATGCCAAGAAATACTTCAGCACTCACGACTTCTCCTTTATTTTTTTTTCTCTCCACCATGTTTTTTTTTCAAGAATCTAAGATTAGATAGTCCCTTTTTCTTCCTCGCTTTGATGTTGGCATTTGCCTCTTTTAGCTTTTGTTCATAGATTTCGCGAAGTTTTTCTGGCACTTGTGGATTAAGTTGGTTTTTATCTCTGAGCATATGAATCTGGAGTAAGCTTATTATGCTGTGAAGTATAGATCCATCACTCGGTCCAATTGATAATAAATCACTAGCAAGAAGATATGGAGTAGAATCATCAGCGTTTCGCACCTTCTGATTTGCTCCCGCAGTAAGTAGCAAGCGCACAATTTCTTCATGTTCATTTTGCACAGCGAGATGAATTGCCATATTGCCGTCGGCATCTTTTTCATCAATTGGCGCACCTTGTCGAATAAGATACACAAGCTCATCAGCTGCCCCTTTTGCAGCAGCGCTATGAAGTGTAAACCCAGACTTTCGAGTAGAATCACTGAGAAGGATCATTAAATCGGCAATGTCATTCATAACAGGCAGTCGTTCTACCGCAGCCTGATAGGCATTTACTGCACGGTCATATAAATCTTCTTTAGTTTCATCTTCAGGAACACCCCTGGCGATTGAAATCATTAATTGTTCCATACCTGCATCTACCACTTCTTGACAACTTTTAGAGTGATCCAGAGCAAGGTGGAAATGATCAACACTTACCTTCGCCCCACTTACCAGTAACAAACGCACCATTTGAAGATACGCGTTGTGAATAGCATGGTCTAAAAGAGTAAAGCCCTTTTCATCCTTTTGGTTAACACACTGGGCAATGAGTTTACGGGATAAGTCCTTGAGTTCATGTGGAGAGAGTTTATCATCTGTATCCTGACTAGCATCATCACCAATATCACGTAAGAGAAGGCTAAAGTGATTAAAACCTTTGGTTTCCATTGCTCGAAGAAGCTCCGAAGCTATCGCAGATACGTCTGAGATTGCAGTTGATATAAGAATGAAAAAGAGAGTGAATAAAGTAAATCGTATATGGTTCATAGCAGTGCACCCCGTTTTAAATAGATTGAGATTATACCAGATGAAAGTTACGGCAGCTTTGTTCTACTTACGATTCATGCC
>SDBT01017946.1_pt1 | contig 11145 bp, 5 predicted proteins | sample 2277101 | NCBI WGS metagenome assembly SDBT01 (sample SAMN10404973, study PRJNA504765) | marine sediment metagenome | isolation source: marine sediment core GS10_PC15, 103 cmbsf | place: Arctic Ocean: Southern Knipovich Ridge | collected 2010 | reverse complement strand
AATTATTTTAAAAACAATTTAAAACAATTATAAAATGGCAGATTTAAAAGCTTTTGCTGAGCAATTGGTAAATTTAACAGTAAAAGAAGTTAACGAATTAGCAGGAATTTTAAAAGAAGAATACGGAATTGAACCTGCAGCAGCAGCAGTAGCAGTGGCGCCAGGAGCAGCCAGTGGAGCTGAAGAAGTTGTTGAAGAACAAACATCATTTGATGTTATTATTAAAGCAGCGGGTCAGTCAAAACTAGCTGTAGTTAAACTAGTTAAAGAATTAACTAGTTTAGGACTTAAAGAGGCTAAGGAATTAGTTGACGCTGCACCTAAAGCTGTTAAAGAGGGTGTTACAAAAGATGAAGCCGATGCCCTTCTGAAACAATTAGAAGAGGCCGGAGCGGAGGTTGAAGTTAAATAAGTAGTATATTATTATTACGAAAGGAATTATTTAAGCCTTTTATACAAAGCTTAAGATTCCTTATATATAATACTGATAGTTTTTTATTTTTCTTCTAACTTGTTGGCTGTTATGCCGACTAAAAAATTACAATCTTGGCAATATTTAAAACGGAAAGAGTAAATTTTGCATCTATCAAGCTTCGTTCAGATTATCCTGACTTTCTTGATATTCAGTTAAAATCTTTTCAGGATTTTTTTCAATTGGATACAAATCCTGAAGATCGTGTCAATGAAGGACTGTATAAGGTTTTTACTGAGAATTTTCCTATAACTGATGCACGGAATAATTTTGTTCTTGAATTCCTGGATTATTTCATTGATCCTCCCAGGTATGCAATAAAGGAATGTATTGAAAGGGGCCTCTCGTATAGTGTGCCCCTTAAAGCAAAATTGAAACTCTATTGTACAGATCCGGATCATGAAGATTTTGAAACAATTATTCAGGATGTCTATTTAGGTATGATACCTTATATGACTCCAAAAGGCACCTTTGTAATTAATGGAGCCCAAAGGGTTGTTGTTTCTCAATTACATCGCTCACCCGGTGTGTTCTTCGGCAAGCATCGACATGCCAATGGAACACAACTTTATTCAGCAAGGATAATCCCATTTAAAGGCTCGTGGATGGAATTTACTACAGATATCAATAATGTAATGTATGCATATATTGATAGAAAGAAGAAATTACCTGTTACGACTTTATTTAGGGCCATCGGCTTTGAAAGTGATAAAGATATCCTTAAAATTTTTAACCTGGCAGAAGAGATTAAAGTTTCAAAAACAGGCTTGAAAAAAGTTATTGGACGCAAACTGGCTGCAAGAGTGTTGAAAACATGGATAGAAGATTTTGTTGATGAAGATACAGGTGAAGTAGTGTCTATTGAACGTACTGAGGTAATTATAGATCGAGAGACTGTTATTGAAAATATACACATCGAACAGATTATTGAATCGGGTAATAAAACGATCCTGATTCATAATGATGATGCAAATGCTATTGATTACTCAATAATATTCAATACATTACAAAAAGATACAGCGAATTCAGAAAAAGAAGCCGTCGAATATATTTATCGACAATTAAGGAATGCTGAACCTCCTGATGAGGAAACAGCACGTGGAATAATTGATAAATTGTTCTTTTCAGATAAAAGATATGATCTCGGCGATGTTGGTAGATACAGAATCAATAAAAAACTGAATCTTTCTGTTGATAAAAACATTAAAGTATTAACGAAAGAGGATATTATTTCTATCATCAGGCATCTTATTGAATTGATTAATGCTAAAACTGATGTAGATGATATTGACCACTTGAGCAATAGAAGAGTCAGAACTGTTGGTGAACAATTGTATTCACAGTTTGGTGTGGGTTTGGCAAGAATGGCTCGCACTATTCGTGAACGTATGAATGTTAGGGATAATGAAGTGTTTACTCCAACTGATTTGATAAACGCTAAAACATTATCTTCTGTAATAAATTCTTTTTTTGGTACCAACCAGCTTTCTCAATTTATGGACCAAACTAACCCACTTGCTGAATTAACTCATAAAAGGAGAGTATCAGCTTTGGGGCCAGGAGGTTTATCAAGGGAAAGAGCTGGATTTGAAGTGCGTGATGTCCATTATACTCACTATGGGCGTTTATGCACAATTGAAACTCCCGAGGGGCCAAATATCGGTTTGATTTCTTCACTTTGTGTTTTTGCAAAAATAAATAAACTTGGTTTTATTGAAACACCTTATCGTCGCGTGATTGATGGCCAGGTTGCAATTTCTGAAGAGGCCACATATTTGAGTGCTGAGGAGGAAGAAGAAAAAATTATTGCTCAGGCAAGTACATTACTTGATGAGGATGGAAAATTTGTCAGGAAGAAAGTTAAAGCCAGATTTCTTGCGGATTATCCAATTATTGAAAGAGAAAAGGTCGATTTACTTGATGTTGCGCCAAATCAGATAGCATCAATAGCAGCATCTCTGATTCCTTTTCTGGAACATGATGATGCAAACCGTGCCCTGATGGGATCTAATATGATGCGGCAAGCTGTTCCACTGTTGAAGAGTGAGGTGCCAATTGTTGGAACAGGGATTGAAGCAAATGTTGCTCATGATTCACGAGTGCTTATCAATGCCGAAGGTGATGGAATTGTGGAATATGTTGATGCTAACGAAATAGTGATCAGGTATACTCAGGTTGAAAAAGAAAAACTCGTTAGCTTCGATGATGATGTAAAAAAATATCCTCTTACAAAGTTTTCAAGAACAAATCAAAATACTAGTATTAACCTGCAGCCTATTCTTAAAAAGGGCGATAAGGTAAAAAAAGGACAAGTGTTGTGCGAGGGTTATGCAACTCAAAATGGAGAACTTGCACTTGGTAAAAATCTGAAAGTTGCTTTCATGCCTTGGAAAGGATACAATTTCGAGGATGCGATTGTGATTTCAGAAAGAGTAGTTAAGGATGATACATTTACTTCAGTACATATTGAAGAATTTACACTCGAGGTAAGGGATACAAAAAGAGGTGTTGAAGAATTAACTAACGATATTCCCAATGTTAGTGCTGAAGCAACAAAGGATCTTGATGATAATGGTCTTATTAGGATTGGTGCTGAAGTTAATGAAGGTGCTATTCTTATTGGAAAAATTACACCAAAAGGTGAAACAGATCCGACTCCTGAAGAAAAATTGCTTAGAGCAATATTTGGAGATAAAGCAGGTGATGTAAAAGATGCCTCTTTAAAAGCACCTCCTTCGATGCAAGGAGTTGTTATTGATAAAAAACTCTTCTCCAGAGTCATTAAAGATAAAAAGCTAAAAGTTAAAGAAAAGGAAATTCTCGTACAATTTGAGGAAGAGCATAAAAAGGAAGTTGAAAAACTAAACTCAAAACTTGTTGATAAACTGCTTGTATTAGTCAGTGGTAAGACATCACAAGGGGTTATGAATAATTTCAAAGAGGTGGTAATTCCAAAAAAGACAAAGTTTACACAGAAAACGATATCCTCTATTGATTTTAATAATGTTAATCCAACTAAATGGACCACCGATAAAGAGAAGAATGAACTGATAAAGGAACTTATCAATAACTTTAATATCAAATATAAAGAGGCTTTAGGTTTATATTATCGTAAGAAATTTGTGGCGACAGTTGGTGATGATTTACCTACAGGTATCGTACAAATGGCAAAGGTATTTATTGCAAAAAAGCGAAAACTTAAGGTTGGTGATAAAATGGCCGGGCGCCATGGCAATAAAGGTATTGTTGCCAAAATTGTGAGAGAAGAAGATATGCCGTTCTTAGAGGATGGAACTCCTGTTGACATTGTACTTAATCCATTAGGGGTACCTTCTCGTATGAACCTGGGCCAGATTTATGAGACAGTTCTGGGTTGGGCGGGGCATAAACTTGGTATAAAATTTTCCACACCAATTTTTGACGGCGCAACTATTGAACAGATCAACAATTATTTGGAACAGGCCGAATTGCCGGAAAATGGAAGAGTTTATCTATATGATGGTGGTAACGGAGAAAGGTTTGATCAACCTGCTACTGTGGGTTATATTTATATGATGAAGTTACATCATATGGTTGATGATAAAATGCATGCTCGTTCTATTGGCCCTTATTCTCTGATCACCCAACAGCCTCTGGGAGGTAAAGCACAGTTTGGTGGTCAAAGATTTGGCGAAATGGAGGTTTGGGCTATTGAATCATTTGGCGCTGCACATGTTTTGCAAGAAATACTTACAGTGAAATCAGATGATGTTATTGGTAGAGCTAAAGCATACGAAGCAATAGTAAAAGGTGAAAATATGCCGATCCCAGGAATTCCTGAATCATTCAATGTATTGGTTCATGAATTAAAAGGCCTTGGCCTGGATATATCTTTTGACTAGTGATTATCATTATTTGATGACTTTGATTTGATATATAAATCAAAAACCGGATGATCATTTTTTATTCTTATTTGATTATTAATATTCAATATTAAAATATATGGCTTTCAGAAAAGAAAACAACGTTAAAAGAGAATTTTCTAAAATAACAATAAGCCTTGCCTCTCCGGAAACAATTCTTGAGCGCTCAAACGGAGAGGTGTTAAAACCTGAAACAATTAATTACAGGACATACAAACCTGAAAGGGATGGATTGTTTTGTGAAAGAATTTTTGGTCCTATAAAAGATTGGGAATGTCATTGTGGAAAATATAAACGTATACGGTATAAGGGTATAATTTGCGACAGATGTGGTGTTGAAGTTACAGAAAAAAAAGTACGTCGTGAACAAATGGGGCATATCCAGTTAGTTGTCCCTGTTGCACATATTTGGTTCTTCAGGTCTTTGCCAAACAAAATAGGTGCTTTATTAGGTTTACAAACTAAAAAGCTTGATACAATTATCTATTATGAAAGATATGTTGTTATTAATTCCGGGATAAAAGCGGCTGAAGGATTAAAATACCTCGACTTCCTGACAGAGGAAGAATACTTTGATATATTGGATACTCTTCCAAAAGATAATCAGTATCTCGATGATAATGATCCGGATAAGTTTATTGCTAAGATGGGTGCTGAGGCTATTCATGATCTGTTAAGCCGACTCGACCTGGATGAAAATTCATATTATTTACGTCATAAAGCAAATACTGAAACATCACAACAGCGAAAAGCTGAAGCACTAAAAAGACTACAAGTATTTGAATCACTGAGAGATGCACAAAAACGTGTTGAGAATCGTCCTGAATGGATGATTGTTAAGGTTGTTCCTGTAATCCCACCAGAACTTCGCCCACTTGTCCCTCTTGATGGAGGTAGATTTGCAACATCCGATCTTAATGATTTATACAGAAGGGTACTTATCAGAAATAACAGGCTTAAAAGACTTATTCAAATAAAAGCGCCTGATGTAATTATGCGCAATGAAAAACGAATGTTACAGGAAGCTGTTGACTCATTATTTGATAATTCAAGGAAAGCCAATTCAGTTAAAACTGAATCCAATCGAGCACTTAAATCTTTAAGTGACAGCCTAAAAGGAAAGCAGGGACGCTTTCGTCAAAACTTATTAGGTAAGAGGGTTGATTATTCCGGCCGATCAGTTATTGTTGTAGGACCAGAATTAAAACTTAATGAATGTGGATTGCCTAAAGCGATGGCATCTGAGCTTTTTAAACCTTTTATTATTCGTAAATTGCTCGAACGAGGCATTGTGAAAACAGTTAAATCTGCAAAGAAAATTGTTGATAGAAAAGATCCTGTTGTTTGGGATATTCTTGAGAATATTTTAAAAGGACATCCAGTGTTACTAAACCGTGCTCCTACTTTGCACCGTCTTGGAATACAGGCATTTCAACCAAAGCTTATTGAAGGAAAAGCAATTCAGTTGCACCCACTGGTTTGTACTGCATTCAATGCTGATTTTGATGGTGACCAAATGGCTGTTCATATTCCATTGGGCAATGCTGCTATTTTAGAATCACAATTATTAATGCTTGCTTCACACAATATTCTAAATCCTGCAAATGGTGCTCCAATTACAGTACCTTCACAGGATATGGTACTCGGTCTTTATTATATGACCAAGGGCCGAAGAAATATTCGTAAAAATCCTGTTAAAGGTGAAGGAATGAGATTTTTTTCACCCATGGAGGTGATTATTGCTTACAATGAAGAAAAAATAGATTTGCACGCTTATATCTTTGTGAGAATAGATATTATAGAGAACGGCGAATTAGTTAATAAACTCATTGAAACTACAGTTGGCAGGGTCTTGTTTAATCAGGTTGTTCCCAAATCATATGGATATATCAACCAGGTTTTAACAAAAAAGGCACTTCGGGATATTATAGGAGATGTTTTGAAAAAAACAGATACTGCTCAAACTGCACAATTCCTTGATGACATTAAAGATTTGGGATATACATTTGCATTTAAAGGTGGCTTATCATTTAACTTAGGTGATGTTATCATACCAGAAGTTAAAGATCAGTTAATTTCTGAGGCAAATCTTGAAGTGGATGAGGTTCTTAATAATTATAATATGGGTTTCATTACGAATAATGAAAGATATAATCAGATTATTGACATCTGGACTCATGCAAATTCCCAGCTTACACAAACGTTGATGATTCAGTTAGCGAAAGATAAGCAAGGATTTAACTCGGTTTTTATGATGCTGGATTCAGGTGCAAGGGGGTCTAAAGAACAAATCAGACAACTTTCCAGTATGAGGGGTCTTATGGCAAAACCTCAAAAATCCGGAGCGACCGGTGGTGAGATTATAGAAAATCCGATTCTTTCGAACTTTAAAGAAGGACTTTCGGTTCTTGAATATTTTATCTCAACTCACGGTGCAAGGAAAGGTTTGGCGGACACAGCCTTAAAAACTGCTGATGCAGGTTATCTTACCCGTCGTTTGGTTGATGTGGCGCATGATGTTATTATTATCGAAGAAGACTGCGGTACATTAAGAGGATTGAACTCAACCGCGTTAAAGAAAAGTGAAGAAGTTGTAGAGACATTATATGACAGAATACTTGGGCGTACTACGCTTCATGATATATATCATCCGCAAAAAGGAGAGCTTATTATTTCAGCAGGAGAAGAGCTTACCGAAGTACTTTCCCAAATTATTGAAGATTCGCCAATTGAAACTGTAGAGATCAGGTCGGTACTTACCTGTGAATCAAAAAAAGGAGTTTGTGCCAGATGTTATGGACGAAACCTTTCAACGGGACGAATGGTTCAAAAGGGGGAAGTTGTTGGTGTTATTGCAGCCCAGTCAATTGGTGAGCCTGGTACACAGTTGACATTAAGAACATTCCACGTAGGTGGTACTGCGTCAAATATTGCAATTGCTTCAAAAATTGAAGCGAAGCATGATGGTATACTTGAAACTGATGAGTTAAGATGTGTAGTATATTTAGGTCCTGAAGGAAAAAAACACGATATCGTTGTTGGTAGATCTGCTGAGATGCGAATTATTGATAAAAATACTCGCATTGTTTTAACTTCAAGTCATATACCTTATGGGGCCAATTTATATTATAAAGATGGCCAGATTGTAAAAAAAGGTGATTTAATATCGGATTGGGATCCGTATAATGCTGTAATATTATCAGAGATAGATGGAAAAGTTCTTAACGAGAATATTATTGAAGGATTGACCTATCGAGAAGAATCAGATGATCAAACAGGTTATCACGAAAAAGTAATTATTGAAAGTCGCCAGAAGACAAAGAATCCGGTAATAAAAATTGTTAATCCTGATAATGAGGCTATTAAATCATACGATATTCCTGTTGGATCTCATATTATTGTTAATAATGGTGATAAAATAAAAGCTGGAGAAATATTAGTTAAGATACCACGTGCCATTGGAAAATCAGGCGATATCACTGGTGGTTTGCCAAGGGTTACAGAACTGTTTGAAGCGCGAAATCCTTCTGATCCTGCTACGGTATCTGAAATTGATGGTGTTGTTTCTTTTGGTAAAAAGCTCAAGAGAGGAAACAGAGAAGTGATAATCACTTCAAAAACTGGAGAAGAGAAAAGATACTTAATCGCTACTTCAAAACAGATATTAGCACAAGAGAATGACTATGTAAAAGCCGGAACTTCACTTTCAGAGGGTGTTATGACACCGGCTGATATTCTTGCCATTAAAGGGCCAATGAAAGTTCAGGAGTATATTGTAAATGAGATTCAGGAAGTGTATCGTTTGCAAGGTGTGAAAATAAATGACAAGCACTTTGAGGTTATTGTCCGCCAGATGATGCGCAAAGTTGAAGTTGATGATCCGGGAGATACAAAATTCCTTGAAGGTGAATTAGTTAATAAAATTGACTTTAGGGAAGAAAATGACTGGATTTTCGGTAAGAAAGTCATTGTTGATTCAGGTGACTCTAAGCATACAAAGTAGGTCAAATCGTAAGTGCCAGGAAATTAAGGGATGAAAATTCGTCATTTAGACGTATGGATAAAAAATTGATCGAATCAAGAGAAGCTCAACCTTCCACTGCACGTCAAGTGTTGCAGGGAATAACAAAAGCATCCTTACAAACAAAAAGCTTTATCTCAGCAGCTTCATTCCAGGAAACAACAAAAGTATTGACCGAGGCTGCAATTAATGCAAAATCTGACAGTTTAGTCGGGCTGAAAGAGAATGTAATTGTTGGCCATTTGATCCCCGCTGGTACAGGACTGAGAGAATATAGAGACCTAATTGTTGGATCAAAGGAAGAATATGAAAAAATGATGTCTGGTGATAAAGAAATAAAAGAGCCTGAAGAAGTGAAAGAATAAATTTGAATAATCTTTAAAAAATTTGGCAATATGGCTGATGATAAACAAAACAATCAATTAAACATTGAACTTAGCGAAAAAGTTGCTGAAGGTACCTATTCTAATTTGGCAATAATTACTCATTCAAATTCAGAATTCATTGTTGATTTTGTAAAAATGATGCCTGGTATTCCAAAGGCTAAAGTGAAATCAAGAATAATTCTTACAACACAGCATGATAAAAGGCTATATCGAGCTTTGCATGAAAATATTTCAAAATATGAGGCTATGCATGGTAAAATAAAGGAAGTTGAAGCAGATCCTATGCCATTTAATTTAGACGGGCCAACTCCAGAAGCTTAAAAGTAGTTCTATTGAAATGTAAAAAGTGACTGCATCATTGTTGAGACATCATATTTGATTATAGTCTGCTGATATTTTCATATACTCCTCATATTTAAATGCTATTTTATTTCATCTTTGCTTTTTTCCGGATATTGTGGAATAGGAGGTAACTCATCAGGATAGTTTTTCATGTCTTCAAGAATGATCTCAATTGCTTTGTTCAGCTGTTCATCTTCACCAGCATATTCTTTTGCCGGGTCATTATCAATTACGATATCCGGATCTACTCCATGGCCCTCAATAACGAATTCAGTACCTTGAACATTATAGTGGGCGAATTCGGGTTTGTTTAGTGAACCACCATCAATAAATGGTAACGATCCCCTGATACCAACAACTCCACCCCAGGTGCGCATCCCGATCAATTTCCCCAGTTTGTGCTTTTTGAACTGATAGGAGAAAAGATCACCGTCAGAAGCAGAATATTGGTCGATAAGACAAACTATTGGTCCTAAAATCATTGCTCCTGGTTGTGTATTTTGCGACTGATTTCTTGCAACTTTCATTAAAGATAATTCTCTGCTTAAGCGTTCGATAATCATTGGTGATACATTTCCACCTCCATTTCCTCTGACATCGATAATCAACGCTTTCTTGCGAAGTTGTGGATAGAAGTGTTTTATAAACTCATTTAAGCCTGCAGCCATCATGTCAGGTATGTGAATATATCCTACTTTACCATCGGTAGTTTCATTAATTTTTTTAATATTGTTTTGTACCCAGTTATAATAATATAGTTTGCTTTCATCTGAAATTGGAACAACGATAACATCTAAACTTCCTTCAACTGAGGTAGTTGGGTTCACCGTTAATTTTACCTGTTTGTTGGCTGTATTAATAAGTAATTCATATATATCTTTTACATTATTTGTAGGTATACCATTAACAGCAAGAATGTAATCACCTTCATTAATATCTACACCAATTTCTGTTAAAGGAGAGCGATGTGCTGAATTCCAGTTTTCACCTTTAAGAATTCTAATAATTTTGAAATACCCTGAAAGTGAATCTTTTATTAATTCGGCGCCAAGTAAACCTGTATTCATTCTTTTTGGTGAAATCTTATCACCACCACTTACGTAAGCATGGCCAACATTTAATTCCCCAATCATTTCACCAATAATATAGTTTAAATCATTTCGGTTATTTACAAATGGTAGCAAAGGATTATATTTGCTGTAAATGCTTTTCCAGTCAACTCCATGCATATTAGGATCATAAAAGAAATCACGCATCTGACGCCATGCTTCAGTATAAATTTGTTGCCACTCTTCTTTAGGATCAATCCATAGTTTCATGTTTGATAAATCCACATATTCTTTTACCTTTACAAGGCTTTCCGGAAGGTCGATAACGGCATATTGCCCGTCATTGCTTATTGTCATTTTTTTCTTATTGGCCGAAATCTCATAGTTAGTATTATCACTGAGTTTTGTATCCTTTTGTTTTGTGAGATCATACATCATCATTTGTGACTTATTATCAGGAGGCGTTTTTTTACAATAATAAACAGAATTTCCAACTGGATTTATATTCCAGTATATTCCTGCTTTACCCGGTAGTTCAAGGACTCTGTTACTTATTCCGTCAAAATCAATTTTTATATCCTTATCCTCAGATGTTTCTTCCTTTTTCTCTTCATCGTTATTTTCTTTTAATGTAACCTCATCATTTTCCTGTTTAAATGGTGATGGTGTTCTTTTTTCAAGTGTGATGAAATATATTTTCATCATATTTGAATAAGAGTGGTTCCATTCGGTCCAGCTGTATGTTGGGTTGAATGTTCTTAAAGAGATAAAAAACAGATATTTACCATTGTCACTAAAAACCGGAGATTTCGAATTATACCAACCATCAGTAATAGCATGTTTTTCTTTTGATTTAATATTATAAATATAAATTTTTGTTTGAGTTGAATTGTCAGGTCGTGGATAGCAGATCCATTTACTGTCGGGTGACCAGTTATAACCTCTAAACTCACCATCTCTGGTTTCATCAACC
>SDBT01017945.1_pt1 | contig 11146 bp, 4 predicted proteins | sample 2277101 | NCBI WGS metagenome assembly SDBT01 (sample SAMN10404973, study PRJNA504765) | marine sediment metagenome | isolation source: marine sediment core GS10_PC15, 103 cmbsf | place: Arctic Ocean: Southern Knipovich Ridge | collected 2010 | reverse complement strand
CCGGTTGGCACAGTCATTGCCGAAAAATTCCGCGTTCGGTTCCGGCCGGTCGCCGTTTCCATGGCCGACGACCATACGGCCGCCCCGGTAGCCTCGCTCGATCTGTGCCAGCCGTGCGGCACCGGACTGCGACCCACCGGCCAGCAGCACGATGCAATCGTAGGAGCGGGGGTCGTCCGCGCCGGACCAACCGCCGATCGATGCGCCCCGCGCCCGGGCGCGGATCACGTCGTACCGCGGGCCCAGGTAACGGGTAAGCACGTCCAGCGACCCGTCCGCCTCGCGCTCCGGCCCCGCGGGCACCAGGCACACCCGCAACAGGTCGGTCGATTTGCTTGCCGTGGTGAAACCGCTCAAGTCACAGCTACCCATCGCAGCCGGTCCGACCGAGACACCGATCGTTTGATGTGCCGAGTGCATAAACAAGATGCGCCCGGTTGTGTCGAGACCCGCCATGGAAAGTCGCTTTCGGTAGATTACGTTGTTAGGTTGTTCGTCGAGATCGCACGAATGCGGTCTCGGAAATTCAAGCCCTACCACACGGGCCACAGTGGGCCATTGTCTCACGTTTGCGAGTCTAAGTCCACGATTTTCGGGACATCGGCCACAAGATTGCATAATTGTCGTTGGGTTGTTCCGAACAGCGAGAGTTAGTCGATGGCTGTAAGCAGTGCAGTTGTGAGTTCTGTAGGGTGCGTGCAACGCACCGTCTGTAGGTCGAGGCACGAGACAGGTCGAAAAGGGGGACCTGTTGACGCGGGGCGGTACGGCCGGTATGCTGGCTGCCGATGGCTGAGTATGTCTGCTGGGCGATGTGGATAGGTTATGCGATTGGAACCAACACACGGACCACCTTGGGAAAATGGCTAAAAGAACTCTCTTCCCCATCGATTCTGTGGTTGCGATGCGTCAGCCCAAGACGGACCGCCTCATCTTGGCGCGTTTTCTGAAGGTCGCGGCCGACGACAAGCGGCTCAACGAGAAGGAGTTGAAAGCGGCCCACGCCGTGCTCGTCAAATGGGCCGACTTAGAGACTTCGCATCGGCTGGCAAAACTCACTGAAAACCAGATGCAAGGCGAGTTTTTGGCCGAGGTGTTTGGCGATGCGCTCGGCTACGTCGGACCACTCGACGGAGCGGAGGTCTGGCACCGACAGCAGCATTTTCAAATTGCCGGTGAAACGCCGGACGCGATTCTCGGCTTCTTTCGACAGACGGAGGACCACAAGCCCCTGGCGGTGATCGAACTCAAGGGCCCGAAGGTTCACCTCGACCGCGACCGCAGCAACGGCCGAACCGCCGTGGCCCAATGCTGGGATTATCTCGTCAACACGCCCCCCGAGTGCCGCTGGGGCATCGTCTCGAACATCGTCAGTTTCCGACTCTACGAGCGGGATTCGACCAAACGCGCCTACGAACATTTCTCGCTACAGTCGTTGCGCAACTTCGACGTGTTCAAGCAGTTCTACGCGTTGTTTCATCGCCAGGGTTTGATCGACAAGTCGCTCCTCGGGCCGCCTCGCGCCGTGGCCTTGCTGAAACAATCGACCGATCGCCAACGGGAGGTCAGCGACAAACTCTACGATGCCTACTCGTCCAACCGCACCGAGCTGATTGCCGAACTGCATATCAAGCAGAAGCGCCCGTTGGACGAGGCGGTCGAAATGGCCCAGCGCCTGTTCGACCGCATCATCTTCATCGCCTTTTGCGAAGATCGCCAACTGCTGCCCGAGAAGACGATCCCCAAGGCATACACCGTGGCCGGCTTTTACGCCGTCACCAATCCCCGCTGGCAGAATTTTAAGAACCTGTTCCGTTTCATCGACCTCGGCAGCGAACCCCACGGCATCCCCAAATACAACGGCGGGCTGTTCGCGCCGCACGCCGTCGACGAACTCGAACTGCCCGACACACCCTGGACGAGCTTCTTCAATACGATCAGCACCTACGATTTCGCCGACGAAGTCAACCTCGACGTGCTGGGGCATCTGTTCGAGCGGTCGATCACGGAATTGGAAAAGCTCAAGGAGTCGGGCCTGTTCGCCGACGCCGAAAAGACGGAGCAATACGCCTCGATGCCGCAATCTGCCAAGCGCAAGCAGCTTGGCGTCTACTACACGCCGCCGGAGCTCACCAGCCGGATCGTGCAGTACACGGTCGAGGAGTTGATCGCCGAGCGTTTCGCGGCAGCGGCCGTCGAGTTCGGCGTTTCCAAGAAGGACGCCGCGCGAGGCATCGCCCCCGACGACGCCGACTACTGGCGAAAATGCCTCGCCGTCTTGCGAAACCTCAAGATCGTCGACCCGGCCTGCGGCAGCGGTGCGTTTCTGTTCCAGGCCTACGACGTGCTCGAGGCTCGCTACAACGAAGTCATCGGCCACCTCGATCAGGCGGGCAAGCGCGACGCGAAGCGGCTCGCCCGGGAAATCCCGACGTTCATTCTGCAAGAGAACCTTTACGGAGTCGATCTCTCGCCCGAGGCGGTCGAGATCACGCAACTGGCGCTCTGGATTCGCTCGGCCAGTTCGGGCCAACTGCTTGCCAACCTCTCGGAGAACATCGTCCACGGCAACTCGCTGGTTCACGACGCCGAAGTCGACCCGGCCGGGTTCGATTGGCTTAAGCGGTTCCCCGACGTCTTTTCCTCTCCCTCTGGGAGAGGGCAGGGTGAGGGCCGGCGCAAGGAGGCGGGTTTCGATTGCGTGATCGGCAATCCGCCCTGGGAACGGATCAAGCTGCAGGAGCGCGAGTTTTTCTCGTTGCCCGCCCCGGAGATCGCCACCGCCACGAATGCGGCCAAACGCCGGAAGCTTGTCGCCAAGTTGGAATCCGACGATCCGGCCTTGTACGAGCGCTATCAACAGGCATTGGACGCGGCAAGTTCCCTGCTGACCTACTGCCGAAAGAGCGAGCAGTATCCGTTGACCGGCAAAGGCGACATCAACACCTACGCGGTCTTCGCCGAACTGGCTTACCGACTGGTGGCGCCGCACGGCCGCGTCGGATTGCTCGTCCCCTCGGGCATTGCGTCCGACATGACGACTAAGGATTTCTTCGCGGCGGTCGCCGAATCGAGTCGACTTATCCGCTTATACGACTTCGAGAACAAGAAGGTCTTTTTTCCTGAGGTGCATGCGTCCTTCAAGTTCTGCATTCTCAACTTTGGTGGCGCACAAGCGGCGGCCGCGCAAGCCGATTTCGTCTTCTTTGCTCACCGAGTCGAAGAGTTGGAAGATCGGACTCGGCACATTGCCTTGAGCGGTGCCGATATCCGGCTGCTGAATCCCAACACGCGAACCTGTCCGATCTTCCGCTCGCGGCGCGACGCCGAAATCACCAAAGCGATCTACCGCCGCGTTCCCATATTGATCGACAAGAACCGAGAGGGACCGACCGGCAACCCTTGGGGCATTAAGTTCGGCATTGTTTTCCATCAAGCGAAAGATGCTGAACACTTCACAACGGCTCAAGAGTTAGCTTCTCAAGACTTCAAACAGGCCAAGACCATTTGGCGAAAGAAAAAACAGCTCTACTTCCCCTGTTTTGAAGCAAAGATGGTGCAACCTTACGATCACCGCGCCGCCAGCGTGCGTTTTGAGGATAACTGGACTCGTCAGGGGCAGCCCACGAGCGCAAACTTAGTGGAACATCATAATCCGGAATTCTTGCCTATGCCGAGATGGTGGGCGCCTAAGGAAGTGATTGACAAGGCCATAGCTTGTCGAGAGGATGTTTGCTTGTTTTCATTCCGCAAGGTTACAAGCCCAACGAATACGAGGACATTGCTTGCAGCCTTTATTCCGATCTGTGGAGCAATCGACTCGCTACAATTTGCATTCTTCGATAATATGCCGGCCAATAGACGGTGCTGCTTGATGGCAAACTGTAATTCGTTTGTCTTAGATTATTGCCTTCGGCAGAAGATCGGCAACGTGAATGTGAATTACTACCTTGTTGAGCAGTTGCCGATGTTTGCACCCGACACTTACGCCAAGCCCTGCCCGTGGGACCACCGCACGACGCTGGAAACTTGGATCAGCCAGCGGGTGCTGAAGCTCACCTGCACGGCCGAAGACATGCTGCCGCTGGCCGACGCCTGCGACTTTACCGACGGCAATTTCCAGGCGGAATACGGCGGGCGACTCAATAAGTGGGATGAAACCGAGCGGGCCGAGTTGACGGCCGAACTCGACGCCGCCTTCTTTCATCTCTACGGCATCGACCGCGACGACGTCGAGTACATCCTCTCCACGTTCAAAGGCATCCACGGCCGGCCAACCCTCTTTGCGGGCGACTGCAGCATCGCGCAGCGCATCGTACAGAAGCACGCCGAAATGTCCTTCCCCGCGTAGGCAAGGAGAAGACGCGTGGGTCTCGTACCTCGACCCACCCTACGGACCGACGAGCTTCACCGGGCGCGGGGCCACCAGCGCCGCTATCTGCTTGATGTCGAAGGTCTCCAATAGGCCGAAACAGAACATCTCGGGCCTGTGTGTGACTAACCAGTTCTCCTCGATTACTTCTTTGAGCGTGGACAACGATCTGTGTAGCTCCACGTCGGTGACGGCCTTCTCCTCCAGTGCCGCGGCGATCAGAGCGAACGTCGAAGATCGCGGGCCGATGCCCACGAGCGTGACGGGTACGTTTTCGTGTTTGGCGGCCGTCCAGCGGGCGACGGCTGCGAGTTGGCTTGCCTGCAATCCCAGCGGTCGATCGCCCAGGCAGATCATCAACAGGGTGAACTGAAACGCCCTTTGCGCACTCCTCGATTCGCCAAAATAGAACGGATCGACGGCAATCACGCGATGACCCGACGCCAGCAGCCGCTGCACATCGGCGGCCGCGGTTGCCCGGCCCGTGTCGGATGCCAGGATGGCCGTCTTGTTAGGCTCGCCGCGGACGAATTCCGTTGCCGGCAACGTCCAGTCGCCGTCCATCTGTAGCCGCCAGAAGTTGACGGTCACGTCACCGAGCGTTTCCGTCTCGGACTTCAAGGCCCCCACCTTGAACCGTTTCGCTCGGACAATCTCGGTCAGTTTGGCTCGCCGGTCGCGCCGCCACTTTGCCGCGGCGTTCTTCTCCTCAGGCTCCGTGTCTTCGACGTTAGCGGGCAACTGCTTACACAAGGCCATCGCCAAGGTGTGGAAATCCTCGTTTTCCTCGGGCATGGCGACCGCCAACTCCTCCTCGCTCTTGATCTCTTTCTCGGAAGGAATCTCCTTGCGGTTGAATTTGTCGTCGCCCGTGTAGAAAAAGTCGCCCAGCATCCGGTAGAAGGCCTGGCGGTTGTCGACCTCGTAGTTGTGCGTGCCCGGGTCGTCGTTGACGTGCGTTCGCAGCGCGTCTTTCTTGCCGAGCAACCGGAACACGGGCGCGGCCGCGTCGGTCAGCGGCTTCATCGCATAGCCCGACTCGAAACAGCATTCGTCCTTCGAGTTGTACGTCAGCAGCGTCGGCCGGGGCGCCATCATGGCGGTCAGGTGGGTGTAGTCGACCAGCGTGCCCAGGTCGTTGGGCATCTGTTCCGAATCGCCCATGTCTTTGAAGTGCCGCTCTCGCGTGCGGAGGCTCGAGTATCCGGCCACCGGGTTGGCTAGCTTCACCCGAGTGTCGAGCGAACTGATGGTGATCGTTTGCCATCCGCCGCCGGAGAGTCCGGAGACAGCGACGCGGTCGGGGTCGGTGTTTTCGAGGCTCAGCAGCACGTCGATCGCCCGTTTCATGTTCAGATAGAAGGGAGCCAGTCCGCTGGTGCCGCAGAGATCGAGTTGGTGCATGTGCAAGTGGCGATATTTTCCGTCGCCGAAACTGCCCTCGCGGAGTTGGCCCTTGCCGAGCCATTCGATGTTCAGCGCCAGCATGCCGCGTTTGGCCAGATTGATGCAGCGGAGTTGTTTCGCCGTATTTTGCTTTCCCTGGATGCCGTGCCCGTTGACGTTGAGCACGGCCGGCACCTTTCCGGAGAGTTTGTCCGGCTCGTAAAGCAGTGCAGGTATCCATAGCCCTGGCAAGGCCTCGTAGCGGAGTTTTTTGATATGGTATCCGGGCCCGCCTTCGATCGTATCGAGCCACACGACCTTGGTTTTCGCGTCGCGCCACTTGGCAGCCTGGCCGCGATAGACGATCTTTTCGAGCACGTCCGCCCGCAGCCGGGCAGCCTCGGTCTGCCACTCGGCCGCCGAGCCGACCTCGGGCATCTTGAGCACCTTCTGTTCGCAATACCGCTGCACCTCGGCCTGCGGCAGCACGGGGCCGACGATTTCGCGCTTCAGCAGCGCTTCAATATCCTTTTGCTCGGCCGCGCTAAGCGACGTGACAGAGACAAACAGCAAGACGGACGACAACGCGGCGGCAAGGCGCATCATGGAGGAACTCCGCAGCTAGGGACTCGGACGGTGTTTAAGGTTGACTCAGAAATAACTTCGGCAGGCCGCAGATAGTCGCCTTTCGCTCCGCGAAAGTAGCGCAACCGACACGCTACTTTCGCGGAGCGAAAGGCGACTATCTGCCGAAGTTGTTCTTGAGTCGACCCTTAGGGTTGGAACGTCGCGTCCAGTCTACCACCCGGCCTCGCGAGAATCCACTCAACGGCGTCGTTTTCGGCGAATCAACAGACCCAGACTAACTAGACCGCCGACCCCTAGCATCGCCAGCGTACCCGGCTCGGGAACGGCTGCGGCTTCTGCGGAGAGGTAGGAGATAGGGGAGAAATTCGGGCGGAAAATGAGCCAGTCATCGAGCCAGACCTTCCCGTCGCCGTTGAAGTCGCCATCGGTCCATTCATACTCGGTGCCGTTGGGGGCGAAATTCGGCCGAAATGCGAGCCAATCATCGAGCCAAACCTTCCCGTCGCCGTCGGTGTCGCCACCCAGCGCGATGAACAGGTCGATCTCCACGCTAGAGTTTTCGCCCGGGGCTCCGACGTAGCGAACGCCCTTGTTGAACACACCGCTGCCGAGGTGGGCGGCGGCGTAGTTGCCCGGATCGGAACCGTATTGCTCGGGCACATGATCGAACGTCCCTTCCAGCCCTTCGGCGGCCGTGACGAGCGTTTGCGTGAAGTCGCCGAATTCGGTCTCGCCGCGGACCGGAACTACCTCGAGTGTTCCGCCGAGAAAGACCCGGGTGCCGGCGTCGATCCGGCCGGCGCCCGTTTCGCTCACTTCGCAGACGGTTTCCGCTTCGCCCTGCATAACGACGTTTCCGCCCACGGCGATGGATCCCTGCAGGCCGATTCTCAGTTCGCCCCTAGCGAGGCGAACGCCCCCCGCCTCGACCGGCCCGCGTACTTCGAGCGTGCCGCCGTCGACCTCAATACTGGTGCCGACGACCAGTTCGGCCTCCGGCGCAAGCGCGACCTTCCCGCCGCCGTTGATTCTCAACCAGGAGGCCTCACCTCCGCCGGACAGCACAACGCGATTGGCTTCGACGGTGACGTTGGTGTCGGCGTCGGGAGTGCCGCCGGCACTGAGCCACCGGGCAGACGCATTCCAGTCGCCGTCGCCCTGGCCGTCCCAACGCAGTGCCGGCTGGGGAACGCTTTGCAAGACCATGTTGTCCATGGCGAAGTAGCCCGGCGTGTTCATGCCGTAAATGTCGTCGTTGTCGGAAGAGCTGAGCTCGAACTCCAGCTTGGCCGGTTGGTCCAGGCTCGACAGATCGACCCAGGTCCACTCGTCGACGATGTAGTCTTGGGCGTTATCGGGGAAGCGATAGTCGGCCAGATAGAACTCGACGGTGCCGGCCTCCGAACCGTCGGCCTTGGTGCCGATGATCTCCAGCCGGAACCAGTCGTCATCGTTACCGCTTACGCCGCCGAACTTCTTGGCGAAGTTATTTGGGTCGCCGTCTTTCATTATCCAATAGGCGTAGGTCGTGTTGGTGAAGTACGCGCCCGAGAGATCGTTGCCGGGCACGTTCTCGATTGTGGGAGTATTTCCGCCCAGATACGCGAAGCCCATGAACGCCACTCCGTAATTTGGCGAACCGTCGACTCCGGAACCGGGAATTGCGCTGAATTGGTTCTCGAAACCGGGCGTCACCACGTCCGTCACGTTGGAAAATGCCCAACCGTCCCAGTATCCCATGCCGCCGCCCGAATCGGGGTGGTAATTGTTAAGAGACAGCCCGCCGCAAAGAAACCCGCCGTCATCGTCGTCGGGAAACGGAGGATATCCGGCGTAGAGCGGTTCTGCGCCGTTATAAAACGACTCCGGCGAGAGCGGAAGATGCGGCTGGTCGAAATCGACCGTGACCTGGGCCCGTGCGAAACCGGACAAGACCAACACGATGAGAATGCTTGCAAACGTCAGGTTGCACAAACAAGTGGTCATACTATTTCCTTCAAGGAGACGCCGACACACCGTCCGCGCGCGACTCGAGGCAAGCGACCGAGGCTCAAAAATCCTCGACCAACTCGCGTCCTTGGCGCGTGCAGATGGCGGCCAGTGTTTCCAGGTCCATTTCTTCGCTGAGAAACCTTGCCGAGCCGTCGGCCAGCAGGCCGTTGGCCCCGCCGCTGTGATCGCTGCGAATGTCGTTCTCGAACTCCGGCGCTTGATTGATCGCGAACGCCTGGTCGAACACGTTTCGCCCGTTGATCCATTGCCCGTCCCGAAAACCGCCGTCTTCCGACACTATCAACGTGCATGACGGCCCGTCGAGGATATGCCGCATGCGGATCACCCGATCGTAGAGCATGGTGCCCTTGGGTGGGTTGTTCGGGCTGGTGATCCGCTCGCCGTAGATCCCGCCGTAGTCGCAGACGGCCCGTTCTTCGACGAGCATGGAAGTGCGAATGACGCTGGGACAGACGTAGGCGGACACGACGGTCGCGGCAGCAACGGCGTTCTCCTCGGCGTTGAACGGCTTGCGGAAGTCGATCTGTCCGTGCAACGGTTCCTCACCGAGGAACGGTAGCAACATGGCCGACCAGGCGATCTGGCGTCCCTTGGGCCACTTGGCCGAGATCGGCTCGATCCCACCCGGCGGAAAGCACTTGTGCGCGCCGTGATAGTTCTGCAACGCCACGCCGATCTGGTGGAGGTTGTTGGTACACGACACCCGCCGGGCGGCACCCCGGGCGGCCTGGACGGCCGGCAGCAGGAGCGCCAACAGCGCGCCGATGATCGCAATCACCACCAGCAATTCAACCAGCGTGAAGCCCCGGGCGCAGGCGCGCAAACGGCTTTTCCTGTGTGTGGCCATGCGTGCGACACGAACGACCGCGGGTTCCACTCGGCCCGGCCGGCACGCCGTCGCGCAATGCGAGCAGCGGAAGTTCGACGGGTGACGAATCGCGGTTTCCCAACAAAACAACTAACGGGCGGGCTGCGTCCCTTGCCGCAATGCCGCATGGAAAGCGCTGGTAGGTCTTCTGACTTCCGGGTAGGAGGTCGGCCCGGCCTTCTCGTCGTGCCGTCAATTGCGGCTAACTCACCACCGCACGACAATGGCCTCAAGACGCGGCCGACCTCATTACACCCGGTCACAGCGGCGGGGCCGTCCCGGAATCGCACCGGAGTTCCCTGTTCGTCGGCCCTTCAGCAGAAGAGGCCGACCACCAACGCACCGTGGTAACTTCCGGAATATATCAGATTGATCTTGGGCCGGTCAAGGGGGTGAGTGGGAGTGGTGAGTGGGGAGTGGTGAGTGGTGAGTGGGGAGTGATCGAAACGCCCCGTGTTCACGGCGGGCTAAATAACGGGGGGAAATCATCCCCGTCTCCCCCCAGAATAGTGGGCCGTGAATAAGCCGACCCGCAGGTTCTCCGCCCCACCGCCCAGCCCGCCCTACTCCTTGGCCCCGTGTTTCTTCAGCAACTCGACAACCTCCGTATGCTCTCCCACTTTCGCAACGCTGAGCGGCGTATCATTCTTGGTCGTCTTGGCATGAACATTCGCCCCAGCCGTCAGCAACAGCTTGACGGTCTCGGCATGGCCCTGTAGCGACGCGATAAACAAGGGAGTGACTGCCTTAGGCTTGATGGCAACATCGACATCGGCCTTGTTCGCTAAGAGCAGCTTCACAACTTCGGCGTGGCCATTCTGCGACGCCATGAACAGCGGGGTGGCGCCGTCTGTCTTGCGAGCGGCATTGACATCGGCCTTGCTCGCCAGAAGCAACTTCACAACCTCTGCATGGCCATTATGCGACGCCGTAAGCAGCGAAGTAGAGCCGCCCATCTTGTGCATGGCATTGACATCGGCCTTGCTCGCCAGAAGCAGCTTCACAACCTCTGCATGGCCGTTGTGCGACGCCGCAAGCAAGGAAGTGGCACCGTCGTTGACAGCATCGACCTCGGCTCTACTCCGCAGAAGCAGCTTCACAACCTCCGCGTGGCCATTCCGCGACGCCATAAACAGTGGAGCGACGCCGTCTCTATTGGCGACATTGACATCGGCCTTGTGCGCAAGAAGCACCTTCACGACGTCGACATGGCCATTCTGCGATGCCAGCCAGACTGAAGTGGCGCCGGTTGCCCTTTTCTTGGCGTTGACATCGGCCTTGTGGGCAAGAAGCAAGTTCACGACTTCGGCATGGCCATCATGTGACGCCACAAGCAACGAGTTAGCACCGCTTGTCTTGTCGACGACATTGACATCGGCCTTGTTTTCCAGCAGCAGTTCCACGACCTCGGTATGGCCTTTCCACGACGCCATGAACAACGGAGTGACCCCGTCTGGTTTGCGGGCGACATTGACATCGGTCTTGTTTGCCAGCAGCAGTTCCACGACCCCGGCATGGCCTTTCCACGACGCCATGAACAACGGAGTGACCCCGTCTGGTTTGCGGGCAGCATTGACATCGGCCTTGCTCGCCAGAAGCAGCTTCACAATCCCCACGCGGCCAGTTCGCGACGCCATAAACAACGCAGTGGCGCCGTCTGGTATGCGGACGGCATTGACGTCGGCCTTGCCGGTCAGGAGCATCTTCACCACCTCGGTGTGACCAATATACGACGCTGCCATTAGCGGAGTGACGCCGAACTGGTTTCGGACATTAACGTCGGCGCCCGCCTCGATTAGTCCAGGGATTTCGGTGGGTTCGCCCGCTTCTGGATATTCGGAAAGCCTTTTGAGTCTTGCCGTGGCCGCCTTGGCTTCCTCCGACGCGGCAACGGCCGGTTCGACCAACACGGCCAAGAG
>SDBT01017944.1_pt1 | contig 11147 bp, 13 predicted proteins | sample 2277101 | NCBI WGS metagenome assembly SDBT01 (sample SAMN10404973, study PRJNA504765) | marine sediment metagenome | isolation source: marine sediment core GS10_PC15, 103 cmbsf | place: Arctic Ocean: Southern Knipovich Ridge | collected 2010 | reverse complement strand
CGGCGTCGATGTGCTCTGTCCCGGCGCGCTTGTCCACGCCTCGGGAGATGTCGATGTCGCAGTTGTCCATGGCCTCAAGCTCGATGGCTGAGCGCTGTGACATGGAGACGCGGGACACGCCCCCCATCAGCGAGGGGATGCGGATGGGGATCACGGTCATGGGTCAGTCTCCTTGGCGGCGGACGGTGGTCTCTCGCCATGCGCGGGGCACGGCCTGACCGATCTTGGGACCGGTACTGCGGGCGTGCTGGCTGAACAGGTTGTGGGGCTGGGAGTGCATGTCGTAGCTGCGGGCCACGGCGCGGCTCCTGCCAGCGCGTGCCTCCAGCTTGGAGCCGAGGGCGTCGTCGCCCAGCACGGCCTCTTGGTACTCCACGGCCGCCTGATCCACGATACTGAACTGGATGGGGGCCGGAAGCTCCTCGAAGTCGAGGGCCTGCGTGATCTGCACGAAGACCGGGCTCGTGTCGGCCCCGGTTGCACCGAAGTCGGCGGTCGCCGGGAACTTGTCGGCGTCGAACAGCAGCACCTCGCCCGAAACGAGCTTGTGGTAGTAGTTGCGGTTGGCCTGCTGGTTCGAGCCGTGGACGGTGAGCGTATTGGAGGGGAGCACGACGTTGCCGTCGCCGGGGTCGGGGGTGAACTCCACCTCCTGCGTGTTGACGTGCTGGCCGAGCATCTGCTCCCGCTGGAGGACCTCGTTGAGGACCGATTCAGCGGTGAGAGCGTCGTTCAGCGTGGTGCTGCCGAGGGCCGAGATGGGCCGCTCGCGGGCAGCGCGGAGGATGCGGTTGACAGCCTCCAATTCGGTCAGATTCATGTTGGGCATTACAGGCTCCAGCGGCGCACGTTCTCAAGCGGGTCATTCCCGTGTCGGGACAGGCCGGTTGAGGCTGAGTGCGCGTCCGGGTAGCGAACGTGGCCCTCCTGAGTGGCGATGACTGCGTCTCGCACGGTCTCAAGGTTGAGGGCGGTGAACTGCCCCGCTACGCCGATGAGGTTGGCGTGCGCGACGTTCGTGCTGTTGTCGATCCCACGCCCACCGGCCTCGACCGTGAGGGTCTCGGTGCTGCGGGACGCGATGATGATGCGTTCGTTCTCGATGGTGATGATGAACCGGCCCGTGGTGGGGAAGACGCTGCCGTCCGCGACCACGATCGTGAGATCGCTGTCGGAGATTGCACCGTCCAGCGTGGTGGTCGCACGGTTCGTGAAGACGAAGAGGTCTGTGGCTGCGTCGATGGCCCCGGGCTGGTTCGTCGCCATTTAGGTGATCTCCAGTCCGAAGATGGTGAAGGTCACCGCGTTGTTGGACGCAGCGCTGACGCCGAGAGCGCCCGCGTCGGTGTCCATCGGCCAGTAGACCGAGAGGATGTGCGTCTCGTCGGCGGCGATGGCCACGTCGAAGAAGAGGGCGGTGGTGGCGTCGAAGGTGGTGCCGTCGTCGTCGATGAAGATGCGGTACGAGTCCGCCACGCCGCTCTGATTGCAGACGGTGATGGACTTGATGATCGCGGTGGTCGAGGCGGCGGGGCTGTACGCGCTGACGGCCGCTCCGCCCGTGGGGGGACGCGACTGTCCAAGCTGCTTCTCGGCAATGGTGGCCATGGGGGTGTTCCTAGTCGGCTACGGCCACGATCGCTGTCGCGTCGGAGCCAAGGTTGATGTCGTAGAGGGTCCCGGTCTTGGCCAGCCCCCAGTCAATGGAGAACATGGTGCTGCCGGGCTTGTAGGTGACGGCTGCCGTGCGGTTTACGCCGACCACCTCCTCTGCCTCGTCAAACTGGACGGCATCGAAGGTGAACGTGTCGAACGCGGCGTCGGCGGAGAACATGGTGCGCGACCACAGGGTCACTTGGATGGGCTGGGTCGGGATCTGCCGGGACCACACCTGCGTGGCGGCGAATGGCACCTCCGTCACGACGTGGGCCGTGGAGGTGGCGAGGGAGGTCGAGGTGAACAGGCCCGTGTTGTTGCGGGCGGCGCTACGGCGCTCGATGTTCATGATCGAGAGCAGGTTGTCGGCCACGCCCTCGGTGTTGTCCTCGATGTCGCCAAGGAGGTTGTTTACCTCCTGATTGAGCAGGTGGCGGATCACCTCCCGCATCCGGGCCTCGGTGATCTGGTCGGTGATCTCGCGCGGGCGGATGGGCATGGTGTTCCAATGCAAAAAAAGCCCCGCCGCCCCGTGAGGGGCAGAAGGGCGAGGAGAGTCGGATGAATCTCGGGGTTAGCTGAGGCGTTGCGCGGCCCACACCTCGGTGGTGGTGGATCGCGTCTCGACGAGGACGAGGTCCCCGCCCTTGAGTGCCCCGCCCTGAATGTCGGCGAGGGCGTCGAGGGTCGCAGCCGTGGTCGCCGTCAGGACAGTCCAGACCACGTCGCTGTCGCCGTTGGTCGTGGTGAACACCGGGGTGTCCTTGTCGGTCAGGTAGACGGTCGCCACCTGATTCGTGTCCTCCTGAACGTCGTCTTCGAGAGCCGCGAGGCCGTCGAAGGGGAGCACCGAGTCGATCTTGAACAGACCGGCGGACTCCTCACGAATTTCGAGGTGATGGTACTCGACAGCGCCCAGCGGGTGGGTGCCTTCGAGCGCGTTGGCGGCGCTCTGTGCCGAGAAGTAGTATCGGCCGACCGATTCGCTGTTCACGTTGCCGAAGTTGTAGACGGCCGAGTTGCCCGCCGACACGTCGATGCCACCAGCGGTCAGGCGAATGCCCGACGTGCGCCAGCCGACAGTACGAAGGATCGGATCGGACGCCTGAGCGGAGGGGCGCTCACTGGTCCCGCCAGCCCCGTCCCGAAGAGTCGGGCGAGAAGCGGCGGGCGAGTGCCCGTGGGGGAAAATAGCCATGAGATGGCCTTTCGAGGGAAGTTGAGGGGAAGGGGATCAGGCGTCGTCGCTGATCTCGATGACACACTCGGGGCGGAGCGTTCCGCCACCCGTGAGCATTTCCGAGACGAACAGCCAGTTGCGGAAATCGACCTGACGGTCGGTCTCGGTCTTGATGGCCATCTTCTCGACCACAGCCACGCCGTCAGCCTGAAACAGGACGCAGCGGGTGTTGGTGAAGTCGCCGTTGTAGCGCGCTTCGTCGTCACCGGTCAGGTTGTTGCCGAAGACGCTGCCGCCAGCGATGTTCGAGCGCCAGATCTGCATACCGTTGTAGGTGATGCTCTGCTGGAAGTCGGGCGACTGGCTCATGAACTGCTGCATGTTCGCACCGGCACCGTAGGTACCGTCCGAAGCGATGAACAGGGGCGTGCGGCCAGCGTTGAGGTCAGCGGCCGAACGGGGCGAGCCGAACTGCCGCATGCCATGCCACGACTGGACCGACACGAGGCCGTTCCGGTCGCTGAAGGGCACGCGCACGGTGTCCCAGCGCTCCTGCGCCTGATCGTACGCATCGAGCATCAGCCCGATCTCGTCGTCGTCAGGACGGCCGAGGGGCGCACCCGGCAGGTAGTCGATGTCCAGCGCGGAGCCGTCACCGAGGATGCCGCCAGCGGGGAACTCGGAGTTGGTGCCGCCGTACATCGAGGTCTCGGTTTCACGCGAGGCGTTGATGAGCAGGCGGATGGTGAAGTTGTCCTGCGTCTCGGCGAGGGCCTGACCCGTCTCACGGCTCCAGTCGGCACGGGCGTCGAAGTGAGCGAGCATCGCGTCGGCGTCGTCCACGACGAAGTCCGAGACGAGCGGTCGCTGATCGAGACCGATGCTGATCTGCGTGGACTGGGCGTCCAAGCCGAGAAGCTGGGTATTGACGGCGTGGCGTCGAGCGCCGATGCCACCGAGGCGGGGGAACACGGCGGTGTCGCCGGAAGTGATCTGCTTTTTGCGCACCATCGACGTGACACCGAGGTACTCGGCGTAGCGTGTCAGGACCTCGCCACCGAACGTGTCGATGCGGAGGTCGCGGATGTCCGGCGCGGCGAGAGCGGCATTCGCGGTAAAGCGAATGGCATTCGTGTTGGCCATTGGATTGAACCTTAGAACGGGGTAAGTGAAGTGGTCGGAAACATGGTTGACTGCTTCAGGTCCCGTCGCAGGGTCCCGCTTGCGCGGCCCTTGTCGGCTGATGCCACCCCAGTGCTCTTGCGAGGCCGGATGGTGTGTCGGTAATCCCGGGCTCCCTCTTTCGAGCGAGGCACCGAGGCTCTGGTTTCGCGGGTCACCCGGTCAAGGGAGATGTTCGCCAGATAAGCCGAGGAAGCAGGACTCGAACCTGCGACCCCCCGCCCCATGGCGGGTGCTCTGTCCTAGCCCGATCGGGCTGTGCTGAGCTATTCCCCGTAGGTGCGGCTTAGGGCCGCCACTCCTGCTCGCTGTAGGGCGGCAAGTCCATGGATCATGTGAGACCTGCGTCTCGGAGGGACTGGTAGGACACGCCGGACATCATCATCTGGCGGATCTCGACCTCCTTGCGGAAGTCAGGGTCGGTGCGGTACTTCGGGTCCTGCATAAAGCGCAGACAGTCCTCGCGGGTGGCGAAGGGCGTCAGCGCGCCGGTGTTGCCGATGATGGCGTTCTCACCGGTGCCGGTATCCACCTGCCCACTCGGGAGCGGGGCGGCGGCGGCTGCACGGGCGTGGATGCCCGCCAGAATCATGAGGGCGTGCGGGGTCTTGAGGCCGACATCGAACTGCCGAAGCTCCTCGGGGTTGAGGCTCTCCTTGGCCCACGCGATCGTGGCGTCGAAGCCTGCCTTGTCCCCGCACACGCCGTACGCGCTGTCCATGTCGGACTGCGCCTTGGCGGCGAAGTCCCGGGCGATCGACGCGATGGCCGAGTCCGGGGTATTGATGGCCTTGAGGGCGGCGACGGTGGACTCGGTGATGGCACCGGTGGTCTCAAGGTCCTTGGTCGCCTGATCCCACGGGTTCGTCCCCTCCGGCAGGGCCGGGCCGCTCAGTGCGTCGGCGAGAGAGCCCGACGCAGAGGCTGGCGTAGCAGGGGCCGCAGAGTCCTTCAGGACAGGAGCCGTAGCGGCGGCAGATGGCGCAGCGGGAGCCACGGGCACTTGGGCGGGTGTCTCGCCCTTCTCCATCTCTAGCATGGTCTGGAACAGGTACGTCTGGTTGACGTTGCCCTGCTCGTCCTTGAATCGGTCGGGTACCGTCCCCGTGTTGACCAGTGTCTCGGTCATCGCTTGCGCTCGGGCCTGCGGGGTCGCGGGGGCCGGGGCGTTCGGGGGTGCGGGCGTCAGAGGTGTCGGATCGGTCATGCGGACTCATTACTCTCCGGTGAAGGTTGAGCGGCAGCCGTCTCAGCGGCGGCAGCGGTGGCAGCCTGAACCTGTGCTTCCTGCACACGCTCGGCCTTCAACATGTCGGCGGTCTTGACGCGGCCTGCGGAGTCGAGGCCCATGCTCTGCCACCAGTCCTCAGCGATCTGAGGCCAGATGAAGACATCGAGGGCCTGTTGGGGCAGGTTGCGCATACGTTCGATTGCGCCGTCGAGCTTCTCGCGCTCAGCCTCACGCTGGAGGACTTCGAGCCCGGCTCGGATGGTGAGGGTGACAAGGCCGCCCTCTTTGTTGATCTGGTCACTGATCTGCGGGGGGATCTGCTTGCGCTTCCCCATGACGTGGAGCGTCCACCGCACGATCGGGTCCTGAACCTCTTTACCCGCCATCGACAGCGCTCCGCCGAGGGAGCCTTCAAGCTCCGTGGCGTCGGCGACGATTTCGCGGGCCGTCACGCGCTCGGCGTCACGGGTTGCCCGCTTCAGGAACATGCGGGAGAGGGTGGCCTCGCGGTGCTGCACTGCGGCAGCGGTCTGGGCCACCTGATTCGAGTTGTTGTACTGGATCGGGAACACGTCGCCCGGCACGGCCGGAACGAAGTCTCCATTCACCGACTCCATGAGGTACCGAAGCTGGGTCAGCCCGGCGGGGTTCACTCCCATGCGGTGCTCAGCGCCCAGCAGGGTGCCGTCGTGCAGCCCCTTGGTCAGCGCGTCGAGCACGCGGATGTCGCCGAAGATGTCCTCGACGAGCGAGATGCCCATCGCCTCTCCGACCATGGCCTTCCAGCGGGTCGGCATGTAGTTGGAGACGGGGCTCTTGGTCTCTTCGCCCACCGGGCCGTCGCGGAACTCCTGCTTGACGCAGATGCTGCCGTCGTCGTTCTTGTGGACGTGCGTGTACAGCACCTCCCACTGCTCGTCCCGCGAGGACGTGGCGTGGGTGCCTGCGGCGATGACGGCCGATCGGCTGTCTATCAGTTCACGCAGTTCGGGGTGGAAGTCAGGGTTGACCGCCTCCTCGATGAGGATGTCCACCCAGTCGCCCTCGTGCTTGCGGCGCACGACGTACTGGTCCGCCCGGAAGAGGCGGGAGCCCAGTTGATCGTCCATGACCAGCAGCACGTCGCCGATGGCGATCAGGTGCAGGTACATGACGTGAAGCTGGGAGCGGAGGTTGGTCGGCGCAAGCTGCTTCATGGTGTAGCGGCCGAAGCGCCAGAAGATGTCCTTCATCTGGCTGTCGTCGCTGCCCTCGGGGTCGAACGGCGTCACGTTGCCAAGCTCGAAGATCGGCTGGCCGTTCAGAGGGAGGACGATGCCCATCATGCGCGAGGCGAGGGAGTTGATGCCCTCGGCGGCCGCGCTGTTGTACGGGACGTTGAGCGGGATGGTACTGACTCGGCCCTCCCACGGCAGGAGCGACGGCATCGTATAGAACGAGTGCTCGCGCTTCTTGTCGAGGATGACGCGGTTGTCAGTGCGCAGTCCCGTGTACCACTCTCGGAGAGTGCGGTTCTTTTGGTCGGTGGGGGTGTGCCCCATTACTTACTCCCCTCAGCGGGTTTGTTGAGGCCGAGAATCCCGCCGCCAAAGGAGGTGAGGAAGGAGTTCTTGCCGAGGACTTGGTCTTCGCCCCCAAACGAGAGCGCCTTGAAGAAGTCGGTCAGGTCGGTGAGGCTCAGGCCCTGCCGGTCGGGGGTCGTGCGCTCGGGCACTGCCTCGATGGCCTCAAAGGTGCCACCGGAGCGGCGGGTGTCGCCGAAGCGGTCGAGGTCGGACCCGCTGGTGCGGGCGATCTGCTCACTCAGCACCGCTGCCCTCGCTCGGCGGCTTATCCGCCGGGCGTTCGAGGTGCGGATGGCTGCTTCGTTGGGGCCGGGTTCCGGCAGGCCCCCAACGGTCTGTCTTGGGTCTGCCATCGGTCTGCTCCTTGGCCTGTTGGCCTTCGTAGATGGATCGGAGGTAGAGCACCGTGGATCTGATGCCGTGGGCTGTTGCCAGCGTCTTGAGGGCGGCCTCACCGGTCATATCAGGGTAGTAGGAGGCGGTCGTGATGAATTCCTCCGACCACTCCTCGATCTGCTCCATGAGTGCCCGGCTGATGGTCGCCTCGATGGCGGGTGCTGTCACCCTTGGCCGATTTGGTGCAGTCATGTGATTGGGTCCTGTAAAGCGGGGTTTTCGGTGTCCCACGGGATGGCCACCCGGGCCGCCACGTCGAAGTCCTCGGCCCGGAGGATGCGAGCGCAGCGGGCCTGAGCGAGGGCCTCCTCCCGGGTGTACCCCTCCCCCTGATAGGCGGCGAGGATGTCGCACTCCATCTGAGCCCTGGACAGGCCCTCGCTGAGGATCTTGTCAGCCGTCTTCGGGCCGACCCCCTTGATGCCGTTGAAGCCGTCCACCCGGTCACCTGTCAGCCACTGCTGGTAGAATAGGCGGTCTGCGGACTCTACGCTGACCTCCGAAGGGAAGTCCTGCTTCCCCGGGCTGAAGTGCCAGCCCGGCACCGACCGGAGGTCCTTGTCGGAGGTGATGCAGACGGGGTTGAGCACCTTTCCGTTGGTGAGCATGATGCCCATCACGTCGTCGGCCTCCAGCCGGGGGATGAGGACCGTCCTCTGGCAGTTGTCGGACACGATCTTCTTGGCGACGTCGAGAAGGGCCGGGTACTCGTCCGATCGGTTGCTCTTGTACAGCGGGTAGTGGTCCCGCCGGAAGTTGTCCTCCCGGGAGCAGGAGAAGCAGGCGAAGGCGGTGGTGCAGCAGGCCCGATCGATCCAGTCGGACAGGGTGCTCTCGATGCGGTACGCCATGTCGCTGACATCACCTTGGTTGTCCTGTGCCCACGCAGCCATGCTGTAGGCGAGGAGGTCGGCGTCGATCAGGCCGGTGCGCTTGACCTTGTACTTCATTTCATCTCCTCGTGTGCGGACTGCACGATCTGAAGACCGAGGGCAGCCGCGCTGTTGGTGAACTCGTCGAGCCCCTGCGGGTCGTTGTTGCTGATGCTGAAGTCGAACAGGTCGTCCTCAAGCTGGCCGTTCTCGTAGGCCTTGGCCATGTCCTCGCTGGAGTGGCGGCGGTACTCGGCGTCGAGGTCGGTGAGGCGGCCCATTGCCGAGACGAAGATGGTGCGGCCCCCGTTCTCGCGGACCCATGCCACCTCGTTGGCGTAGCGGAGGTCGTCGATGATGAGCACACGCTCGGACCACTTGGCCGCGTAGTCGTCGAGGGCAGCGGCATCCGCTTGGGCCACGTACTCAGCCCGGAGGTTGAGCAGGTTCACCCACCAGTAGGCACTCTTCGTGCGGGCCATGGTGCCCACGAACTGGCAGAACTGGCGGTACATGGCGTCGGTGTCGCCGCCCTTCTTGAACCCTACCGTATCCGAGGCGTCCTTGAGGGGCCCGGCGAAGCGTTCCATGACGGGGTGGTAGCCGCGCTCGAACACGGCGGTGGCGATGGCGGCGGCGGCGGTGGACTTACCAGCGAGGGCGAGGCCTGCGATTCCAATGATCTTCATGTCAGTGCTTCCTCTTGAAGAGACGCCACCAAGGCTTCTTGTTGGTGAGAGCGTCGAGTTGGTTCTTCAGGTCAGCGTCGGCCATCCGCATGATCTGCGAAAGGCTCGCCGTCTCCGATGACAGCACGTTTACCCGGGCACCCAGCGCCTTGACCTCGGGGTTGGTGGCGATGCCTCGGATGGCGGAGCGGAAGTGACCCGCTGCCTCCTGCACGAGCGACTCGATGGAGATGCCGCGATCCGGCTCGGGCACGCGCTCATAATCCGCGACGTGGACGGCGGGCTCGCTGATCCTCGTCCACGCCTCTTCGGTGAACATCTTCGACCACGAGTATTGGATGTTGCCCAGCAGTTTGACGGCGAAGCACACGTCGATGCCCCGGTAGGCTATGTTGCGGTCGATGTAGACACGGCACGGCGTCTCCATCTCCTCGGTCATGCGGCTTGCCAGCCACGAGGCGGTGTAGTCGTTCACTATTCTCTCCTAGTGTGTCTCGGCCCAGTTGCGGCCGACCTTGTACTCACCGTCAAGCTCGACGTTCAGCTTGAGCATGCGCCCAGCCTCCTTGATCGAGCCGACGATGGCTTGCCCGATGCCCTCCGCTACGGAAGGGTGGGCCTCCATCTGGAACTCATCGTGCGGCCAGAGCATCCAGCCGCACAGGTTGTCGGCCTTGTGGGCCTTGATGGTGTTGTCGAAGATGACCATGGCCACCTTCATGACGAGGATGCCAGTGCCCTGCAACAGCGTGTTGATGGCAGCGTGCTCCTTCCTGATCGGGGCCCGGCGGCCGTCGATCATGGGTATCCAGCCCTTGCCGTTGGCGCACTCAGCACACCACGCCTTCAGGTGGGTGAAGCCGGGGATGCTGCCCTCGAAGCGGTCGCGGAATTGCTTGCCGGTGAGCTTGCCCTTGCACATCTTGGCGAGGGCGGGGTTGCCCACCCCGTAGAGGGTGGCGAAGGTGGGTTCCTTCACGGCACCCCGTGTCATGCCGGTGGCGTCGGCCGTCTTCTGGTGAACGTCGCCGGTCATGACCTCCTTGGCGTAGGCCCCGCCGTCGTAGGGGAACAGGGCGTGGGCCAGCATGCGAAGCTCCAAGCTGGAGGCATCGCCGCCGACCATGACCCACCCCTCGCGGGGGCCCCACAGGCTGCGCATCTCCCAGCCGTACCTGCCCTTGACGCCACGCCACTCGGGGTCGAGCACCTTGGGGCAGGCCGTCTGGTTGGGCTGCTGGTGGGAGGGGCGGAACGTGGCACAGCCGCAGGGGTTGATCTGCGGGTGTATGCGGCCCGGTGTGCGGGACGCACGGGCCCGGCGTGTCCAGTCAGCGAGGTGCTTCAGCCGCATGTCGGCCATGATGGCCCGCAGGAGCATGGCCACCTCGGGGTAGTCCAACTCCTTCAGGACCTCCTCGGTGCAGGACGGGTTGCCGTCCGGGCAGTCGGGGGTCGGGTCAGTGCGGGGTGCGACCCACCCGTACCGCTCAAGCAGACGCTCGGCGATCTGGTAGCCGGAGCCGGGGTTGAACGGGTGCTCCTTGGTGCGCAGGGGGCCAGCCAGCAGGAGCTTGCGCCACTTGGCGGGGGCGTCCTTCTTCCGGGGGAATCGCCCGCTGTCACAGGCGTCCATCTCCTCGGCCGTCCGCACGACCTCCGGCGGGAGCACCCAATACTGCGGCGTCTTCATCGTCTCGATGCGTGGCGGGAACGACTCCTGCAACGACTGGTAGCAGCGGGCCTGCTCCACCTCCAGCACCTCGATGAGATCCTCGGCGGCGGGCACGTCGATGCTGACGCCGTTGTCCTGCATCTCGGCACAGATGGTGGCGACCCGGTGCTCCAGACGCACGGGGCCTTGGAGCTTGAGGTCGATGACCTTCTGCTTGATGAAGTCGAAGATGGCACGGGACACGAGGGTGTCCTGTATGCAGTATATCTCCATGTCCTCGTTCCACGCCTCCCACCCGCCGTCGTAGTCGCCCTTCATCACGTCGAGGTGACGGCCGAGGTGAGGCAGGCCGTTGCCACCCAGTGGGTGGTTCTTGGCGTCGGGCCAGATGACCCGGGCTGCGACGAGGGTGTCCCACACCTTGCCCCGTACCTTGCCACCGTACAGGCGGGTCAGCACGGGGAGGTCGTACGCTATGATGCCGTGGCCGATGACTGTCTCGGCCTGCTTGAGGATCGCCCACCCCTCGGCGATGGTGTCCTCCTCGTCGTTGTTGCGGAACACCCGCACCTCGCCATCGGGGAACGAGCGGAGCACCAGCAGGTGGACGCGGTCGCACTCAAGGCACATCCGCTTCTTCTTGTCGATGTTGATCTCGTTCAGGCCGTTGCCCTCGATGTCGAAGACGATGTGCTTCATCC
>SDBT01017943.1_pt1 | contig 11148 bp, 12 predicted proteins | sample 2277101 | NCBI WGS metagenome assembly SDBT01 (sample SAMN10404973, study PRJNA504765) | marine sediment metagenome | isolation source: marine sediment core GS10_PC15, 103 cmbsf | place: Arctic Ocean: Southern Knipovich Ridge | collected 2010 | reverse complement strand
CGCCTCGAGGGTCCGCGTAGTCTCCGCGCCACGCCCGCTCGGTAGCCATCCGCCGGTGTCGACGAGAGTGAACTCGTGGCCCCGCCACTGGGCTGCAGAGCTCTTCCGGTCCCGGGTAACGCCCGGCTCCTCCTCGACGATCGCCTCACGCCGCCCGACGATCCGGTTGAACAGCGTCGACTTACCCACGTTCGGGCGACCCACAATGGCGACGACCGGAGGTGCGCCGGAGCCCGTCCCGACCTCTGCCGGTGATCCCGAGCTCACCGCTGGAGAGCGCGCCGCAGTGACCGGCCATCGGTAGGCACGACCTCCACGGGGCGGGGGAGGTCCGCCAGGGCAGACCCGTCGAGAAACCGCCCGCCGGAGAGGCAGACGTCGGGCAGCAGGTACCGGTGATCGGTCGGCTGGTCGGCGAGCACCCTGGCCAGGTCCTCACCAACCAGCAGTCCGGTGACGCCGATGTTCCCCCCGAAGAACCTGTTCTCGACCGCTAGCACCCTCACCTCTCCGAGGCCCGCTTCTCCCAGCAGGGGCTCGAGGACCTGGGCTCCGTAGGTGCCGGTGAGCACGGTCACGGGCCGCGGGCGCTCGCTGTGCCTCGGGCGGTCGTTGGCTGAGCGGATGGTGAGCCCATCAGCGCCGGCGGTCCGCGGCGCCCGGTACCCCTCGGCGGGTGCACCGTCCACCCAGGCGAAGAAGCCACCACGCTGCGTGTTGTCAGCGTGCCAAGGGTCTGCACTGCCGCACGGCCGGTCCGCGTCGTCGGTCTCCGCGAACTCCAGCTCGAGCTCGCGGGCCATGCCGACGCCGTCCTCGCACATCTCAAAGCCGTCATACTCGTCCGCCGGGGGAAACGACCTACCGGCTAGCAGGTAGTACTCGTCGGCTGCGTACACGACGCGGCGGCCCAGCGCACCCCGGAACACCTGCTGCCACTCGTCGACCAACTCGACGACGTCGCACGCCTCCGCCGGGGTATGGGCCCGCAGACGGGTCTCGCCCGTGTACCGGCTCACGCCGAGCGGCACCACGCACAGGTCCGCCAGCTGCGGGTACTCGTCGAGCACACCGGCGAAGGTGTCCTCGAGGACCTCGTCGTCGTTCACATCAGGACATACCACGACCTGGCCGTGGACCTCGATCCCGTGGTCGAGAAGAGCCCGCAGCCAGCGCAGGCTGGTGCCACCGCGGCGGTTCCTCAGCATCTCGGCCCGAACCCTCGGATCGGTGGCGTGAATGCTCACGTACAACGGCGAGAGCCGCTCGGTCACGACCCGCTCGAGGTCGGCCTCGGTGAAGCGCGTCAGCGTCGTGAAGTTCCCGTACAGGAACGACAGGCGGTAGTCGTCATCCTTGACGTACAGGCTCGAGCGCAGCCCGCTGCCTTCGCGAGAGGAAGGTTTCGGAAGCTGGTAGATGAAGCAGAACTCGCAGTGGTTGTCGCACGTGCGCACGTCGTCGAACAGGGCGGAGTGGAGTTCCACACCGAGGGGCTCCCCCTCGGCCTTTGCGACGACGACCTCACGGGTGAGGCCCCCACGGTTCACCTCCAGGGTGAGGTCGGCGCTGTCGGCCAGCAGCTGGTATGCGATCACGTCGCGCGGCACCTCGCCGTCGAGGGTGGCGATCTCGTCACCGACAATGAGCCCCGCGCGGGCGGCGGGCGAGGCGGGATGCACATCCACGACACGGGGCAGCGACACGACGGCCCAGGATACGGTGGTCTTGTGGCGGTCGAGCAGGTGCTGTTGTGCTCTCCCCGCGGCTTCTGTGCCGGCGTGGAGATGGCCATCAAGGCCCTGGCGTGGATGGTTCGGGCGTTCGAGCCGCCCGTGTACTGCTACCACGAGATCGTCCACAACCGCCGCGTGGTGCGCCGCTTCGAGGACCTCGGCGTGGTCTTCGTCGACGACATCGCCGACGTTCCGGCAGATTCGCCGCTAATGCTCAGCGCTCACGGCTCGGCACCGGAGGTCGTTGCCGCGGCCGCAGCCGCCGGCGGGTACGTCGTCGACGCCGTCTGCCCCCTCGTCACCAAGGTCCACCACGAGGTCAAGGTGCGCGCCAAGAAGGGGTATCGCATCGTCTACGTCGGCCACGAGGGCCACGAGGAGGCGACCGGGACGATGGCGGTCGCGCCGGAGGCGATCCAGCGGGTCGAGGCCCTCAACGACGTGGCCGCGCTCCCCGACTTCGACGAGCCGGTCGCGCTCCTCGCCCAGACCACCCTCAGCCACCGCGACTGGGAGGGGATCAAGGACGCTGCGTTAGCCAAGTACCCCGACATGTGGACTCCGAGCCGGAGCGACCTGTGCTTCGCCACCACCAACCGCCAGTCGGCATTGATGCAGGTCGCTGCCCGGTGCGACGCGGTTGTGGTCATCGGTTCGGCAAACTCGTCGAACACCCGCGCCCTCGAGAAGCTGGCAGTCGACGCCGGCTGTGCCCGAGTCATGCGGGTGAACGGACCCGAGGAGGTCCCCGAGCAGCTGTCGGGCGTCGTCGGCGTCACCGCTGGAGCGTCCGCCCCCGAGGAGCTCGTCGAGGAGGTGATCGCGCGCCTCGCGCCCCGCCAGGGCGTCGAGGAGGTCACCTTCACGGCCGAGGACGAGTACTTCCCACCACCACGCAGCCTCCGCGAGCTGGTCTCGGCGCTCGAAGTCGTAGCCACCTGGTCGCTAGGGGGCCGGGTCGCCGACCGACCGACCGTGGTCGACCGCCGCCTCGAGGCGAGCGAAGTCCTGGCGTCTGTCCGGTAGCGCTCAGCCCCGCTGCCGGCAATCGGCTGCGTTCGTTGGGCGCGTGAGCAAGAATGGAGCTATGACGACAACCTTCACACGGATGGACAAGTCCACCGCCGAGCAGTGGCAGCGGATCGGACGTGAGACCATCGACGACCAGGCGATGGTGGCCGAGCGCGTGCTCGCCACACTCCGGTCGCTGTCGGAGCTCACGCTCGGGTTCGCCACCGACCAGCTCACCCACGTGCTCCAGACCGCCACCAGGGCCGAGCGCGACGGCGTCGACACCGAGGTGGTGGTTGCCTGCCTCTGCCACGACATGGGCAAGGCGGTGAGCGTCCCCAACCACGGTCCGATCGCCGCCGAGATCCTCCGGCCCTACGTCAGCGACGACACCTACGAGATGATCCGGACCCACCAGGACTTCCAGGGCGCCCATTACTTCCACCACTTCGGCGGCGACCCCGACGCCCGGGCGAAGTACGAGGGCGCCTCCTTCTACGACCTCACCGCCCGCTTCGCCGACGAGTGGGACCAGAACTCCTTCGACCCCGACTACGACACGCTTCCACTCGAGCACTTCGAGGACCGCGTGCGCGAGGTGTTCGCCTCCCCGTCGATGATGTAGCGGTTCTCGGGAGCTCGGCGTACTCGGCCGCGGTTACGCCGTCCCGGCAGCTCAGTGCCGGTTCGGCCGACCTACAGCTTCCTGGGCCTCGTCGAAGAGCACCTGAAGCTCGGCCTTGAGCCGCTCGCTCAGCTCACGGACCGCCCGACGCGGCACCCGCCCCGTCTCGCTAACCGGAGGATTTAGCGGAGGCCCTACGACCAGCCTCATCCGCGTTGGCCGGGGGATCCGGACGCCGACCGGCATCGCGCGCTCCGAGCCTCCGATGCCGACCGGGATGATCGGTATCTGCTTGCGGCAGGAGACATAGGCCGGCCCGTCGTAGAGGTCGCCGACATCGGGGCCACTGCCGCGTGTCCCCTCGGGGAACAGCACCACCGGCTCGCCGCCGTCGACTACCGCAAACAGGAGACTCAACGCAGCGCGATCAGCTGACTCCCGGTGGACCGGGAACCCGCCCATGGCCGACAGGAACCAGGCCGACCAGCTGTACTTCCACAACGTGTCCTTGCCCATGTACCGGAGCCGGCGGCGGGTGACCCTCGCAACGACGAGCGTGTCGAGGTTCGAGCGATGGGCACCCGGAGCGAGGACGAAGGACCCCCGCCGGGGCACGTGCTCCCTGCCCGTGATCGTGAGACGCCAGTAGAGCTGCATGAACGCCACCAGCAAGGCCCGCACGAAGCCATACGCGCGCAGCGCCGCGCGGGTCGGAGGGGCGCTGTGCTGGTCGCTCCCGGCGTCGGGCTCGGTCATCGCCCACAGAGCCTCTCGAGGAGCATCTCGAGCACCTCGTCGGCTTCGAGGTCGCTGGTGTCGATGACCACCGAGTCCGGCCCCTCGCGCATGGGCGAGTCGTCGCGACCCTGATCGAGCGCGTCGCGTCGGGCCAGGTCGCTGGCGACGGTCTCGTAGTCGAGGTCGGCGACCTCTTTGCTGCGTCGTGCTGCACGCAGCTCCGGTGAGGCGGTGAGGTACACCTTCAGGTCGGCGTCGGGGAACACGACGCTCCCGATGTCGCGCCCCTCCATCACGCCCCCGCCGCGCGCTTCGGCCCAGGCTCGCTGACGGTCGCGCATCTCCTTCCTGACCACCGAGTTGGCGGCGACGATGCTCACGGCCCGGGTGACCTCGGGCCCACGGATCTCGATCGACGCGTCGACGTCGTCGACCCGGATCGACTCAGGCCCAACCTCGAGCTCGAGGTCCGCGACCATCCTGGCGACCCTGGCCTCGTCGGCTGGATCGATGCCGCGACGGAGTGCGGCGAACGCCACGGCGCGGTACATGGCGCCGGTGTCGAGATACTCGAGGTCCAGACGCTCGGCGAGCTTCTTGGCAACGGTGGACTTCCCCGACCCGGCCGGGCCGTCGATGGCGATGACCCTCATCGGAAAGCTCTTGTCATGGAGCATCTCCTGTGGACGTAGCGAGGTCGGCCTCGAACCCCGGGTAGCTGGTCGCCACGCACTCCCAGCGGTCGATGGTGGTCTCCCCTTCGGCTGCCAGGCCGGCGATCGCAAGAGCCATCGCAACCCGGTGGTCGCCGTGGGATGAGGCTCGTCCCGGCGTGAGCCGACCGCCGTGCACGACGAGTCCGTCGCCGAACCCCTCGACCCTGGCGCCGACCCGCGCCAGCTCGGTGCACATCGCATCGATGCGGTCGGTCTCCTTGTGCCGCAACTCGCCGGCACCACAGAAGCGAGTCGACCCCTCGGCGACCGCTGCAGCCACCGACAGGACTGGCACCTCGTCAACCAGACCCGGCAGCTCGTCGGCGGTCACCTCGGTCCCCCGCAGCGGGGCGTAGGCGGCTGTGATCGTCCTCTTGCCTTCATCGGTCTCGATCTTGGCACCCATTCGTCGCAACACGTCCACGAACCCGAGCCGGGCCGGGCCAAGGTAGACGTCCTCGACTGTGATGGCGCTCCCTGGGACGATCGTTGCGGCGACCAGCCAGAAGGCCGCCTGCGACGGATCACCTGGGATCGTCATCTCGAACGGCCGGAGGACGGACCGCCGGACACGGACCGTCCGCTCGCTGCCGCTCGACTCGACGCGCACGTCCGCCCCGCATACAGCGAGCATCTCCTCTGTGTGGGCGCGGGTCGCCACCCGCTCGCGGACCACTGTGTCGCCCTCCGCAGCGAGCCCGGCGAGAAGGACCGCACCCTTCACCTGAGCGCTCGCAACAGGTGGCGTGTAGTCGATGCCCGAAAGGCTCCCGCCGCGGACAACCAGCGGCGGAAGCGTGCCACCCGCCCGTGCCACGACACTGGCGCCCATCAGGCGGAGCGGTTCGGCGACCCTGTCGACCGGTCGGCGCGTCGTCGACTCGTCTCCGGTGAGCACGGTGAGGAACGGCTGGCCGGCTACAAGCCCGGCAAGCAGCCGCATCGACGGCATGGAGGTCCCGGCATCGAGAACAGCGTCGGGCTCGTGGAGTGCCCCGCCTTCGATCTCGACGATCTCGGGCCCGACGTCGCGTACCGCAGCGCCGAGAGCGTCGACGGCCGCCCGGGTACGTCCGACGTCGAGGCCCGCAGAGAGACCTCGGACCTGCGACGTGCCATGCGCCAGCGCGCCGAGCAGCAGCGCGCGATGGGACATCGACTTGTCACCGGGCACCCGCAACCGCCCACTGAGCGGCGCCCGCCCGCCGACGGTGAACGAACTCATCCCAACGCTTGCGTGGACGGTCGGTACCCGTTGTCGGCAAGGGCGGCCCGCAGGCCCTCCACGTCGTCGTTGTCGACGACGAGGATGAGCACACCGCGACCGCCCTCACTCGAATGGGCAATCTCGAGGTCGGCGATGTTCACGCCCAGATCGCTGGCCAACGTCGCCACCTGGGCCACCATGCCCGCCTGGTCAGAGATCGGTACCCGTACCTCGACCACATGGTCAGGCCGAGGGAAGCCGGAAGGCAGGCTCACCCTCGCTGCGCGTGCTCCTTCGAGTACCTCCGAGAGTCCCCGTCGGTCACCCTTGGCCACGACGTCGCGTGTCTCACCCAGCTCCTCGATGAGATGGTCCATCATCTCGACGATCGCCGATCGGTTGTCTTCGCAGATGTCGAGCCAGATCTCCGGCTGGCCGGCGGCGATGCGCGTCATGTCCCTGAACCCTCCGGCCGCGAGGCGCAGCAACGCCCGGTGCTCTGTAGCCCGTTGGTCTGTCAGCTTCATCAGGGTGGCCGCGGTCAGGTGGGGCACGTGGCTGACCATCGCCACGAGGGCATCGTGGCGATGGGGCTCGAGGGCGATGACGTCGGCACCGAGGGACGACACGATCCCCCTGAGGCGCGCATAGGCATGGTCGTCGGTGGCTTCCGCAGGCGTCAGCACCCACGCCGCACCCTCGAACAGGTCGGGCGTCGCCGCCTCGATCCCCTCCTGTTCGGATCCGGCCATTGGGTGTCCCCCGACGAACCGTGGATCATCGACGAGATCTGTGACCGGCCCCTTCACGCTGCCGACGTCGGTCACCAGCGGAGCGCCGGATGCCAGCGCCGCACGGACCTCGTCGACGATGGCGCTCATCGGCGTTGCCACGAAGGTCACGTCGACGTCGGCGGTGCGCCCGACGGCGTCCACGGCGCCCACCTCCTTCGCCAGCCTCAAGCGGGCGGGGTCGCGGTCGTCGCCGGTGACATGCCATCCGTGGGCCCGCAGGGCCAACCCGATGGACCCGCCGATTAGCCCCGTACCGACGATCGCGGCCGCAGGAGCTCGGCCGACCCCAGCACGGCCAGGGGAGGTCACTTATCCGGGGAGGTCGTCACGGAGGCTCTTGGCGCCCTCGAGGTAGACGTGACGGAGGCTGTCGCTCTCGGCGTCCACCTCCATGTGAATCAGCACCCGGATGCACCGTGGCATCCCTCCCTCGACCTGCAGCTCCCTCGCACACAGCAGCGGGACCGCGCCGAGACCGAATGATCGTGCCGCCTCGGCGGGGAAGGCCGACGAGATGTCGTCGGTCGCGGTGAAGATCACACTGATGAGGGCATCGCGGTCGAGGTCGTTCCGAGCAAGCAGCTCACCGAGGAGCGCTGTCACGCGATCGTGGACCTGCTCTCGAGTGTCCTCGTCGACGGTGGTGGCACCTCTCAGGGCGCGGACCGTGTTCGGCACGCCGATCAATGCTACTGGCGCCCACGCCCACCCTCCCCGAAGGCCCCACCTTCCCCGACCGCCGGCCGTGCGCTCGCACGCTCGAGCGACCGCACCTCTGACGTCGTCAGCGGTCGGACGTCGCCCGGTCGGAGGCTGTGATCGACCAGTGGTCCGATCCGCGTCCGGACCAGCCGTAGGACTGGGTGTCCGACCGCCTCGCACATCCGACGGACCTGACGGTTCCGACCCTCGTGGATGACCAGACGCAGGGCCACCCCTGCGCTACGGCCGCGGTCGGCACCCGTGACGACCGCGACCCTCGCTGGAGCAGTGATGCCGTCTTCGAGATCGACGCCCTCCCGCAGGACGCGGAGCGCCTCCCTCGGCGGACGTCCGCGGACATGGACCAGGTACTCCTTCTCGACCCCGTGTGCGGGATGGGTGAGCCGGTTGGCGAGATCGCCGTCGTTGGTGAGGATGATCAGCCCCTCGGTGTCGCGATCGAGGCGACCGACCGGGTAGACACGGGGCTCGTCAGGTACGAGGTCGACCACGGTCTGGCGACCCTGCGGGTCGGCGGCGGTGCTCACCACGTCGCCTGGCTTATTCAGCAAGTAGTAAACGAGGCCCTCGGCGACGCCGATGGGTACCCCGTCGACCTCGACGCGAGCGTGATCGGGATCCACCTTCTCCCCGATCGTCGCTCGCTCGCCGTCGACGATGACCCGACCCTCGACGATCAGCCGTTCACAGGACCGTCGGCTGCCCATGCCGGCCCGCGCCAGGACCTTCTGTAGGCGCTCACCCTTGGGATGCTCGTTCTCGCGAGGTTCCACCGACCGCCGCTAGGCGCCCGGTCGCAGGCTGTGCTCGAGGGTCTCGACCACATCGGCGTCCGGCACGAACTCTCCGAGCTCCGGCAGCCCCTCGAGCCCGTCGAGGCCGAGCTTCTCGAGGAACAACGACGTCGTGCCGAACATCACGGCCTGGCCGGGCCCTGCGTCGCGCCCGACCTCCTCGATGTAGCCACGATGCTGCAGCGTGCGCATCACGCCGTCGACAACCACGCCCCGGATCGCAGCGACCTGGACACGGCTGACGGGCTGCTTGTATGCGACGATTGCCAGGGTCTCCAAGGCCGCTACGGACAGGCGCGCCGCCTGGCCCTCGAGGAGGAACCGCTCCACGTACGCGTCCTGGTCAGGGTGGCTGCAGAGGCGGTACCCGCCGGCCACCCGGGCGATGACGAAGCCTCTCCCCTGTCGCCGATAGGTCGCGTCGAGCTCGGCGCAGAGTGCCTCGACCCGATCCGGCGACGTCTCGACGAGCTGCGCAAGCAGGTGAGGGGTCACGGGTTGCTCTGCCACCATCAGCACGGCCTCGACCGCCCGCGACGCGTCGCTCGGGAGCTGCGAGCAATCGTCCGGCAGGTTCTCGTCCGGCAGGTTCTCGTCCACGAACATCAACCTTCGTACAGGTCGACGGTCGCGAGGTCCACAGTCTCGGTGTCCTCGCGCCCGAGCCAGGTGATCTCGATGTCGCCGAAGGTCTCGGGCTGGGTTAGGTCGCACCAGCCGTCCTTGAACAGCTCGAGGATGGCCAGGAACCGCACGACAACCTGGATCCGGTCCGAGATGTCTGACGTGAGCGCCCGGAAGGTCGTCCGTCCCCGACGGGGCAGTTCGTCGAAAAGCTCCCGGACGGCGTCGGTGACACTGGCCCGGATGGGCGCAACGTGGTCCAAGTCGATCCTCGGCACAGGCGACGGTGCCACCGCATCGAGGTACGCCCTCCGGAGGTCGGGCGGCGTGACTCCTTCGAGCACGTCAGGGATGAGGTCAGCGAACCGCTCCTCGGGCCCCGCCGTACGCGGCCGTGACCGACCCGCCGCATCGGCCATGCCCCGCAGAGCGACAGCAGCGTCCTTGAACGTCTTGCACTCGAGCAGCTTCGCCAGCAGCAGGTCGCGCTCCTCCCAGACCGCCAGCTCCTCGTCGAGGGCGACATCGCTGTCGATGGGAAGCAGGCGTCGGGACTTGAGCTCGATCAGGGTGGCCGCGATCAGCAGGAACTCGGTCGCGACCTCCAGATCGCACCGCTCCATCCGTGCGAGCTCGGCGATGTACGCATCGACGATCTCGGACAGGGACACCTCGTAGAGGTCGACCTGGTCGCGCAGGATCAGATGGAGGAGCAACTCGAACGGCCCCTCGTATACGCGCGTGCGGACGTCGTACGCCACCGACAGAGCGTAGGGCGGGCGAGGACGCCGCGGGCGGACCGACTCCCACCCGGGTAAGTCGGATAGGCCAGCGCCCATCGCCCGTATCATCGGCCGATGGCTCGTGTCCTGTCGGCAATCAAGCCAACCGGTGAGGTACACCTCGGCAACTACCTCGGCGCGCTCCGCGGCTGGGTCGCCGAGCAGCACACGAACGACGCCTTTCACCCCGTCGCCGACCTCCACGCACTCACCGCCCCCCAGGACCCGGCCGAACTGGCGACCGCCACCCGCCACGTCGTCCAGATGCTTGTAGCCGTCGGGCTGGAGCCCGAGATCTGCACGTTGTTCGTGCAGAGCCACGTCCACGAGCACGCCGAGCTGTCCTGGTTGATGGAGTGCACGGCGTCGATGGGCGAGCTGCGGCGGATGACCCAGTTCAAGGAGAAGACCGAGACCTCGGAGTCCGTCTCGGCGGGCCTGTTCACCTACCCGGCACTGATGGCCGCCGACATCCTCCTCTACGACGCGGACAAGGTCCCGGTCGGCGACGACCAGCGCCAGCATCTCGAGCTGACCCGCGACCTGGCGGAGCGGTTCAACAACCGGTACGGCGAGACGTTCGTGGTACCCGAGGCCGCGGTCCCCCAGGTCGCCGCCCGGGTGATGGACCTCCAGGCTCCGACATCGAAGATGTCCAAATCGGAGGAGTCTCCGCAGGGCACAATCGCCCTGCTCGACGACCCCGCAGCCATCGAGCGCAAGATCAGGCGCGCAGTGACCGACCCGGGGACCGACGTGGCCTTCGACCCTGCTGACAAGCCGGGCGTCTCCAACCTTCTGTCGATCCTGGCTGCGACGACCGGCCGTTCGCCCGACGACGTCGCGGAGGGCTACTCGGCCTACGGCCCGCTCAAGGCGGACACGATCGAGGCCGTCGTCGAGACGCTCCGGCCCATCCAGGACCGCTACGCCGAGCTCGACGCCGATCACACCCAGGCCGCCACCATCCTCGAGGCTGGCGCGGCCAAGGCGACCCAGGTCGCATCGGCAACCCTCGCCCGGGCACAGCGCGCCGTCGGACTCTTGTCCCGCTAGGGAATATCAGCCTCTCCTAGGAAACTCACCTTCGCCTGAGAGTCCCCCTGCCGTAGGAAGAACCAGAGGCGGCCTCAGTCGTCGTCGGCCTCGACAAGGTGGCGCCCGAGGTCGGTTGGCACGGTCCACTTCTCCTCCGACAGATGGTGCTCACGCGCCCAGGCGACACCGATGGGGTCGCTGCCCGCTAGCTCGAGCATCTCTGCTCCCAGCTCGGGATGCTGGACGTACAGGCCGACCCGGCGGGTGAAGCCACGTTGCGTTGACCACGTCTCGGCAACCTCGTGGCCGGCGACCGCTCCCGACACCGTGGCCACGACCCGGCCGTTGGTCCCGTCGCTG
>SDBT01017942.1_pt1 | contig 11149 bp, 8 predicted proteins | sample 2277101 | NCBI WGS metagenome assembly SDBT01 (sample SAMN10404973, study PRJNA504765) | marine sediment metagenome | isolation source: marine sediment core GS10_PC15, 103 cmbsf | place: Arctic Ocean: Southern Knipovich Ridge | collected 2010 | reverse complement strand
TGGATGCGAGCATTAATTAGTAAGAATGCTTCTTTAGGTCGGTATAGATATTTATGGAAGGGCTCAACTTCTTTACAAGACAAATCTATTTTAGGAAGAAGTATTATTGATTTATTAAAAATAGTACCTGGATTACCACCAGAAGCTCAGGCAAGAATAAATCTCAATTATGAAGAGATGCTTAAAATGCTTTGGACAGAAGCTTTCCTAATGAGAGATGCGGATAAACTTTTTGGACAAAGAGGTATTGAAAAAACTGATCCAATTTTAGAACATAAAATGTTGTTACTTGGAATTGATATCGAAGTTCTTGTCGGAGACGACGATGACTTACATATTTCTACACATAATCAATTTGTATTAGAGAAGAAGGGTTCAAATAAAGAATTAGCAGATTCCTTGACAAATCACATTTTGATACACCAGAATCAAAAAGAACAAAAAATTAGACTAGCGGAAGAAAGATTAAAGTTGAAAAAGGCACAACAGGCAGCTTTGGCTCAAGGAGCCCAGCAACAACAAAAGAAACCTACTGGGCAAGGTTCAGGAAATAGAACGCAATTATCACCAGCTACGACTTCTGGTAATTTAGCGTCTGGAGTAAGAGCATGAGTTTGTCACAATCAGAGTATGAAGTTTTAAAACAGTTTACTAAGTCAGAAACTTATAGGGCGCTTGGTAAATTATTAGATTCTAATAAAGATACTTTATATAATGAATTATGTTCAGAATTAGAATTACCAAAGATTTATGTTTTACAAGGTAAAATTCAGGGATTAAATATGATTATGAATTTACCTAGAATGGCTGTTATAGCCAAAGAAGCAGCTTTTAAACGAAAAGAAAAGAAAGACGAACACCAAGAAAAGATTGAGGCGTCTAAAAAAAGAATAAAGGAATTAAAAAATTTGTAAGATTTGTTTGAATAAACATTCGTTCCAGGGAGACCGATAAACCTGGCTGAACCGACAGAATCGGGAAGAAAATGGGGAGATAAAAATGGAACCAGTTACAGCCGAAAATACACCTGTTCAAGAACCAGTAGCGCAAGCTCCTGCTCCTGAACAAGCACCTGCTCCGGCGGCAAGTGTAGAGACTTCTATTCCGAAGCATCGTTTTGACGAACTTGCTTCACAACTTAGAGATGTAAAAGAGGACATGCGAACTAAGGACGACATAATCCATGATTTGTCTGGTCAATTAAAACAAAATAGTCAACCGGCTCAAACCGCTAATGGATTAACCGCTGAAAGTTTAGGTATTGATGAGCAAACTTTTGATGCTTTAAAGCAGATTTCTGCACAAGAAACACAAAAGCTTGAAGTAAAATATCGAGGTTTTATCGGTAAATTAGCAACAGACAATGAAACAAATCGTCTTTTCATAGATAAAGGCAAGGATGCTAAGAAATATCTGCCAAGAATGCAAGAACTCCAAAAGGAACATGTGCAAACCACTGGTTCACACTTACCTTTAGATCTTGCATACAGACTTGCAAGGGCAGATGAATTTGAAAAGAAACTCGCAAATACTCAGCCTCAACCTGGTGTTCAGCAAAACCCTGCAGTCGCAGTGGTTCCACCTGTTCAACAGCAAGTTGTGAATCAACAAGCACCAAATCCTGCTCCTGTTCAGAGCTTACCAGCTCAGAATGAAGCAGAGATTAATGACAAAGCACTAGAGGATATGGAAGCTCAAATGGATCAACAGTATCCAGGGCAAGCTCTGTAAGTATTGTTGGTCACCTGAAAAGCAATAATGCTTTTTAGTAAAGTTTACGAAAGGTGATTTATCATGGCTGTTAATACATTATCGTCGAATTTTGCGAACGACGTCTCGACTTATATCGCAGCAAAACTTTTGCTTATTGCAAAAAAACAACTAGCATTGTTTGGAATGTGTGATTTGGTTAAAATGCCAAAGCATGAAGGAAGAACAATTCAATATACTCGTTATGACAGAGTTGATTTGCCTCAAACTGTTTTATCTGAAGGGGTTACTCCTGGGGATACTTCAATGGCAATCAGCACTGTTACAGCAGTGTTGGATCAGTGGGGTGCGGTTATCCCTCTTTCCGATGTAGCAATTGATTCTGTTAAACATCCAGTGCTCCAACAAGCCATTAAGTTAGCTGCCTTACAAGCATCTGAAACCATTGATAGAGAGATTGCAAAAGTTCTTTTAACTGGAACTAACATCTTCTTTCCTGCGGCTATTTCAGCAAGAGGAAGTTTAGTAGCTGGTTCAAAAGCAGACGGTGCAGCACTTTCTAAAATGGTAGCTAACCTAAGAAATAACGGAGCAATGCCGTTACTTGGTGGACAGTACAAAGGTGTTCTTGACCCATTCACTGAAGAAGATGTCGTAAATGATGTCAAATTCGTTGAAGTAGCAAGATACAACAATTCAATTAAATTGTTCAATCAAGAAATTGGAACTTGGAAAGGTGTACGTTGGGTACGATCAAACTCTCTTCCATTTATCAGTTTAGTAACTGGTCAATCAGGAGCTACCGATTCGGCTGCTGGTGGGAGTTTATCTAATTCGACAGCATACGATTTCAAAATCACAATTGTTGATAAAGCTACAGGACATGAAACTCATGCTTCTGCACTAATCGATGTGACTACAGGAGCATCAGATGAGGCAGTAGCTATTACACTTCCAGCTTTACCTGCGAATGCAACAGCAGGAAGTACATTCAATGTCTATGCAGCTACAAACGGTGGAACTTTATTCCTATCAAGTACAGGGAATGCCGCTGCAGCAGTTGTAATCGTTTTAGTAATTCCAACAACCGGAGATGTTGCCCCTGTAACTCCTCCTGCGGCTCTTACTGTTAGATTCGCATTTATATTTGGAGTTCAATCAGTAATCTGTAATGAGTTAAATAAAATAAAAGCTATGTTAACTCCTGCAGTTCCATCTGATAGCGATCCACTTGTCCAACGAAGAAAAGTTGGTTGGAAAACAGACTTTAAGGCAGTTATCGCAAATGATAATTTCCTTGCCAGATTAGAGCACGTTACTACTAGTGGTAACCTGTAATAAATAAATAGTGGGGTCTTGGGATTGCCTAAGACCTCACACAACTGAGGGAGATAAAATGGCTAAGAAAAAAGCAGCACCAAAAGCTGAAAAGAAGGAAGAAGTTAAACAAGACGAAGTTGTGGAAGAAATAAAAGAAGAAGTTAAACAAGACGAAGCCATAGACATTGACAAAATTAAAGCGGATGCAAAAAAAGAAGCTTTAAAAGAAGTAATGGAAAAGCTTGGAACAAGTGAAGCGGAATTAGATAAGATTGCGGCTAAGAAAAAAGCAGATGCAAAACCTAAAGTAATGGTTTCATATACCATTACATGTCCTGTTTCGATTAATGGAAAAGTCTACCCATTAAAAGGTGTAGCAGAAAAGAATATTGTCGAACATCTTGTTGCAGCTTCAGGGGCAAAAAGACAAAGACTGTTGCGTGAGAAAATGAGAAGTGAACATGAAATTGTTCAACTCGCTTCAGGAGCCATTTCTTCAAGAGTCGTTAAAACTGAAGACGCTGCAGGTATGGAAGTAAGAAGTAACTAACTAAAAAGGAGAAACGATGAGTCCAGTATTATTATTCATAATTCAAATAACAATTATTACAATCGCAGTTTTATGGGGGTTGAAGCATTTAAAGACTATCTTTGTCTCTTCAACAGCCTCAGTCGGGAGAGCAACGACTGAAGGTGAAACTTTAAATTGCACAGTTAACTTCATGATTTGGGATAGTGAAAAAGCTAAGCAAAGAAAGCTACAACAATTCTGGAATATTGGTACTGGAAGGGTTCAGGCTCATAGAAAAGAATTCACTGAAATGGTCGCTAGAGCCGAACAAGAAAAAGCGGATGAACTAGCCGAACAGAGAGCTAAAAAGAAATCAGGGTAAAAGATGAGTACATCTACTAACAGACTTAGCATAGTACAAAGAGCCTTAAAACAAGCAGGTCGTGGCGTGGAAATAAGAGCCCACGTCAACGAGCTGCTTAACGTTATGTTAAGAAGCTGGGCAATTGAATCAAAGTATCCTCAACTTAGAAAAATAGGTGCAGCACTTACTTTGAATGCTGGTGCAAATACTGTTTCACTCCCGAGTGATTTTGGGTTTGGAATGGATAATCTTATGTTTGGAGATGAGAGAAGACCTTTAATAGAGCAAGATGCGGATGCATTTATGTTAGGTGGAGGGATTGAAGATATTAATGCAACGGCTGCAAGACCCACTGGTTATATGATTGATAAACAAGCGGATCAAATTAGGTTTAATAGAACTGCTGAAAAAGCTTATTCAATGATCCCTGTTTATTTTTTCCTTCCAGCAGGTTTAACATCTGATACTGAATTCCCTTGGTATGACGATGACATGATCGTTGAACAAGGTTTGGTCGCAATGATTTATCAATATACAGAAGATGAGAGAGAGATTTCTCAATTTCAAAAAGTAGTTTCTTTAAAAAAAGAATTCAGACGTGGAATCATCCCATTAATGGGTGGTTCGACAAAAATGAGATTAGCAAAAAGTACGTTTAAAAGATCGGTTAGAAATCGTAGATTACCATTTGGTTAAGGAGATTTTGTGGCTAGGCCTTTAGAGAAAACAATAACTAATTTTCTAGGGGTTAATAAAATCGATAACCCAAATAAAGCTTTGCCTAATGAGTTCAGTGAACTCCAAAACCATGTCCATACTAACAAAGGACTTCTTTATAAAAGATCAGGAAGTGTTGCCGATTTAGTCGCTGGTGACATTACAGGTTGTAATAGAATTACAGGTCTTCATAGATTTCATGATCCATATGGTGATAGACATACGTTTTATCATTGCGCTCCAGATGCAGTAGCATTAACTCAACCAACTACGGATCTAACATTAGCGGAAGATTCAACAACTGGAGATATCTTTAATGGAGCCGCTGTTTCTCAACTAAGATTTTGTTATACCTACGTTGGAATGGGTATCGAGAGTAACTACAATTCTCATACTAGAGGTGGGTTCAATACTATCTCACTTGCCGCTCCTCTTTCTGCATCCGCGCAAGGTGGGCATCAAACAATTACTTTATCTGCAAATACTAAATCAGTGTTAGTAACTCCTCCAGTTCCACCTAAAGGTGTTGTCAGTATAAACATTTATATGAGTATGGATTCTCCGAATAGAGAGATGACTCTTGTAGGTTCGCTCCTTCCTGCTCAAACTCTTTTAGTAACTCAATTCATTGGCCCTTCAACTGCTGGCCTAGACGCGGTTACTGTAAGTGCTGGAAACAATTTTACTAGAGTCAATCATCCAGACGGTGGACCAGGAGACCCAGCAGGGGCTTTATCTAATGGTAACTATTATTTACGTTTTTCTTGGGTAACGGACCCAGCAATGACAGAAGGTATGTCGTTTATAAATGCTGCTTTTAAATATTCTAAGTTGTCTGCTGAAACGTTGGTCCCTATAAATGGAGATTTTAATGCGATAGAAGTTAAAAACAATAGTGGTACATCCGCTAATGGGGCAACATATTTGTATGTGTTCATGGGGCAAAGCTCTGGTGCAGATGCTCCTTTAACTTTGATGGGTATAATTAAAGCAGATAATTCAGAAACATTATTAGTAAGAAATCTAATCAGTGGTTTAAATGCACAGTCACATGGTGGGACCTTTTATCATTCAACGCAAGCTGGTAACTCACAAAATACAAATAGATTTGGATTCATAGTTAAAAAGACCGCTTCATCCGGAACAGTAACAGACATTGCTAATTCAAGAAGTGAGGCATTTGATGTATTTACTTTCTTAACTCTTAACCCAACAACTTCAGATAACACAATTAAGACCGATACGGATACGTTTGTTGCTAATAAAAACTTTGGTGTCCAAAACATCGAATTGAGATCACTTGATACTTATAAAGAACCAACTTTCGAATCAACTCAAGGTGTTGGGTTATTTGTTAATGGGGTAAACTCTTTTATTAAAGTGATAACTCCTTGGAGTATGGGTTATTTAAGATTTGATACTGGTTCTATTCCATTAGGAGTCCCTCCTACTCCAAATGTGATTACAACTTTTGATAGCTCTGTAGTTATTGGAGGAGGAGAATGCGGAACTGGAATTTACTTTTCTAACGCATTTGAAATGAGAGACTGGAGAGTCGGTGGGGCTGGAACCGCTTTAAGATTTATTATCTTGGGCGATCCATTCGGAAATGAAACCACTGTCCTATCAAGATTCTCTTACACAACTGGAACAGTAGGACCAGAATCATTCTTACTTATATTTAAAAAATCTAGCATTTGGAATATTGCATCTTTACCTGATACTTCTGGATTAAGCGCACCAAATAATCTATCAGGTGCGGTGGGTACTGAATCTTATCGTTCAGTTCAACATACATCCATTGGTACTGCATTCGTTGCTAATGATGGGAATATTTATTTAATTAGAGGTTCAGGTGAGCCAATAAGAATTGGTACAAAAATAAAATCACTCCTTTCCCATCTAGTAAAAGATGATTCATTGGCTAAACAAGTTACAGCGGTCTTTCATGAGGATTTTTATAAGGTTTCTTATCCTTCTGCTTTGACATCAACTAATAACGATAGACAGCTTTATGGAGATTTTAGAACTTCACAAGGTAATCCTATTGTATGGAGTGGTCCACATTTAGGAATTGAAGTCGGTCCTCAAATTGTTTTTGAATCAGAAGGTGACGACCAAACTAGATTAGGAGCACAAGCTAATGCTGTAGGTTCAGCCCTACTTGATGACATCTCTACATTTCAAGATTTAGGAAGTCCCATTGTATCTATAATAGACTCTCTAACTTTAAGAATTGGAAGACAGAATACTCTTAATAGGTTGATGAGCTTTTTTATGGATATCTTTTTTGATGTTCAGTTTAACCATTCAATTTTAGTAGAAATATTTGCTGACCAAGAATACACTCAGAAAAATATAGTCCTCTCAACTGGTGGGGGTGCTTGGGATGTTGATGATTGGGATGTTGGACTTTGGTCGGATGCTCAATTCTTTCCTATTACTTTCCTAATTGGGGATACAAACCTTTTAGGAAGAATTATGAGATTTAAAATAACCCATTCTGACAATGCTCAGATTATATTCGCGGCTGCACAGATAGAATTCAAGCCCGAACGGAGAAAAATAATATGAAAAAGTTTTTAGCCATAGCTCTAAGTTTAATGATGTCTGTGAATGCTGCTGCTGTAACATTACCTTTCACGTTTTCAACAGGACAGGTTAAAGCTTCGGAAGTAAATGCAAACTTTTCTACTTTGAGAGACGCCACAAATACTCATGAATCTGCAACAAACCCACACACTATTGATCTCGAAGATGTTTTAGGGATTGATAATACTGTTGGTGGTCAAAGTATTGATTTTAATTTAACTGAGTCTCTTGATTTCAGAGTTGATAATGTTTCTGCTGACCCTACCTGTGACGCTGGTTCTAAAGGCCAAATGATTTTCAATACCACCGACACTCTCCTAAAAGTTTGTGACGGATCCACATTTGTCTCTATTGCAGGAAGCGGTGTTAACACGCTTGCCTCTGTCTTATCAGCAGGAAATTCGGCTGGAAGTACTGATTTAGATATGAACAGTCAAGAGATCTTGGCGTTCAGAGTACAAAACTTAGCCTCAGACCCTTCTCCTTCAGACGTTGGTAGGCTTTTTTACAATACAGTAAGTAATACTTTGAAGGTCGATACTGGCTCTGTAATCCAAGAACTCGGTGGAGCCCAAGGTTTAACCTCAGTTTTAGGAGTTGATAATACTGTCATAACGCCTGGAATTGATTTCGCTGGATTTGAGGCAATTGAACTTCACTTGGAAGAATTGGCTTCTGACCCAGGTGGAGCAGAGAGTCGTCTGTATTATAATACGACTGATAATGTCCCTAAATTTCATAACGGATCAGCTTGGCTTGAAGTTGGGAATACAAATACTTTAGCCCAGGTAATGACTCTTGGAAATTCTGTTGGTTCAACGGATCTTGATTTTAACGGACAAGAAGCTGTTGAGATGCACCTTGAAAATCTTTCTGGATCTCCTGGTACTGGAAACGTTGGTCGAGTCTGGTTTGAAACAGCGGCTCAGCAAATTAACTTTCAAACATCGGGTGCAAATAGAATTATAGCGACTTTAGACAATACTCAAACTCTTACTAATAAAAGCATGTCGGGTGCAGCAAATACTTTTACTTTAATCCCTGATTCTGCACTCTCAGCCAATGTTGATTTACTTGATGCCAACCAAAATGTAACTGGTAATAAAACATTTAGTATTAGTGCGGCCCCTCAAATACCAAAGATTAAAGGTGGAGTAGCAAATACGGATGGTCATGTCGTTCCAAACGTTTCGGATGATACTTTTGTTTTATTAAATTCATCTCAGACTTTAGCAAGTAAAGCATTTTCAAGTTTAACTTTATTGGGTACTGCTGATTTTAATAACAATCAAGCTTTAGAATTCAGAGCTGAAAACTTACTCGGATTCCCTGCTGGTGGTAATGCTGGTCGTATCGTATTTAACACAGGCTCAGGTGAGTTAGGATTTGATAACGGAGTTTCTTTCTTTGCGCTTTCTTCAGGTGCTCCTTTAACTTGGTCTGGAGTTTTATTGAATGGAGCTTCCGCTGGCGCAACAGATCCAGATGTAAATCTAAGACAAATGTTAAACATGAGGGCTGAGAATTTAGCTTCTAACCCTTCTGCTGGAAATATAGGAAGACTAATATTCAACACAACTACTTCTGAACTTTTGGTTGACGATGGTTCGTCTTTTGTTGCCCCTGCTATTAGTGCCTCAAATGTTGGCACCGCTGGCGTTGGAGTGTTTAAACAAAAAGTAGGTGGTAATTTTGAGTTTAAAAATATAAATGCTGGAAGTTCTAAAATAAGTGTCGTTGATGATACAGGAGACAACGAGATCGATATCGATGTTGTTGAAGCAAATATCGATCACGGTAGTATATCAGGCCTTACAGATGACGATCATACTCAATATGCATTACTACTTGGTCGCGCGACTGGACAAACCTTAATCGGTGGAACAGCAGTAAGTGACGATCTCATTCTACAAAGTACAAGTGATGGAACTTTAGGAAATGTTTTTGTAAATGATGTTGAGTTTGCACTTAGAGACGATGGGGATGTTAGTAAGTTATTACAATTTCAATTGTCAGGTTTAACTACTGCAACGACTAGGACATATACCGCTCCAGATGAAGATGGAACTTTAATTTTAGACACTGCAGTGCAATCACTTACAAATAAAACATTAGATGATTTTTCTAATACAATTCATGCTGATACAACACACTTTGAAGGAAGAAATACTTCTGGATCTCTTATACCGAAAGGTACACCAATTTATATTACTGGTTATCATATTGGTTCAGATAGACCTACGATAGCTCCTGCCGATGCAACAACATCCGCGACTATGCCTTCTGCTGGTACTGTTGATGAGGATCTTGCAAACAATGCCGCTGGACAAGTCGTTGCTGTTGGAAGAATAAATGATATAGATACTTCTTCATTTTCAGCCGGGGATACTCTTTATGTAAGTACTACAGCAGGGACATTTCAAAATACAAAACCGACTGGTGTAAACGAAATAATACAATCAGCGGCGAGAGTTCTAAGATCACATGCATCCAATGGAAGAATAATAGTTCAAGGTGCTAATAGAGCGAATGATTTACCTAACAGCGGCTCAATGGTTTCACTAGATGTAGGTAATATTAATTTAATATCAAATACAATTTCGACTACCGCTGGGGACTTACAACTCAAAGCATTTTCTGGATCAAGCTTAACATTACAAGACGATGCAGATGCTACTAAAGAATTAACTTTAGACATGAGTGGAATTACAACTGCTACTGAACGCACTTTAACTGCACCGGATACATCTGGAACCATCGCTTTAACAAGTAACCTTTTAAGTGATTTTGCTGCAACAACATCGTCTCAACTTGCTGGTGTTATTTCAGATGAAACAGGTTCAGGTTCTTTAGTATTTGCGACCTCACCTACTTTAGTAACTCCTTTACTTGGAACTCCTACTTCTGGTGTGGCAACAAACTTAACTGGCTTACCACTTACAACTGGAGTCACTGGAATTTTACCAGTAGCTAATGGTGGAACGAATACTTCAACAGCATTTACTTTAGGTTCAATTGTAATCGCTGGTGCGGCTGGAACTTATACTCAAGACAATGCTACTTTATTCTTTGATGTAACTGGAGACAATTTAGGTATCGGTACTGCCTCCCCTGCATCACGAGCACATATTAATGGTACAGCAGACGATCAACAATTAATAATTGAAGGACATTCAACTCAAACTAATAATATTTTAGAAATTCATAATTCAGCTTCAGCAGTTTTAATGTCAGTGGATAACACGGGAGCTATTGATCAAGGTGGATTTGAAAGTATTTCACTTCAAACTGTTGCTTTGGCTGACAACCAAGCTGCTTTGGCAGATGTCTTCACTTATACTGCTGCATCCTTTGAAGCGGTAATTGTAAAGTTTTCAATCGCTAGAGGGGCTGGCAATAGAACAGTCGGTACTCTAATGATTGCAAACGATGGATCTTTAGTAAATATGACAAACCAGGAATCCGAACTTGGAACAGACGGAGTAACTCTCACAGTAGATATTAATGGCGGAAACGTGAGAGTAAGATACACTTCGACTTCTACAGGTACGGCTCCAGAATTTAAATACACTCTTGAGAGGTGGGATCACTAATGTTTAAGAAACTATTACTTTTATTAACACTGTCTTTAACTCCAGCAAATGCTGGTGACTTAAATATCGATGCAACGATAAAGAATCCACTTACTTTAAAAGAGCAAGCTTCAGATCCAGCGACTCCTGCCAGTGGTGAAGCAGCAATCTATCCTAAAACTGGGAAACTCTTTTTAAAAGACGATGCAGGCACAGTAAAAGAAATTGGCTCCGGTGGGGCTGGAACTAAGAACTACATCAATAAAGATTTAGGCAATGCAGATGCGGAAGCAAACACTACTGGCTGGTCTGTATTTAATACTGGTTTTTCTGGAGGAGTACCAGGAGCAATCACTTCAGGTT
>SDBT01017941.1_pt1 | contig 11149 bp, 15 predicted proteins | sample 2277101 | NCBI WGS metagenome assembly SDBT01 (sample SAMN10404973, study PRJNA504765) | marine sediment metagenome | isolation source: marine sediment core GS10_PC15, 103 cmbsf | place: Arctic Ocean: Southern Knipovich Ridge | collected 2010 | reverse complement strand
AGACCTCCCAAATCGATGGAAAAGTGGTGATTTATCTCCGGCTAAATGTATTAGTTGTAATCAATGTTTTACTACTCAAAGACCTGGCCCAGTTTATTGCGTTGTCAAAAGAAAAGCAGAAGAAAGAAGCTAAAGATTGGAAGCTGAAGGAAAAGCTTAAGTCATAAGTAAATATAATTAACTTATTATTTTTTATTTTCTAATTATTTTATTTTATAAAATTTTAAAAAAAAGAAATGATGAAAGCAAAATTTAATTACTAGATCACGAATAGCCTTGTTAAATCTCCTTTTTATAAATTATTCAAAATTTAGAAGTTTCGCAGAATGTATATAGAGCATATTTGAATTTTATCTATATTTCTTAAATATAAGATAAATGCATACATATGTTAAAATAAGATTGCAGCAGTTGATAAATATATAGTTTATATTTAACTTATAATGATAGTATATAATAATTTAAAATTTAACTAGATGAAAATAATGGAATTAAAGCATTTATTTAGTCCTAAAAAAATTGGAAATGTTGAGATTAAAAATAGAATAATTAGGTCGGCAACTTGGACTGGGACCGCTACAGCAGATGGATATGTTACTGACAAACTTATCAATTTTTACAATAAATTAGCAGAAGGAGGAGTGGGATTAATCATTTCTGGGTATATCGGAATTGAACCGGCTGGAGCGGCTACGCCATATATGGCTTGTTGGTTTGATGATTCCTATACTTCTGGTCAAAAAAAATTGGTAAAATCTGTCCATGAGTACTCTGATGTAAAAATAGCTGCTCAGATAGCCCATACGGGAAATAATCTTATGAAATTGGAGTATGAACCTGTAGGACCTTCAGCAGTCTGGAATAGAAGGGTCAAAAAAGACTGTCGTGAACTAACATTCACTGAAATAGAGAAAATAGCCAAAAGATTCGTGGATGTGGGATGTAAAGCATATGAAAGTGGATATGATATGGTACAGATTCATGGAGCCCATCAATATCTACTTAGTGATTTCATCTCCCCTGTTGGAAATAAGCGTACAGACGATTATGGAGGTTCCACAGAAAAAAGATGTAAGATATTAGTTGATATATACAACCAAATCAGAGATACCGTTGGTAAAGACTTTCCGATTTTTATTAAGCTCAATACACGAGATTATTGTGAGGGAGGATTAACTTTTGAGGAGGCTAAGAATATAGCTAAAATCCTCATAGATACTGGTTATGATGCAATAGAACCAAGTGCTGGTATTGTAGATTTTAAATTCACTGGAAAGAAAACTTTCCAAGATGAGAATTATTTTATTCCGAATGTTAATGCCCTAAAGCCCATCATGAAAGATCGCCCAATTATTCTCATGGGAGGTGTTCGAAATCCTATCACTGCTGATAATTTATTAAAGGATAAAATCGTAGATTTTATTGCTATGAGTAGACCTTTAATTCGCGAGCCTGACCTTCCAAATCGATGGAAAAGTGGCGATTCATCACCTGCTCACTGCATCAATTGTAATGGATGTATGGGGGCTTCATTTAAAGGAGGAACATATTGCGTTCAATTAGAAAAATTAGGAAAAGAGATTTAACAAAAATTATTTTTTTATCTTTAATTTTTCATTTTAGATTTGCTCTAGAGAAATATTTTAAATTATTGTGAATTGACTTCCACAATTGTTTGAAAAACCTAATAATAACGTTAAGATTTACAATTAATTTAATAGTCTAAGTTAATAATTATAAGATAATGATCCAAAAAGTTAAAAACTTAAAAAAACAACATTTAAGGCATCTAGATGATGAATTAACGCGGATTAAATCTATGTTGATTGAATTAGGAGCTCAAAAAATAATTTTGTTCGGATCTGCAGCGAGAAATGAATTAGGCTTGACAAGTGACATCGATCTTATAGCTATAATTGTTTCAAAAAAATCATTTATTGAAAGACTTGAAGATATCTATTTGAAAATTCAACCTAAAGACGTGGATCTTTTAGTTTACACTCCTGATGAATTCAATCGTATGTCTAAAGATAATCTTTTCATCCTGCATGCAATTAAAGAAGGTAAAGTGATATATGAAAGAACAAAGTAAATTTGAAAAAGAAGCCAAAAGATGGTTTAATCAAGCACTTGAAGACCTACAAAGTGCAAAAATATTGTTAGATAATAAGAGATATTACTTAGTCTGCTTTTTATGTCAACAAATTGTAGAAAAAGCTCTTAAATCGGTTATATATTTCAATAAAGAGGATTTAGTAATAGGGCACTCAGTAAAAAAATTAGCTGATTGGGCGGGAGAATTTGATGAGGAGTTTAAAAAATTAGGAGAAAAAATTTCAGTTTTAGATACTTATTACATTACTACGAGATATCCCAATGGATTACCAGATGGGATTCCAGCTGAAGTATTTAATGAAAAAATGGCTCAAAGTGCCTTTGAATTAACTGAAGAGACAATCCAAACCGTCAGAAAGTATTTAAACTTCTAAGATTAATATAATTTTCATATTCTTATTCTAATCAACGCGCGAAAAATTTTAAAAAAAAGAATCTATGAAAATATTTGATTTATTTGTTTTTTGTTAGTTTTAGAATGGTAACAGAATGTGCTGCTAATTCTATAGTCATATTTGATTCAACATTTTCGAAGTCTTTTTCAATAATTTGAATTTTATCTCGATTCTCTACCGTATTATAATCAAAAGGGGTTTCACTTGACAATTTCACTATAGTTCCTTTCTCATTTGGAATGAATCCCTTGACCTCAAGATTGATGTTCAATTTATCAGTAAAATGTTTATTAACAAGCATAATTGAAAGTCTATTACGATCATCATTTATATTTGCGTTGCAATCAATATAAGGCACGGTTTCCATTTTAGGGATACGTCCAAATTTTACAGTATCAAAAGTTTCGCAGTCCATTTGAACATCCTCTAACAGATTATTATGCATATGATCTCTAAATAATTTGAATGCTAAATATACTGGAGTCAGGACTAATCCATCTGGATCTGTTTGAATAGTACCAATGGTATTAATCAATTGAGCCCAATTAGCTATAGGGCATATATAAGACATTTTTTGGAAAGTCATTAAAACTAAAGACGTCCATATACCATCCTGAAGATTATAATTGGTTTTTACAGCATCCTTCATCAAATACCATACCCCCCATTCATCGAATGCAATACGAACATGAGTATTTTCTCCCAAAACAGCAACAATATCTTTCCAAGTGTCATTAATGTAGTTTTCAATTAATGGTGTTGAAGCCATTAACGCATGATAGCATCTTTCATTATCGGGGTGGGTTTTTTTTCTTGCTATACCCGCAACATAAGGAAAATAACGGTGTATGCTCAGATAATCAACCTCCTTTTCTCCTATGCCTTGTAATACAGCTCGATTCCAATCAGAATTTTCATATCCACATGCAACTAATTTGATAGTAGGATCTTTTTTTCTCATTGGTTTAGCAAATTTAAGATATCTTTTTGCGTAGTTTTCAGGGACTTTTTCATGTCCAATTTCCCAAAAGCCGTAAATCTCATTGGCGATCCCCCATATTTTTACATTATAAGGGTTGTTTCTACCATTTTTTGCTCTTTGAGCCCCATATTCTGTCTCTATTGAACCATTACAATATTCTACCCAATCTGCAGCTTCTTCAGGAGTTCCCGTACCATAATTTACATTAAGATAAGGTTTTGATCCCATTTCTTCGCAAAAGGTTAGAAATTCGTCAGTGCCGAATTGGTTTTCTAAATCTGGACCTATCCCATCAATCTCTAATCCTTCCACTATACCCCAAAATAAATTTTTAATTTTCTTACGCGAATTTCTGGGTCCTATCGCATCTTTCCAATGATATACATCACTATAACACCCTCCAAAGGCTCTTAGAACTGGAAGCTTTAAATCTCTGACTTTCTGTAATACATCTTTCCTTATACCATCTCCTCGAATACCTACGAGCGATGGAATATTGTCTACTAATGGTACATTCACGGGATCGTATGCCCACATTCCATTATGAATACACTCCCCTATATGTTCAATAAAATTACTATAAATCATAGGATTAATTGGTTTCTTCTTAGAATCAATATTTACTATAACTCTATTTTCTGACATTCTTTTTTTCACTTAATTATCTTTTATAGTATAATTTTAATTTTTAATTAATATTGGGATTGTGATTATATGTGGTTCGAATGCTATAATCATAAATTATTAGTATGTAACTAATACCTATTATATAATAGTATAAAATGATGAACATAGGTAACTTATGCCCCTATATATATCCATCTTATAATTGGAATTATAATAGCAGAATTATTATTAAGAAAAATTGAGAATGATCCAGATACCTTTGCTGAAAGAAGAAAAGAAAAAAGATGGTGGTTTTGGTTAGCAGGAGGCTTAGGGGGCATATCACCCGATCTGGACATAATTCCGGCGTTAATTACTGGACAACCTATATTCACATATCATTTTATCTACACTCACACTCTAATAGCTATGGGAATCCTATTTGCTTTAGTTTTAATAACACGGTTCAACCCTTACATGCTTACCTATTCCGTTGCTTATGGAGTTCACTTATTGACGGACCTTATTTATATTATTTTTATAGTTCTTTTAAGACGTGAAGGAGTTTTTTTACTTCTACTATAAATGGCTCTTTCTTTATAAAATCTCTAAAATTAGAATTAAAACTCCAATAGAAATAAAAATTATTATTGATGCTAACTTTAAGTAAAATTTTGGCACTTTTCTCGCAATCCTCGCTCCAAAAAACGCACCCATCCATGCTAACGTAGTGAGGGCTAAAAAAGAACCAAACCATACTTCAAGGGGATATGGATAAATTGATGCGAGAGTAATTGTTAAAATCTGGGTTTTATCACCCAATTCCATTAAAAAAATGAATGAGAATCCCGCAATATAAGGATTTTTTCTTACCTTTAATAATCCTTTTGGTATTTCCGAGTTTGGATTTCCATTATGAAGTAATTTATTCGTTTCTAATAAATTGTCAGAGGTGGAATTTTTATTTTCTTTATAGAGTTGTTTCAAGCCACGTAGTTCAATAATACCGATAACTATGAAAACTATTCCGGAGGCGATAGTTATGATTATTAACGGGATAAAATTGGTTATTATAAGTCCGAAAAATACTCCAATTGTTACTATCACGGCAAACCCTAGAGTTGCCCCTATACCCACTTTATAAGGTTTTTCATGTTCCAATGCAAGATTAAATACGATTAATTGAGTTTTATCACCTAATTCTCCGAGAAACAGAATGCCAAAAGTTAAAAAAAAAATTACCCATTCCATATATATTTAACCTTTTTAAATAAGAAAAGTCTTATTCCTATTTTCTTTCATGTCGTTTTTATAAATCTATAAATTGAAAAAAAAGAGATTTTTTTTTTTGATTGAAGCAATTTTTAATCCATTGAAATACCATTGTGTTTCCACATATACAATGATAATGATCCTATTAAACCAAGTAATAGGGGGTACACAATCAATTCCAATAAAGACGGATTCGCGTTATAGCCAAATAGTGCCTTCAATAGTGACCCTGTTATTTCAAGCCATTCTGGAGTTGTTGGATTGTCATCTGGGAAATTCTCGGGCAAAATATGTTTAATATTCCAAACTTCTGCTATAATTGGATTGACTATTCCAGCTTCTATAAGTTCATGAATTCCATAGGTAATTAAACCTGCAGCGAATAGTATAAGAATTATATTTGTTACTTTAAAAAAAACGGTTAAATTAATGGTTTTCACTCCAAAAAATATTAAAATTCCTATAATTAAAGATAATCCAAGACCAATTAAAGATCCAACAATTACAGCTGAAGAATCAAGCGATCCTATAGATGTTGTTCCAGTTAATAAAAGAACTAATTCAATCCCCTCTCGAAATATTATAACAAATGACAAGATCGTTATTGATAAGAGTTTTTCATTTTGAATAGAATGCTCCACCTTTTCTTCTAAGGTTTGTCTCATTTTGGGTCCCTCTTTACTTACCCATAAAACCAGAGTTACTATGAAAATCCCTGATATAATAAACGTAAGACCCTCAAAAATCTCTTCTAAAGTACCAGTAAAACCTCCGAATAAAGTAGTAAAAATAATTGCAAAGATAATACTTGCTACTATAGCTAATATACTTCCAAGATACACATATTTGTTATAATGTTGCTGATTTGTTTTTTTAAGATATGAGAGGATAATAACCACAACTAATACTGCTTCCAAACCTTCTCGAAAAGCCAAAAATAAAGGTATAATTGTATCTATTAAATTTATTATTTTTATCACCAAATTATTGTCAATTAAGAGAAGAACTATATTTAGGCATACCTAATTCTTCTCTTTATTCTATCTATTATATATGTTTTAAACATATAAGTATTCTTCTTATTCAATATAAGATATCATTGTAAATATTTTATCAAATATTTCAATGAATGGATCAAAAAGTTTAATTTATAACAAAATTATTTAATAGATTTCTAAAAATAATGAGACCGAGAAATAAAGTACTGAAGTTAAAAAGAACAATAAACTTAAAGGGAGAATAAGTGAATTCCCGAAATATCACGAAAGAATTAATTCGTATCTGTTGATAAAAATGTAAAAATTTAAATTCACATTTATCAATTTATTATTTACCTTTAGAATCCAATTTCATTAAATTAAAATAAAAGAGGTAAAAAATATTATGTATATGGTAACAGAAGTTTGGTTCCCTGCTAATAAGGGAGCAGAGGTCGGGAAAGTTTATCTTGAAGTAATGAAAAAATTTCCAGAGGATAAATCAATAGAAAAACCGATTGTACGTGGAGCGTTTTGGGCAGCAAAAGAAGGCATGCGTGCACTTACTGTCTCATCTATTAAACCTGGAAAAGTTAAAGAAGCCATGGACCTTGCAACAAATCGTTCACTTATGTTGTCGTCCATTGAGGGATATGTATATATAACCCATATTGCTTATGATTTAGTTGAAGCTATGCCATTTGTAGGATTAGCAGCACCAGCAGATTAGAAACATAAATATAAGAAATTCTCAATTTTTAAATCCTTTTTTTTTATTAATATTAAAGAATAATTAAGAAATTACTTTGGTACAATAATAGTAGGGGCTTCTTTAATTCAATCTAGAGTTTTAACTTCTTCAACACCAGGAAGATTTCATATTTTGAACTCTTTTTTCAATTCGTTCAATTGAGTCAAAAATTGACCTTTATACAAAAATGTTAAATACTCACATATCTAGATATAATTTTAACCGAAATCTAATTCAAAATCAAATTCTATAAAGAAATAAAATTAAATTAGAGGTGAAAAATATGCCAATAATTATGACAACTCTATGGTATCCGATGACTCAGAGAAAGGAGATGGCGAAAACAACGATTGAAGGAGCTAAGAAATTTCCTCCTGATGAAACTATAGCAAAAAATTTAGCAACAGCTTTTACGAGAGATGAACATGGTGTAAAGGTCGTAGTAATGACTGAAGTTATGGAAGGTAAACTTCCAGAAGCTTTAGAACGTGTTAATGAAACACTCGCTTTATACAATGATATCGAGGGATTAAACATCAAAAATGAGCTTATGACAACACCATTAGAAGCTTGGGCAACGAAAAATATGAAAAATTAGATAAAATTTTAACGGGATATTCTCTCATTTCACTTATTTAGAAATATCCACACGCGATTCGAATCTGGCAATCAATTCATCAATACGACTGTAATCATCTATTGAAATGGAAACAGCTTTGTTTGGGCATGTCATCTCGCAACGACCGCATCCCATGCAATTTTCTTGATTAATCATTGCCTTGTCGTTTTCCATCTTCAATCCGTCGTAGATGCAGACTTTAAAGCATGCTCCGCAGCCTTTACATTTATCAGGATCTACCCTTACTCCAACGCCCTCCATCCTTTTTATAACTTGTTTATACTCGGATGGACCATATTTCGCTAAGCTAACAACGCAGCAGCAAGAGCAACAATGACAAATAGACATGAATTGGTCCTCATAATCTATCACATTATATAACTCCGCATCACCTCTTAGCTTTCCTAAATGGGGGACCAAACCATTTTCATAAGCCAAGCGTTCTCGCTCTAAAGCCTCCTCTTTAGTTGCAAAACGTCCATTTGCAACTGGCCATTTAGATAGATCTACATGGCGAGCTCCTTCCCCCATCCACGTACAACCTAAATGATGATCGTGATTTTCGCATTTATTGGCTCTACGACATGGGCAATCTATTAAAAGAATGGTCCCTGCCTTTTTGATAAAGTATTCTGTGACAACAAATGGTAATATTTGATCCTCATATTCACCTAGAGTAACATTAACTGGTATTGGGGTACCTGTTTGTTCCACTCCCTCTGGGTAGGCTTTTTTTAGATACATTTCTTTCAGTTTCGGTGAAGTTTTAGCTAACTTTAATAACTCCTTCATTTTATTTGCCTTTGGGGTATTCATTTCAATTGGTTTTAGATCCAACTTTTGTTTTTTATTCAAGTGATCACCTGTATATTTTTACAATGTAAATATCTATAAACAGTAATAGTAATTAAATTATAACCATTATTATTGTTTTGAACTATTTTTGTCGATAAGTAGAGAGTTATTGCTTATCAAAATTTTCTAATGAGAAAAAATATCATGAAAGTAGATTATGAAATCTAAGAAAATATTTTGGAAGTAATTAGGGACATAATGAAGGAAGAATCTAATCATATAAAGCTGTTTATTGGCAGAAATCCCTATATTTTAAAAGCAAATATTGCGAAAAAGAACAGATATCGTGTATATTCAAAGATTATAGAAGTAATTTTCAATTAAACTGAACAACAGCAAGAAGTTTTCGAAATTACTATTTACTTTGGAATTATAATGGTAGGGTCTTCTTTAATCCGATCTAGAACGATCTGAGTCTTGATCTCTTCTACTCCGGGTAGGTTGCGAAGTCCGTCAATGAGGGACATTGCATCTTGGTGATCTAGACATTTTGCCATAATGAATAGTGGATATTCTCCTGTCACTATATACGCATACTTAATTTCAATCATATCCTCTAGCTTGTTCCTAATATCATCAAATGGGTGGGAGGTATTCACTCTTAATGAGGCTAATACCATTTCTCTATATCCGAGTTGACGGCAATCTATTAGAGTAATGGCTTTTTTTATTATGTTATCTTTCTTAAGTTTTTCAAGCCTTCTGCTAATTGCGGTTGTACTCAATTTATAATTTTTTCCTTGTTTTGCAAGCTCTCTTTCTATATCTCTTAAAGAGACTTTAGCATCTTCCTGTAGGATACGAAGAATAGCTTTATCCCTATTATCGATATTACACGTATTTGACAAAATATCACTTATTTTTTTTTAAGTGTCCAAATAATTTTTAGACACCTATTACAAATATATTGTTTTTTGAATTTAAGGTTTACGTACGTAAACTTTTTTCGTTTAATTAATAACGTATGTGATAAACATTTAAATATGAAGCTTCGCTTTTAATGCATGCAATAAAGATCACAATTTATTGCGAAAAAAAAAAATAAAAAAACTAAAAAAAGTTGAAAAAAATGGCGGATAAAACGTTAGATTGCTTAGGAATGAAATGCCCCATGCCAGTTTTGAAAACAAAAAAAAAATTGAAAACCATAGCTTCCGGTAAGATTTTGGAAGTAATATCAGATGATGTAGGGGCAAAGAAAGATATTCCCGCTCTTTTACACAAGACGGGTGACGAGTTAGTAGAACTTAAGGAAGAAGGTTCAAAGCTAACTTTTATCATTAAGAAAGCATAATGAAATAGAAATTGGAGGTTCTATAATACGATGACAAAATATATATTCTTTATTAGCACTGAGCCTTATAAATTCGAAGCGATAGATTCAATGTTGAAACTTGGCGAAGCTATGATTAAAAAAGGACATACAATTAAAGGTATATTCTTCTTTGGTACGGGAGTTTATGCTATTAAGAAGGATATTAGCTGTGGAAATTCTGTAAGACATGTTCCTGAGAAATTGGAAAAATTTGCACAAGAGAATAACGTTCCGATAGCAGGCTGTTCTACATGGGTAAGCATAACTGGATTGAAAAAAGAAGAGTTTATTGACAGAGCTTCAGAAGAAGGTCTTGGTGATTTTTCTAATTGGTCAATCGAATCAGATAAATTAATAGTATTTGGTACAGGAGGGTAAAAATTATGGTAGAATCAGTAGTTATTATTACGGATCAATCTCCTGTGGGTAAAAATTCCGCTGCAGAAGCAATCCGAATAGGATCTGGATTTGTTGCGCTCGGAGAGATCATCGATTGTCAAATTGTATTTACGGGGGATGCTGTGTTTTTATTAAATAAGTATGCCGATCCTGAGGCTGTAGGCTTGGATTCTCTTTCAGAAACAATTGAAATAGCAGACTTATCCGATTTAGAATTATGTGTTCTAGACAGTGCTTTAGAAGATGCAGGTCTTACAATTGAGGATTTAATTGAATATGAGAATCTGAAAATCATAAATATTGATGAATTATCGGATTTAATAGAAAAAGCAGATGTAAGTTTTAGATTCTAAGGGTGATAAAAAAAATGGCTGAAATGGTAAATATGTTATATTTATTCGGGTTTAGTGAGCGAATGGGAAACTATTTGGAAAACTTACTTCCACTTCTTAAATCTCAGTTAAATAAAGGATCTAAAATTGGAGTAGTCTTTATTCACGATGGGGTTATTAATAGTTCTTCGAAAGGAAAGATTCCTAATTCAGTTAAAGAACTTAATGATTTAAGTATTAGCTTATATACGATGATTCCTGATTTGAAAGCTCGTGGTATTTCTCTTGAGAATATAAATGATGGAATTAAACCGATTGATTATGAAGAGCTCGTTGATATTATAGATACGACGCCAAAGATTATATCTTGGATGTAGATCGTTCAAGAAAAATAAATAAATAAAATTTTTGGGTATAACACCTTTTAGGTGATCATCGAATTTAAGTTTTTACTCGTAGCTGCTCAGAACGGTTTGAACGAGAATTCGCTTGCCTTCATGGATTATATACCCTATCTTTTTCTTTTTATTA